>Ga0114972_10004414_pt1 | contig 10481 bp, 10 predicted proteins | sample M_140807_EF_Meta_FD_87354 | JGI IMG/M metagenome (GOLD analysis project Ga0114972, IMG submission 87354) | Freshwater microbial communities from Lake Montjoie, Canada to study carbon cycling - M_140807_EF_MetaG | ecosystem: Environmental > Aquatic > Freshwater > Lake | place: Lake Montjoie... | reverse complement strand
GCCATGCGTATGGGCAAAATCAATGAACTGGCAGCTGCTTGTCAGGCCGAAATTGTGCCTGCAGACGCCACATCAGTTGAGGAGCTTACCAACCTATTTGAAAAATCGACCGAGATTCTCGGTGGAAAAATTGATTTCATCCTTCATTCCATCGGAATGAGCCCAAACATCCGAAAGAGCAAACCCTACGAAGACCTCAATTACGATTGGTTTCTGAAAACTTTGGACATTTCTGCGCTTTCACTGCATAAAATGCTGCATGTGGCCGACAAAACAGATTCCTTAAATGAAGGCGGTTCTGTTGTGGCGCTTAGCTACATCGCAGCCCAGCGGGTTTTCCCAGATTATACCGATATGGCACAGGCAAAAGCTACACTTGAGTCAATTGCCCGCAGTTTCGGACAAGTACTTGGCCAGAAGAAAAGAATCCGGGTTAACACAATCTCCCAGTCACCAACCATGACCACAGCAGGACAGGGAATTGATGGCTTTGACGCATTCTTTACCTATGCCGATAAAATGAGTCCGCTAGGAAACGCACCTGCAGAAGCTTGTGCCGATTATTGCGTGAGTTTATTCTCGGATTTAACCCGCCATGTAACCATGCAAAACTTGATGCATGATGGTGGATTCTCTTCAGTTGGCATCTCGCAACATATTGTGGATGCACTTACGCCGAAATCATAATCTCACCTTAAGAAATAAACCCAAGCCCGTAACCCGGGCTTTTTTTATTTTTAGGTCGAAAATCCATTTTTAGAATTCTGCCAAAATAATTTTGTTGAACCATTTAAAAACAAGCCACATCCCATGAAACTGCTTTCAATTATTCTCATCTGTGCATTAATGCCTTTCACAAGTTTTGCCCAATCAAACAAAGGTGCAGACGCCATCTTGGGCATCTGGCAAACTGGTTCCGGAAAAGGTCGGGTTCAGATTTTTAAAGGGATTGACGGGCATTACCACGGAAAAATTGTCTGGCTGAAAGAGCCCCACTACGAAGACGGAAAACCAAAAATTGACAAGAACAATCCCGACCCTGCAAGAAAGAAAACGCCATTGCTGGGTCTTCAAAATCTTCGGGATTTTATTTTTGAAGGGGAAAATCTTTGGTCGAATGGAAAAATATATGACCCAGAAAAAGGCAGCGATTACAGCTGCAAAATGACCCTGGCCAATGAAAATACTTTGGATGTGCGGGGCTTTGTTGGAATTTCGCTTTTTGGCAGAACGGATACCTGGCGCCGCATATTGGAGAAAAAATAAGCAATTTATTTGCTTGGATTCCTCAAATTAGCTTCATACAAACGCCTCAGATTCTTTGCATTAAATCGATAATCATCCAGATTACGCCTGAATTCCCAATAGTGCCGGTTTGATATTTTTAGCAGCGTATCTGTTTTTACAATCAGAGAATCCAGGTTTTTAAGGACAAGATTCATTGAATCGAGACCTTGTCGTTCACTCAGATCTCCTGATTTAATGCGCTGAACCATTCCATCGAGCTGCATTTCAGATTTCTCCCAACGAGAGATAAGCGGCTTATTGGCTGAGTACTGCGTTTCGAAAAACGACTTGGCTCCGAGTAGATTCCGGCGGAGAGAATCACTCCAAAGAGCATAAGATGGGTCCAGCTTTTTTTCAATTATTGTGTCGGCAAAAGCTTGTTCAATTGCCTTTGTTGCAAATTTCTTTTGCCTGCGTGTGCTGTCACCCAAGGCTTTCATATTGAGGCGAAACTGAATTCTTCTATTACTCAATTCTGAAAATTTCCCTAAAAACTCCTTTTCATCAACAGGAGAACCGCATCCCCAAAATCCTGCAATTGAAACCAGACAAATGAAGAAAAAACCAAATTGAAAGTGTAGGCGAAAATTCATTCTGCAAATCTTGGTTGACAGATTTTCAATTGCAAGGAATATCTGAAAGCCATTTTAAGGACAGTTGAATCTTTTTCCATAATCAACATTTCATTGGAGGCGAAACAAAAAAGATTATTTTCTAATTGCCAATCAAAATGGATACTTTCGGTTCCAAATTACTATGGTCAGAAAAGCGGTCAGCAATTTTCTCTTGATATTTTTTTCCATTGCATCTTTGTGTTTGCCAATGGGGAATTTGACAATGATGCAAAACATTCCAGAAATGTATAGTCATTGTAAATCAACAGAAGATAAAGATATGGGGCCCTTGGATTTCATCACAGACCACTTATTGAATATTGACGCACTCTTTGACAATCACGATAAGGGGGACGAACAGAAGCCTCACAAACCAATTCAATTGGAAACCCATTGTCAGCCTTTTGTATTTGTAATTTCTACTATAATTCTCTCAATCGAGCCTTTTTATCCTAGCCTTATAAAGCATAATTTTCAATACGAAAATTATTACAAACTTGGTTTTTTATCAAAAGTTTTCCGTCCCCCGATTGCTTAATTGAGTTTCAAAAGCCCCGATTCTGGGCTTAAGTTTTTTTTAAACAATCCTGCCGAATGGCAAAAACTTAAATAATTTACCAAATGAAAAAAATTAATGCTGTGATATTAAGCGCAGCCCTGATGAGCAATGCGGCTTATGCTCAAAAAATATCTGCCGAAAAAGTTCCTGCCTCAGTAACTTCAGCTTTTACATCAAAGTTTCCAACTGCAACAAAAACCAGTTGGGAAATGGAAGCTCCTGATGAATATGAAGCAGAGTTCAAAATGAATGGTGAAGAGGTTTCTGCAAATTTCGACAAAGCTGGAAAATGGTTGGAAACAGAAACTGAAATAGAAGTTTCTGCTTTGCCAGCTTCCGTTAAGGAAGCGCTTAAGCGTGATTTTGCAGATTATAAAGTAAAAGAAGCTGGCAAAATAGAAAGTGATAAAAACGGCAACTGTTTTGAAGCTGAGATTAAAAAAGGGAAAGAATCCTACGACATTATTTTCACCCCGGAAGGAAAAATGTTGAGTAAATCAACATTGAAAAAGGAGGATAAGGATTAATGTTTAGAGGCGAGCCGCAAATGCGGCTCGCTTTTTTTCGGTTTTCAATGCTCCAAAGAGTATTTGAATTTTCATCATTCTGGATCTTTCAAGATTGAATCAAAGTCCCAGCCATTAAAGAATAAGGATGGCATAGCCTGGCGATCGAAAGGTTTTAGAATTGCCTTCTTTTAGAAACATTGAGCCTATAATTTTATTACTGTCTAGGCTACCGCAATATCCCCAAGATGTTTCAAAGAATTTGGTCTTAATTTGGGCCGGCAGAACAACCATTACAACTGCCTTTGATCTAATAAAATGAAGTTTTTTGTGCGCTTTGCCTGGCTAATTTCCTTGCTTGGCTTTCTATACAACCTGTTTACTACTTATGGAAATGTGCAACAGATTTTGTTACTAAAATTTGGTGAGGTTGGCTTTGCGCTTAGCAGAGCTCAATATTTCTTCTTCTTCCTGGGCTTTTTCTGTGTACTGAACATCCTCCTTTTTATTCTTGGCAAAATGGTTCCCGGTATACCCGCTAAATTTCTTTTTGTTCCCTTTTCAGGTTGGTGGACAGCAAACCGGGAAAGGCGGGGTATGGCAAACCGAATCCTCAGCAACTGGACTTGGATAATTGCCGCCACCGCAAATTACTTTATGATGTATTGGATGCTGGTGGTTGAAAATGATTTCCATTTTGAGGGTAGCACAATTTCGTCTGTCACTTGGTTTTACAAACCAGGCTACATCATGCTGGCGAGTTTGCTACTTCCCTGGCTGCGTTTCTTTCTGCGCAATGTGGATTTGCTTGCACAAAGCGAACGGGAATAACCTCGATTTGAGCACCCAGTCTTTTCCCAGAGCTTTTAAAAAATTGATTTCGGAATGAATCTGGCTGAATTTTTTGAAAAGAGAAAAAATGTCTGGCAGCTGCTTGTCGCCCTTGTTTTGATCTCGCTCTCGGTGTGGAAAACAAGCCACGGCTTGGAGCAAAACATGGACATCCGGTTTTATGATGAGAGTTTTTACCTCACCCAGGGATTCTTTCAAAACATCAGCGAGTGGATTCCAGACTATTCGCCACTTTATTGCCTTCACTACAAAATTCTGGGACTGCTTTTTCCTGATGGAATTGAATTGTATTACGCCAATTACCGGTTTTGGGACTTGATCCTTGGAATCAGCGTTTATTCACTTCTGCGTCTTTCAGGCATCTCCTTTATGCCCGCAATCTTGTGGGGAATGTCTGCCTGCGCTTCACAGCTCGGCCTCCCTCTTTGGCCTAAAGCAGGGCATCTTGCCATGGCCGGAAGCAGCATCGGAATTGCCGGTCTTTGGTTTTGGCGCGACCAACTAAAAACCCAATTGGTTTGGATTGCAGGAATTTGCTTTTGCATTTCTTGGTGCCGCCCAGAATTTTTGGCCGGGGCATTCGCTGCCGGATTTTTACTGCTGTTTTTTCTTTGGAAAGGTGAAGGAACCATCAGCAAAGCTGCTTTTATTCCTTGGCTCCTCGTATTGTCTTTTACAATCCTCTGGGGTTTGCCATTCGGACAAAGTGGACGAGGCCTGGTGGCATTCGGGCAGCACTTTGTGCACAATTGGCGAAACATCAGCGGCCAGAATTCTGGGGATTTGATGTGGGACTGGGTCAATTGGCGACCAATTTTCGAGCAACATTTTGCATCAGCAAAAAATCCGCTGGAAGCGTTTTTTATGAGCCCAGCCGACATGCTTCAGCACCTTTGGTTCAATCTGCGCTACCTTTTCTACAATTCTTTGGTTTACTTTTCCGAAACACTTTTCCCTAAAAGACTGTACGGCATCTCCCCCATTACTGGATTCGGTGTCTTATGGCTTGGAGCCGAAGTTCTCCAAGGTTTTAAGCTGGGTGAAAAATTTCTTAAAAAATTAAAAGAACAAAACACCAGCAGCTTCCTGCCATGGTTTTGCCTTGCCATTCCTTCCTTGCTGGCAGGTCTGCTTTTCCAGCCAAGACCCCATTACATCCTACCACTCCTTCCCTTTTTTATATTTGGAACCGGACTTTTTTTTCGAAGCATTACAATTTCACAAGGATTGGAAAAATGGAAGCCTGCGCTCATGCTGCTCCCTCTCATTTTACTTTTCTTCCTTCCGGAAGGCCGGGCCTTTTTTCAAGTCATTCCAGATTCTTCCACTCCCAACGAAACAACACATCCTGAAAAAGATGAATTATTCGGTCCCGTCACCACAGAATCCCTGAAACATAAAACGCTGGCCCAAGAATTGGAAAAATACCCGTTTCCAAAAGATTTCCGGATTTTCGACGCCTCCACAGGCGCAACAGAATACCTGGGGAAAAAGGTCATTCAATGTGGAAAAACCGGTTTTGAAATGAATTATCAAGCTTTGGCGAACTTTCCCAATTTCCTGGATTCGGCCAAAGTACAAGGAATTTTTCTTCATGAAACCATCCAATACGACCGATTCTTCACCGGAAATCCCACCTGGCAAAAATTAAAAAGCCAGCCTCAAACAATGGGCTGGCTCAAAATACCGGTTGGTAAGGCAGGAGATTCACTCCTGATCAGGAAGTAATTATTTATTGTTTCCGCCGACTGCAGATTTCAATGTACCTGCGCCATTTTCTTTCACTGTGATGTCAAGCATCAAACGAAAATGCCCTTTTTTCTCCCTTGGCTTAGGATGGTGCCCAAACAATGGCTTAGGATGGTTTCCACCACCACAATCACCATGATGCTTTGCCTTTTCAGCAGCTTCATCTTCAGAATCAATGCTGAGTTTATCCAAACCAGCTTTACCATCCAGCGACTGGTAACGAAGCGTCCATGTACCTGAAGCATCTTGAACCAATTCTGCAAGCGAAGCATTTCCAGGACGGGAAGAAATAATGGGTTCTTCTTTTTGGAAATTCTCGGGAAGCGTAAATATCAGGACCTCTCGGCCCAGCACTTCCAGACTTTTCGATGATGTTTCCCAAACTGGTTCTTTTTCAGGGCGATCCTGATGGCAAGCAACTGAAGTAAGCAATAGGATGCTAAAAAGGCCTGATGAAATACGGTTCATAAGTTTTGTTTTTTGTTTAGACAAATAAAGAACTGAAACGGTTTGAAAGCACTGATATTATGGAGTACAAACCTAATTTGTTTGTAAACTTCCCTTTAACGGTAAAACCGATCCCAAACAAGCCGATCATTTGTGCAGGGAATCAAGATTTTTTGGGCCTGTCCCTCCCCGCCAAAGGCGGGGTCGGGTCGGGCCATCCGTTGCAATGTGGTCCCTTCGGAACCACGATTTTCACTGCTGTCCCTCAGGAGAGAATTATTCACATCTTTTTGCGTGTAATTTCCTTTTTCAAAAATATTACGCCTAAACTCCAAAATCACACATTTCTTTGCATCGTTATTGGCATAAAGCAGATTGAATGTCCAAAATGTCGAAGACAATTTTCCGCTATGTTTACAGGCAGACACAAGCAACTTCTTAAGATTTAATTTAATAGTCAGGCAAAAAAAATACTTTTCTTAATGGATAAACAAAAAATATACTTTCCAAACCTAAATGGGCTAAGATTTATTGCAGCTTTTTTGGTCATTATCCATCATATCGAACAATTAAAATGGATTTCAAAACTTGATACTTATTTGGGAGATATTCCATTCGTTGGAGTAATCGGAAAATTAGGTGTGGTTTTGTTTTTTGTTTTGAGTGGCTTCCTGATTACATATTTGCTGTTGGCTGAAGAAAAAACCTTCGATGACATCAGTATTAAGAAATTTTACATGCGAAGAATCCTTCGAATATGGCCTCTTTATTTTTTGATAATTATTTTAGCCATTTTCATTCTACCTTATATTAAATTATTCACACTTAATGGATTTGACCTAAATGTAGTTCATTCAAATCTCGCCACTAAACTAATTTTATACGCACTTTTTCTTCCAAATATTGTATTAACTATGATTGGCGTTATTCCTTATGCCTCTCACACTTGGTCGATTGGCACCGAAGAACAATTTTATGTAGTATGGCCTGTATTCATGAAATACTTAAAAAAGAATCGTATTGCATTAATGATCATAATAATTATATCTTATCTATTGATTAGGTTTTTTTTAGCAAATCCAATTTCCGACTTTATGCCATATAAAAAGTTTATTCGGGAGTTTTGGTCAACTTTCAACATTGACTGCATGGCGATTGGTGGAATTTTCGGAATCTTGCTTTTTAGAAATGACAGATTTCTTCCTCTATTAAAGAACAACCTAATATTCTACTTTAGTCTGGCTTTTGTTTCTATCCTTATGATTAAAGGCGTGTATATTCCCTACATTCAAGCTGAATTTTTCTCGGTTTTTTTCGGAATCATCATCTTAAATTTCGCTGCCAACGAAAACATAAAAATTTCTCTTGAGAATAAATATTTCAACTACCTGGGAAATATTTCATATGGGCTTTACATGTATCACCCAATTGGAATTATGATGGCAATTAATCTTGCAGTCACCATCGGATATCCAAGCAACTGGCTCATTTACCCCGCAAGTTTGATATTTACAATCCTGATTGCCGGGCTTTCTTATAAGTATTTTGAAGCCTACTTTTTGAAATTCAAGCATAAGTTTTCAAAAGTTCTTAGCGGCAACAGCACTAGCCATTAAAAGCTTAGTTGCCCCTTAGTTGCCCATCAAGCCGTGGACCTCGTCAATATTACCAATGCTCCGAAAGATTTCGAGCACCTTCTAATTTCTAGAACTCCACTTCTTTCCGGATCACATCCTTGCCCCTGCGAATTTCAGCAAAGGTCTTTTCGCCTTTCGTGAATTTTCCTAGCGCTTCCATGTATTTGTAAATGTCGGAGGTTTCGTGTTCTCCTAATTTCAAAACCAAATCCCCAGCAAGTATGCCTGCTTTTTCTGCAGCTTTTCCCGGACTAACACCATCCACTTTCACCCCTGGTCCACCAAATGCATAATCGGCCATAATGCCGAGGGTAACCTTAAAGGCGGTCATCTTCCGCTCTGAGCTTTTGGTTTTAGTGAAGGGAATTTCCTTCAATGCGGAAATGCTATCCACTACACGAACGATGTAATTGATAATTTTCACTTCCCCAGGGAAATTAATTTTCTCGACATCATCGCTTGGCTTGTGGTAATCGCTGTGAGTACCAGAGAAAAAATGCAACACAGGTTTATCCTTCAAATAAAAACTGGCATGGTCAGACGGGCCCATTCCTGCTGTGTCATATTTCAAGGCAAACCCCGAATTGAGCTTCTCCAAAATTGGAATCCAAAGTGGAGAAGTACCGACACCGCCAACAATCAAAGAATTACTGCTATCGCGTAGTCGCCCAATCATATCCATGTTCACCATCGCAGGAATGCGATCCAATGGAATCGTAGGATTTTGTAAAAAATGCTTTGAACCAATCAAGCCGGCTTCCTCTGCAGAGAATGCCATGAACAAGAAATTCACCTTTTCGGCCTTTTTATTGGAGGAATAAATCCGCGCAAGCTCCAATAATCCGGCAACCCCGGAGGCATTGTCGTCTGCACCATTGTGCACCTGACCTTTCGGATCCGAAGCCAGAGAGGAGCCTCTGCCATCTTCATTGCCCAAATGGTCGAAGTGAGCCCCGATAACCAGAGTTTTATCAGCCTTGTTGTCAAGAAATCCAATCACATTGTTACCCTGCCGCTGAACTGATTCCTGGCCATCAGAATTGTGGGCATGTGGTCTTTCGGTGTAATCAAAATTCTGAATAAAACCCTTGCTTCCCAAGGGCTTAAGTCCGAATTCTTTGAAATGTTTTTCAATATAACGAATGGCCAATTGCTCACCACGCGTACCAGGTGCGCGTCCTTCCAGGCTATCGGCAGCCAAAAAAGTAACATGAGAACGAACACGGGTTTCATCGCTTTGCGCAAGCGCTGCGGATGACACAAGTAATAAGGCAAAAAGGCTGCTGAGAGATCTGTTCACTGGAAAAATGTTTACAAGACAAATGTAGTATTTCAGAATTGCTTTTCAGACCCTGAGGTCTTCAATGGAAATCCGCTGGCAATCGGAATAATAGCTTCGCCCCTTTTCTTCAAATGGGTCAAAGTTTGGAAGCTTTTCCAACCACTCAAAATGAAAAGGTTCTGCTGTTTTTATTCCTAAGCCTGTGTTTACCTGAACCCCATGAGGAAAATGCCAAAGAAAAAGCGACCTGAATACAACGGATCTTTCTCCAGCCTCTCGATGAATTTGTAATTCCTTTATATCATGGCGAAAAACAATCCTGATTTCAGCCATATCCTGAAAAGTGGGATTTGGACTAAGTCCATCATCTTCATACAAAAGGAATTCGCCTTCTCCATCATTGGCAGCAAAAATATGGATGTCGCGAATTGCGATATCCTGAACTTCATCGCTGCAATGTCCGGTGTCACGACTCAATAAAATGGCACCTTGCCGAACCAGCACTGGCAAACGATCCAACCAGGCTGATAACCAATGCACCCGACTTCCTTCATGAAATTCGCCTGAGAAAAGCCTGTACCAACCACCCGGCGGAAGTTCAGCCTGAACCGCATGTTGTTGGGGAGAAGCCGGAATCACAAGAATATCCTTCCCCAGAAAAAACTGGTGCTGAAAAGCTGCATTAAAATCATGACCAGGCTTTTCCCAAAACCATGGCCGAACAACCGGTTTGCCTGTTTTTGAGGATTCGTAAAAAGCAGAATACAAAACCGGCAAAAGCTTATAACGAAGACGGATGTAATTTCCAGCGATGGCTTCCGCAAGTTCACCATAACTCCAGGGCTCATTGTCCCTCGAATCAATCATGGAATGGATTCGAAAGAATGGAAAAAATGAAGCCACCGAAACCCAGCGAACAAACAAATCACGGCCAGAATCCCCTACAAAACCACCTACATCTGGACCCGAAAAACTCACACCGCTCATGGCCATTCCCAACATAATCCGGATGCCCATAAAAAAGTGCTCTTCATTGGCCACATTGTCGCCCGACCAAAGTGCGGCAGTTCGATGAATGCCTGCAAATCCTGCGCGGGACAATACAAACGGCCTTTCGTTTGGTCTGGCGCTTTCAAGGCCTTTGCGACTTGCCTGCGCCATCAGCTGCCCATAAACATTGTGCGCCTCCCGGTGGGAACCGCCCTTTCCATCCATATCAAACTCCAGTAAATCAGGCACATCCTGACCCCAGGTAGAGGGTTCATTCATGTCATTCCAAAGTCCCGAAACTCCGGTTTCCTTTACCCAATTGCTGCTTAGCGAAGACCACCATTCCCTCGCCTTGGCAGATGTGAAATCAGGAAAGGCACAATCTCCAGGCCAAACACCAGCAATCCATTCCTGGCCATCGGGATATTTTACAAATAAATCTTCCGCCTTCCCGGAATCGTAGGGTTGATAACCAGGTTCCGCTTTTATGCCTGGATCCTGAATGGGCACCACACGAAATCCATCATGCAGCAGATCCTCACATAGTTTCTTCAAATC
>Ga0114972_10004413_pt1 | contig 10482 bp, 12 predicted proteins | sample M_140807_EF_Meta_FD_87354 | JGI IMG/M metagenome (GOLD analysis project Ga0114972, IMG submission 87354) | Freshwater microbial communities from Lake Montjoie, Canada to study carbon cycling - M_140807_EF_MetaG | ecosystem: Environmental > Aquatic > Freshwater > Lake | place: Lake Montjoie... | reverse complement strand
GGCTAGCGGGGGAGGTCGTCACGTCCGAAATCGAGAGCAGGGCCCGCACCGCATCGCCCTGCTTGAGGCGGGCCTGGCTGAAGCCCCGCTTCTCCTGGGTGAAGACCAAGGTTTCACCCGCCTCCGGCGCCGGGAACAGCCGGTTCAAGGCGGTGCCATTGACCACCAGGCGGTTGGGCACGTCGGCCACGGTGCCCCCGGGCAACCAGGAACGGAAGGGCAGCACAAAAAAGGCGCCCAAGACGAGACCGGCGATCAGGAGCAGGCCCAAGCCCCAGGACAAGCGTCGGGACATTGAAACGACCAAGGAGGCAAAAACCTTAGTAGCAGAACCGGCCCGCCCCTGGGTTGCCCAAGCACCTGGGATTCGCCATCGGTAAGAATCGCGACCCCGGCTCTACCCGGCCTCAGGACGAGGGCAGGTCGACCAACTTCAGGGAGAGGTCCCACATGGACGCGGCCGTCTGGGGATTGCTGGCCTTGTCGGAAAGTTCCTGACGGAATTGGCGACCGTCCTTGCGCTGGCGATTGCCCCAGCTCCAATGGACTCCTGAAACCGCGAACTCAGGATCCGCAACCACCTGGGCGACCCGTTCTCCGGCCATGGCCTGGCTGACATAGCCACCGGTTACGTTCTTCTGGAACCAGGGAAAGATGACCTGAAAGGCGCCAGGGCTGTTGCGGAACAGGGGGCTGTCGGCGACGCAACCGGGGTAGAGAGAAGTGAACACAATCCCCGTGGATTGATGCAGGCGCCGATGCAATTCTTGTGTCGTGATCATGTTGCACAGCTTGCTGTCCTTATAGGCCTTCCCTGGCTTGAAGGGCTTGCCATCCGCCATGCTCACCGGCGCCTGGAAACCGGCACGGAAACCGGCCAAATCGCCCAGATCGGCCGGTGCCGGGATCGGGATCTTGCCGCCCAGTTCCTTGGAATTGGCGGTCACTGTTCCCAGGATGACCAGGCGACGGGAGGGATGGCTGGAGCGCTCCAGATCGGGCAACAGCCGCTGAATCAACAAGAAATGGCCCAGATGGTTGGTGGCCATCGAGATTTCATAGCCCTGGGGCGAGCGCTCGGGCTGCTTCAGCCTTGGCTTGTAGACAGCGGCATTGACCACCATCCCATCCAGGGGGCGGCCGGTGGCGTGCACCGCATCCACAAGACGGTTGACGCTGGCGAGATCACCCAGATCGACGGCCAGATGGGTGACGGAGCCATCCGGAATGGCCAGGGCCTGCTGGGCCCGGCGGGCTTTGGCCGGATCGCGGCAGGCCATCAACACATGCCAACCGCGGCTCACCAAGGCCTGGGTCGCAAACAAGCCCACCCCCGAGGAGGCCCCGGTGATCAGCACCGTGCCGGGAGTGCTAGCCGCAGGGGGGACCGGGGCCGCCAGCGTGGCGGTGTCCTCGCCGGAGATCGGAGGCATGGGGGAAGGGGAAGGGGCGAAAAAGCGATCCTTGGGTTTGGACCTGGGCCAGGGCCCGGCAGCAAGCTCAATGCCCCCCGGAATCGGCTGGACGAACCCGACCACCCGTCCCGTTCGCGGGGCCAGGGGTGCCCCTGTTGGCGAAGGCCAGGGGGCCCGGGGAGGGCTGGGAGACGGGATCCGGGAGGGTTTTGGGAGCAGCAGGGGCCTGCCAGACCACCCTCAGGCGGTTGGGGGCAATCCATTGGCTCTGTTCCCGGGCCAGGGTCTGCTCCCCAGACATCAGGAAGAGACGGTCGAAGCGTTGCTGGGCCTTGGTGAGTTGGGCGGTCTCGATCTGAAGCACAGCCGCCAGCTCGCCCTGCCGGTCCATGCGGGCCTGATAGGCCGAAGCCAGGCGGACCAGGCTGACGCCTGCAACCATCACCAGCCCGAGCTTGACGCTTAGGCCAATCAAACTGAATAGAAGGTCCTGCTTGCCCATGGCGGCAGCCACAACGGCCGTGGAGGGCCTGGGGGCCACGGCGGTGTTGGCCCCGGTGCCCCCAGCCTGGCGCGACCATTGGCGGGAAGCGGTGCTGGCGGTACGGAGGTGTTGCCGGGTGGAGGCACCATCCGGACGGCGGCGGGACTCAGGGGCAGGATCAACGGATCGGGGGGAACGGGATCGCACCGGACGGCCTGGGGTCATAAGGGTCCGCTTCTAGCGGGCTTGGGGCCCATTGCCAAGGTGCCCCGCCTCAGGCCTTGTAGAGACTGAAGCAAAGACGAACGGCGAGGACACCGGCGTGGGCGGCTACCACCAGGGCGATCAGGATTTGGGCCTGGGTGAGCGAGGTGACCATGTCTTGCAGATCAAAACTGACTGCCCCATTCTTTGGTCTCAGCTGGCTACGGTCCAGCCTTCGCCGAGGCCCTGTCACAGCTCTTGATGGCATCGCCCCCCCCCGCCCCCCAGCCCACGGCCCTCGAGATCGGGGCCCTCGACCTCAACAGCCTTTCCCCACTGGCCCAACGGCCGGCGCAGGAGCTCCTGGCCCTTTCCGGCCAGGTGGAGCTGTCCCTGCAGTGGCCCCGGCCGCCCGAAGATCCCCGCGAGCTCTCCGAAATCCCCGAAGTGCGGCTTTGGTGTCTCAGGGCTGACGCCGTGTATCCCTGGCTGCCCCTACTGCTGGAACGCAGCCAGGGAACCCTCACACGCCATGTCGCCATGCTGCTGCCCCATAGCTTCAGCCGCACCGAAGGCATCCGCTTTGCCCCCGACAGCCTCGAACTGTGGATCAGCCATCGGCTCTTCCTATTGGACCACTGGGCCCGAGCCGAGGGTCTGGACTGCCGCCAGGGCCTAGGCCAGATGGCTGCCGTGCTCGGCTTTGAGCTGGCGCCTTCCTTCTGGGTGGCGCTCACCGAGGCCTGACGACGTGGCCAACCGGCCTAGCCCCCAGACCCTTGGCCCCCGGGGCCCTGACCCCCGGGATGCCGGCGGCCCGCGGCCCCGGGTGGGTTGGCTGCCGCCCAGCGAGCTGGAGGGCACCTGGCCCATGGCCATCGACAACTGGCTGTTGGACGACGCCTTGGCGGCCAGGGCAACCAGCGCCGAGGCCGATCATCCACCGGGGTACCTGCCAGCCCTGGCGGGCACGCTGCGGTTCTACCAATGGCCGCGACCCACCCTCTCGCTGGGGTTCCATCAGCAACGCCTTCCCGCCCATTGGTTGGCGCTGGCGGCGGAGGGAGTGATTGATCTGGTGCGCCGCCCCAGCGGCGGCCGGGCCGTCCTGCACGGGGGCGACCTGACCTATGCCCTGATCTGGCCCACGCCCCCCCCCCAGCGCTCCGAGGCCTATCGGCGGGCCTGCCGCTGGCTGCAGCGGGGATTCGCCACCATGGATCTGCCCCTGCAATTTGGCCAGGCCGCGCCCAACCGGGATCGGGACAGTTGCTTCGCCACCAGCACCGCCGCTGATCTGATCCATGCCGATGGCAGCAAGCGCATCGGCAGCGCCCAGCTCTGGCGCCGCGGGGCCCTGCTGCAGCACGGCAGCATCCTGATCCAGCCGCAGAGGGCCCTCTGGGGCGCCATCTTTGGCGTCGATCCACCCGTTCTGCCCGACCTACCGGTAACAACGGCGGAGCTGATCACCCTGCTGGTGGCCCAGGCCCAGATCCACCTGCCCCAGGCCGAAACGGACCAGGGTGTGGAACTGGTGACAGTGGAACGGGCCGCCATGCCCTGGGACGCCATCGCAGCCCAGCGTCCCGCCTATCAAGTGCTTGGCGCCTCAGCCCCCTGAACCTCGCCGCTGTTGAGCATGGAGCGGGCCACCTGGTCCAGGGCCAGACCCATGGGATAGGCGTTGTGGCGTCGGGCCAAAGCCAGCAAGGGGGGAGGCACCCGGAGCCCAAGGCGGCTGAAGACCACCTCCCCCAGGTCGGGACGTTCGAGGGTGCCCGTTGGCAGGCCCGCCGGGCTCAGCACCAAGAGTCGGTTGACATCGGGTTCATCCAGCTTCAGGACGGCCTGCCAGAGGGGCGCCTGCTCGAGGATGGCCGGCAGGGTGCTGAGGGGTCGGGCATGGTCACCGATGCGTTCGCCATCCCAGCGCTGCACGGGTAAGGCTTGCAGGGGCCCATCGTCAATGACCCCCTGCCAGCGGCCCCGGTCACACACCAGGGTCCAGGGGGGCAGGCCGGGAGTTTCAGCGGGGCCAGCGGCCGCAGGATCGGCACCCTGGAGTCTCTGCTGACTCAATTGACGCAGGCTGCCAGCGGCCTCCACCACCCGAAAACGGCGACGGCTGGCATCGGCCACCCGCAATTCCTTGAGCGCGGCTTGGAGACGCAGGAGCTGGGACTGCCTACGGGCGGCCCCGAGGCCGAACCAGCCAAGCAACAACATCCACAGGCCCGAGCCGCCATGGCCCTTGAGCAGGATCCAGGTGCCCAGCCCCAAAGCCATTAAGGACAGGAATCGGCCGCAACCATTGGCCACCTGGACCCCACGGCGCTGACTGCCGGTGAATTGCCACACCAACGCCTTGAGCAGCAGACCGCCATCCAGGGGGAGGCCGGGAAGCAGGTTGAACAGGGCCAGGGTCAAATTCAACCAACCCAGTTGCAGCACCATCTGGCCAAGGCCTGGGGCCACCCGGGCCGCAGGGACCTGCAGAACCAAAAAAAGGCAGGCCAGAGCCATGCTGACGGCCGGACCGGCCGCAGCCACCAGCGCCGCTCCCATGGGTGTGGCACATTCGCGATCCACGCTGGCAAAACCGCCGAACAAGAACAAGGTGATGCTGCGCACCTTCACCCCCTGGCTGAGGGCCACCAGGGAATGGCCCAACTCATGCAGGAGCACCGAAACGAACAGCAACAGTGCCGTCAGGAAGGCCAGGGCCCAGATCATAAGGTCGCCACTGGAGCCAGCCAGGCGGTAGTTGCGCTCAAACACCACGGTGCACAGCAGCAGGATGGCCAGCCAGGTGGGATGAATACGAAGGGGGATCCCCCAGAGACGGGCTATCTGCCAACCTTCAGCCATGGTGATTGCGCGGGGAGAAAGTCATCGGCAGACTTATAACTGTTGCCATCTTCGCCAAAGGCGCTTGCCGCTGTTGAAAATCTGCGGCCTGCGTCAACCCGACCAGGCCGCGGCCATCGCTGGCATGGGGGTAGGGGCCATTGGGGTCATTGCGGTGGAGCCATCGCCGCGGTTTGTGCTGCCGGAACTGCGGGCCGAGCTGTTCGCGGCGGCCAAGAACGCCCAACCCTCCTGCCTTGGGGTGGTGGTGGTGGCCGATCCCCAGGCAGCGGATCTGGCATGGCTCGGCAGGGGCAACGGCCATGACATCGTGCAACTGCATGGCCAGGAAAGTGCCGAGCGCTGCCAGGAATTGCGCCAAAGCTTGGGTATCAAGGTGTGGAAAGCGCTGCGGCTGCGCGATCCTGGCGATCTGAGCCAGGCCGCCCTCTACGCAAACCATGTTGATGGGTTGCTGCTGGATGCCTGGGTCGCCGACCAACTGGGGGGAACGGGACAAAGGCTGCCCTTGCAATGGCTCCAGGGGTTCAACCCTGGGGTGCCGTGGTGGCTGGCGGGTGGAATCGCTAGCCATGTCATTGAGGACATTCTGTCCCAGGTGCAACCGGACGGACTGGATGTGTCCAGCTCCGTCGAAATAAGCCCTGGAAATAAGGATCTCGAGGGCGTTGCGGACCTCCTGAGGGTCGTTAATCAATACAAGTAATCAGCAATTCAATAACCGATCATCGATTCCTGCTGCTTGACAAGCTCAAAGAATTCTTGCTTCAAACTGGCATCCTTACGGAAATCACCACGAACCACAGAATTGACCATGCTGGTCTGGGGTTCTTTCACGCCCCGCCACTTCATGCAATAGTGCTGGGCCTTGAGAAGGATGGCCAGGCCTTGGGGCTGGCAAAGTTGTTCAATCTCATCGGCAAGAATGATCACCGCCTCCTCTTGGATGTGGGGCCTGGAAAAGACCCAATCAGCAATTCGTGAAAATTTGGAGATTCCGATCACCCGCTCACCGGGTTTAATCCCAATCCAACAATTACCCATGATGGGGACAAAGTGATGGGAACAGGCGGAGCGAACCGTGATAGGTCCCACGGTATAAATCTCATCCAGATCCTTAACATTGGGGAAACTGGCAACCTTAGGCTGGGGTAGATAACGTCCCTTAAAGACCTCTTGCAGGTACATGCGAGCGACGCGCTCGGCCGTTTCTTCAGTATTGTGATCATTCTCAATATCGATCACAAGACTTTTAAGCAGCTCACGCACTTTTCCCGCCACCTCAATCTCAAGGCATTCCAGCTCTCCATTCTCTATATACTGGGAAATATTGTCATTGGCAAGAAAAGGAACCCCTTGCTCCTGAAGACGATTCTTGATTCTTTGACTGACGGGAATCATCAAGGAGTCAGGATTCTCCGTAAGGCTGGACAGGTTGGAGGGGAGCGTCGATGTCATGGGTTTTATCAGAAGGGGCCCGCTGCAGACAAAGACATTGATTGAAGTCCTAATCGCGAGCAGTTAGGCCAAAAGGAAAGGCTTGAAGTTGCCGGGACATTCAAAAGCATGGCACGTCTTCGGAGGAAATGTGGGTGTCCCAAAGACACAAGGGGGTGGGGTCCCCGAACCATGCTGCAGGCAGGATCCCTTTGCGTCCTAGGGACCCAAGGGATCGTCCGCCCCCACCCCCTCCATGAAGCGGCCGATCGCACGATACTTGCGATAGCGCCCAGCCACCAACTCGGCAACGGGCAAGGCTAATAACTCGGCCAACTGGAGACCAAGGGCTGCTTTCAGCGATTCAGCCGCTTGCAGGGGTGCCCAGTGGTTCCCGCCGCAGGGTTCATCGAGTACGGCATCGATCAGACCGAGACGCAGAAGATCGGCCGCCGTAATCCTCAATGCTTCGGCGGCCACGGGGGCCTTGGCCGCATCCCGCCAGAGGATGGAGGCACAGGCCTCAGGACTGGCGACGGTATAAACGCTGTGCTCAAACATCAGCAACCGGTCAGCCACACCAATGCCGAGGGCACCTCCGGAGCCTCCCTCACCAATCACCGTGGCAATAATTGGCACCTCCAGCCGAAACATCTCCCTCAAGTTGACGGCAATGGCCTCTCCCTGACCCTGCTCTTCCGCTAGGACTCCGGCATAGGCCCCTGGCGTATCGATGAACGTCAGAATCGGCAACCGAAAACGGTCGGCATGCTCCATCAGCCTCAGGGCCTTGCGGTAGCCCCCGGGAGACGCCATCCCAAAGTTGCGGGCCACATTTTCCTTCGTGTCCCTTCCCTTCTGATGGCCCAGCATCACCACCGACTGGCCAGCGATCCGACCGATGCCGCCGACGAGGGCCCGGTCATCGGAGCCACAGCGATCGCCGTGCAATTCAATCCAGGAATCGCAGATGAGCTGGATGTAATCGAGGCAACTGGGACGCTGCGGGTGGCGGGCCACCTGAATTTTTTGTGCCGGGGTCAGATGGCTGAAGATCTCCTCGCGGCGGCGGGCCGCCAGGGTTTCAAGCTGCAGGATCTGCTGGCTGACATCCACCTCCGAATCCCTGGCCAACTGCCGGATCTGCTCAATCTGGTCCTCCAGCTCGACCAGCGGTTTTTCAAATTCGAGAAGGGCGCGGCGAGCCATGGGTTCAACAGTCAGGAAGGCGCTTGGGCAATGGAGGCTTAGGCATTGACAAGGCTGGCGAGGGGCCGCTCCTCCAGCCCCAGGGGTTGAAAACCATGGCGAACGGAAGCGGCGCCGATCCAATCCATGCGATCCAGGGTGATGTTGTTGCGCCCCCAACTGAAATTCGTGTGGTGGTCTTCGAAATCCAGGAGCATGGCCTCGGCGAAACAGGCGAACATCTGGCGCTGGGGATTCGTCATTTCGGCCACCTCCATCATTTGCCAACCGATATCACTGCCAAATTCGACGATGCCTCCCTTGACGACATGGACTCCGTCACAAGCCACCCTGCTATCGAGGTTCTTGGGATAGCCGCCATCCACCATCAGGCAGGGACGGTGGAGCCGATCCCGGTCGATGCTGAGGGTCTGGGGAAGACTGGCAACCCAGACCACGACATCGGCCTGGGTCAAGGCCGCTTCCAAAGGAAGAATGCGGCCCCCTCCGAGTTCCAGCTGCAGCGCCTCAAGGGGGGCCTGCTGACGGGCCACCAACAACAACTCAGCCACACCCGTGCGCTGACTCAACCAACGGCAAACGGCACTACCGATGTCCCCCGTGGCCCCGACTACCGCGACGGACGCCTTGGCCAGATCAATGCCGATCGTGGGGGCAATGGTCTCGACCTGACGACAAATCACCCAGGCCGTATGGGTGTTGCCGGTGGTGAACCGCTGCCAGTCGAGGGTGGTATTGCGGATGTGCTGCTGTTGCAACAGGTTGAAATTTTCGAAAATAATCGAGGTAAACCCCCCCAACGCCGTGATGTCGAGACCACTTTTCTGGGCCAGCTCCATCGCATTGAGAACCTTGCGGCGGGCTGTCTTGAAACGCCCGAGCATTTCAGGAACAAACACCGAGTCGATGTAAGCCCCCTCAATTTGTTTACCCGTCGGGCTGGTCACCGCGATGCGTTCGACGAGCTGGGGAGGAGCACTGCACCACATATCCAGATCGCCACTGGCGTACTCCTCATATCCAAGGAATCGGGCCTTGGTACGAGCCTCTTCAAGATTGGTGGAGTGACCGATGAGGCCGAACATGGGCAGTCTTGAAGGGGAGCGGCTGGCCCGACAGCAGAACTGTTGCCAGCCGCCCATCCTTACATAGGTGTTAGCTGAAGGGTTTCAACCGACTAAGGCGGCAGCCGCCAGGCGGGCGATCTCTTTGGAGGTGAAGCCGATGTGGGTCAGGGCCTCTTGATAGGCAATCAAAAAATCTTCGATCAGATCTTCCTTGGCCATGCCCACAGCGGCGGCATCGGCGGCAACCCGATCCAACATGCGACGCACGTGGGGCAGATTGGCCTTATTGGCGGCCTCCAGTTCCCCACGGCATTCGTTGAGATGGGCTTTGAGCCACTCCTGGCCATAATTGAGATGGGTATATTCATCCTGAACGACCGCTTCGGTAATTTTGCGAGCGAAGGGATCGGAGACAGGGATGTAAATGTGATAAGCGGATATGGCGAAAGCCTCGATCAACAGGGCCTGGATCAGCAGGCAGGTCACCACTTTGCCCTCCGCTAGGGCCACCTGAAAATTTTCGCGTAACGGCGTGAAGAATTCCCGGGCAAAGACCATGTCGGCTTTAACCCCAAGATTGGCGCCGCAGGCGGTGAAGCCTTTTAGGTGCTTCATCTCCATGCGGGCCAACCGGGCCAACTCCTCGGCCTGATCAGGAATGAGGGTGCCAATCGATATGTAGTTGTCATGGGCTTCCTGCTCCCCCTCAATCACAATGGCGTTGATGCGGCTGTAAGCATCCTTGTACTGGGCCGTCGTGAAATCGGGCAGCCCCTCACCATCAACCCGGCTGGCCGCTTCGGCAGAAGAGTTGGGTTCGAGGATCGGCATGGGCCCGTAGGTGATGAGCCTGTAACTGTAATCACCCCTGGGTTGCCTTTGGTGGCCAGTCACTACGCAGCAGGCCATCGAGCCGAAGCCACCAGCCCTCTACCAGCCGCTCCATCAATTCAGCCCCAAGGGAGGGTGTAGCCCCCCGGGGATCCCCGATCACGCCGCTGCGACTGATCTCAGCCGTCAGCCAGGCGCAGGGGGCCGCCCCCTCCAGGCTCCATCCCGGCGGGGCCGCCGCCTCGATCCCCAGCCCATCGGGCTCGCCGCCGGCGCGGGTCAGCTGGGGGGCCAGATGCAACATCAGGCTGGTTTCCGCCAGGCCGGCATGCAATCCCTCGCTGCGCTCGGGCTCGGGAATCAACGGCCCCAGACCCTCCGGGCCCTTCCAGAGAAAACAGGGCAACACGGCCAGATCGGGGCAGGCGGCATGCAGCTGGCGTGCGGCTGTCTCCAGCAGGGCAATCTGCCCCCCGTGGGCATTCAGCAACACCAGCCGCTGGAAGCCGGCGGATTGCAGGTCCCGGCCCACCGCCTCCACCAGGCCCATCAAGAGCTGGGCCGGCAGGCTGATGGTGCCTGGAAAACCCCGATGCTCAGGGGAAAAACCCAGGCTTTGCAGGGGCAACCGCACGATCGGCAAATCCCCGTCCAACCGGTCCAGCACCGCATCGGCCACCCGGTCGGCAAAGAGGGCATCGGTGCCCAGGGGCAGGTGGGGGCCATGTTGTTCGGTGGCCCCCATGGGCCAAAGAACGGTGCTGCCCTGCCTGCGGGCCAGCTGGGCAATCTCAGGCCAGGGCAAACAATCGAGCCGGCGCTCAGGGGCAGGGGACATCGGGTGCGACGGACAGGGGGGCCCATGGCAATCCTTACAGTGGGGGTTCACCCAGCCCCCCTGAGGCCATGACCGGAACTGGCAAGCCTGCGCCGCGTCAGCCCCGGAATCCTGCCCAACCCCCCG
>Ga0114972_10004412_pt1 | contig 10483 bp, 10 predicted proteins | sample M_140807_EF_Meta_FD_87354 | JGI IMG/M metagenome (GOLD analysis project Ga0114972, IMG submission 87354) | Freshwater microbial communities from Lake Montjoie, Canada to study carbon cycling - M_140807_EF_MetaG | ecosystem: Environmental > Aquatic > Freshwater > Lake | place: Lake Montjoie... | reverse complement strand
CTCCAACAACTTCCGCATGAATGTCTGGACCGCGGTGCTGCAGATGATCCACGACCGCCCCTGGCTGGGGATCGGGCCAGGCAACAGCGCCTTCAACTTGGTTTATCCGATCTACCAACAGCCCAAGTTCAACGCCCTCAGCGCTTACTCCATCCCCCTGGAATTGCTGGTTGAGGCCGGCATCCCAGGCCTGTTCGTGGGCCTCGGCCTGCTTTGGAGCGCCTTGAAGGTGGGCCTGGGCCAATGGGCCTCCACCGGCCGGCTGGCCCTGCCCGCCCTGGCGGCGGTGGCCGTCTGCGTGGGTCTGGGGGTCCAGGGCTTCACGGACACGATTTTCTTCCGGCCGGAGGTGCAGCTGCTGGGATTGTTCAGCCTGGCCACCCTGTCGGCCGCCAGTAGCGAGATGGGCCACCGCCTTTTTTCCGGTGGGGGGTCGGCCGCGCCGTGGCGGGACTGATCGCCGGCTTTGATGCCGGGCAGACCCACACCACCTGTCGGCTGGCCGATCGCCTTAGCGGTGCCACCCTGGCGGCAGGGGAGGGGCCGGGGGTCTCCCATCTGGCGGCGGCGGCGGGGCGGGAGAAATTCGCTACCGCCCTCCGCCAAAGCCTGGAGGCGGCCCGGCAGGCTCTGCCGGCGGGGCGGCACCGGGACCGCCTGGCGGCGGCGGCGGTGGGGGCCAGTGGCATCGAGGCCCACAGTGCCGTGCAGCAAGAGGGGCTGGACCTGGCCGCCGCTGCGCTGGCCTTGCCCGCCCAGCGGCTGGTGGTGACAGGAGATGAACGCACGGCCCTGCGGGGTGCCTTCCCCAACGCTGCCGGCATCGTGGTGATCAGCGGGACCGGCACAATCGCCGTGGGCCGTGATGGCCGGGGCCGGGAACACCGCTGCGCCGGCTGGGGCTGGTTGCTCGATGGGGCCGGATCGGCCATGGACATCGGCCGCGATGGGCTCGCCCTGAGCCTGCGGATGGTGGATGGGCGCGAGCCGGTTTCTGGGCTTGGGGAGGCCCTGTGGCAGGCCCTGGAGATCGATCCCCTAGATCCCCAAGCCCCGCAGCGGATCAAGGCGCTGGTGGTCGACCCTGACTTCGGTGCGGCGGGGTTCGCCCGGCTGGCGCCGGTGGTGGATCAACGGGCGGAACAGGGCGACGCCCGGGCCGGCGCGATCCTGGTCCAAAACGCCGAAGCCCTGGTGGCCATGGTGGCTGCGGTGGCCGCCGCCCTGGATCTGCGGGCCCCCCCGGTCTGTGCCCTGGGTGGTGCTTTGCTACACCTTGGAGAGCTGCGCCGTCATTTCGGGGATCTGCTGGCCAGGCGGCTGGGGGAACAGGCCCTGGTGAGCCCCGACGGAGATGCCTGCCAGGGTGCCCTTCAAATGGCGGCCGACTGCCTCCCGGGCCTGGCTGAAGACGCTTGAACCCTTCCCGGTGGGCGCAACTCCCACGCAACAGCTTCCCTAACGCCACGGCCCTCTCGCCTCGGGGCACCACCCTGGGGCGGCGAGGCATGCCACTTCTAAGAACATCAATCTGGCCCCAACCCCCGCTGCGCCTCATCGGCCAGCAGCCCTGCCCAGTAATCCACCAGCTGTTGTTCGGCCGCCTCCACCATCACCCGCAGCAGGGGTTCGGTGCCACTGGGGCGCACCAAAACTCGGCCATGGCCAGCCATGGCGGTTTCGGCTTGTTGGACGGCCTGCCACAACGGATCACATTGTTGCCACTGGGTGCGCTTTTGGCGGTCGTGCACGGTGATATTCACCAGCTTCTGGGGATAGGAGATCCAGCTGCCATCGAGCCATTCCGCCAAATCCTGGCCGCGGCCATGCACCTTGGTGGCCACCTGGAGGGCCGTGAGCAATCCATCGCCGCTCATGCCGTGTTCGGCCGAGAGGATGTGGCCCGACTGCTCTCCCCCCAGGCCCGCCCCGAGCGCCTCCATCGCCGCATGCACGTACTGATCGCCTACGGCCGTGCGCTCCAGCAAGCCTCCGGAGTCAGTCCAGGCGCGTTCGAATCCCAGATTCGACATCACGGTGGCGACGATGCGGTTATCGGGCAGCGCTCCGGCCTGTCTCAGGGCCGTACCCCACAGAAAGAGAATCTGATCACCATCGACGATGCGGCCGCGGCCATCCACCGCCAGCACCCGATCGGCATCGCCATCGAAAGCAAAACCCATCGCCGCCTGTTGCTGTAGCACCGCCTGTCGCAACGGTTCAAGGTGGGTACTGCCGCATCCCTGGTTGATGCGGCAGCCGTCGGGCTGGCCATGCAGCACGGTGAGATCAGCCCCCAGCTCTCGGAACACCTTCTCGCCGCAGGCTGCGGCGGATCCCCAGCAGAGATCGAGCACCACCTTCACCCCATCGAGCCGGGCCCCCTGCACGCTCGCCACCAGGCTGTCGGCATAGGCCGCCAGCAAATCGGAGCGGTCGGTGGCGCCACCATCCGCCGCCAGGTCGGCGGGACCAGCCTCGCCCCGCAGGCCCGCCTCAATCGCCTGTTGATCCGAGCGGCCCAGCTTGGCCCCGGAGGCGCCGAACACCTTGATGCCGTTGTCGTGGGGGGGGTTATGGCTCGCCGACACCATCAGGCCACCGGCGGCGCCATGGCGGCGGATCATGGCGGGCACCGCCGGGGTAGGGCAGAGGCCCAGTTGCCACACCAGGCGGCCCGCCGCCGCCAGGCCGGCGGTGAGGGCCGCGACCAGCATCGGCCCGCTGCTGCGGGAATCGGTGCCGATCAACAGCGGGCCCTCGGCAGTGAGCACCCGGCCACACCAATAACCGAGCTGGAGGGCCAGGGCTGGGTTGATTGTGGTGCCCACCCGGCCCCGGATGCCATCGGTGCCGAAGACGGCCTGGCCGGCCGGCAGGGGCGCGCCGATCGGAGCGCAGGCGGTGGCCGCAGGTTCGGCCATGGGGCGGCGGGCGGAGGCGTGGGCAGGCTAAGCGGCAGAACGCCGCCCCTCAGCGCCAGCGGCGCGGCCAGCACAGCCAGGCCAGCAGCTCCCCCACCATCCAGAGCAGCAGGCCCCCCACCACCCAGCCCGGCAGCCACAGAAAAGGAGGCCAGGGGCGCAGCAGGGTGGTCAATCCGGCCAGGGCGGCCACCAGGAGGGCCCGTCGCCGTTGCTGGGCTCCCGGCAGGTCGTTGGGGCTGGACCGCAAGCCGTCCAACGGTGACCGCAGGCTGGGCAGGGAAAAACGGGCCAGGGGAAAGGGGCGGCAGGGTCCGGAAATCCCTCAGAGGGGCCTGGGGATGGTCCTGGGAGAGGGCTTCCCAGGGCGCTTCCGGTTGTCTGTTCAGAATGCCAGCGCGACGCCCCCCTCGCCTTGCCCCGTCTCACCACCCTGCTGGCCGTCTCCTGTCTTGGCACGGCGGCCGCCCTGGTGGGGGGGCGTCAGCTGCTGAGCCAGCTGCCGGCCCTGACCCCCGCAACCCCCACCAGACACCTGGAACTGCAGCGTCGCTGGGCCCCGGATCCGGCCCGCCGGCGGGAGGCCAGCCTGTTGCTGCTGGACCAGGCCGCGGCGGATCGGCAACGCCAGGGGCGATTGTTGATGGGCCAGGGCTGGGGCCGTGATGGGCTGGCGGCGGTGGTGCTCAAGCAACAGGCCCAGGGGGCCGAGGCGTTGCAACAGGGCCCCCTGGCGCAACGCCGCTGGCAACAACTGCTGCGCCGCTTCCCTGGCACCCCCGCCAGCGCCGATGCGCTCTATGCCCTGGGCCGCCAGGATCCGGCCCTGCGCCAGCGGCTGATGGAGCAGTTCCCCGCCCATCCCGCTGCCCTGGCCGCCGCCTTGGAGGAGGGGCCGGCACCGGCGGATCGGCTGGCGGGCGCCCTGCACCTGGCGCAGTGGGGGGCCCGCTGGCCCGGCGCCGACGAGCGCATCGGCCAGGTCTGCGGCCGCTCCAGCGACCGCCCCAGCCTGGAGCAGCGGGCCCATCTGGCCGAAGGACTGGCGGAACTGGGCGCCGGCAAAGACGCCCTGACCTGCCTAGGCGGGGACGCGGCGGCGGCGGCCGCCCAGGGCGCCGCGGCGACAGCGGCACCAGCCTCAGGGGAGGCGACGACGGCCGCCGCGCCGGTGATGCCCCAAGCCAATCCTTCCCCCCAGGAGCTGGCGGCCCTATCCCCCCGCGGAGCCCTGTTGCTGGCGGAGGCGCTGGCCAAGGGCGATGACGCCCAGAAAACCCTGGTCGCTCCGTTGTTGCTGCAGGTGGTGAAGCAGCAACCGGAGGGTCCCGAGGCCGACCAGGCGGTGCGGCGACTGAGCCAGGAGGAGGGAGCCGCCGTGGATTCGCGGCTGGCGAGCTTGCCGCCCCAATGGCGCGAGAGCGCCCCGGTGCAGGCCCACCGCGCCCTGGCCGATCCCAGCGGCCGAATGGCCCTGGCGGTGCTGCATCGCTGGCCGGATGATGCCGCCAGCTGGGATCTGCAATGGGAGCTGGCCCGCAAGCAGTTGCTAGCCGGCCAATGGGGCGGAGCCCTGACGGTGCTGCAGGCGATCGGGGCCGACCGGCTGCCGCCGCTGTTGGCGGCCCGCCACCGGTTCTGGAAGGGCTTCAGCCAGCACCAGCTCGGCCAGGATGAGGGGGCCACCGCCACCTGGCGGGAACTGCTGCTGCACCATCCCGGCGGCTACTACGGCTGGCGGGCTTCGGTGCAGCTGGGTGAAGGGGAGCTGCGGTTGCAGCCGGGCGCCACCGGCGAAGCGAATCTGCCGGCAAAGGCGACCTGGAGCCCCCTGGCCAGTGGCGATGCCGAGCTGGATCGGCTCTGGCGCCTCAACCTCAAGGAGGAAGCCTGGGAAACCTGGCGCACGCGCCGGGGCCAGCCGGAGTTGAAGGACAGCCGCGCCTTGTTGCTGGAGGGACGGCTGCGCCAGGCGGTGGGGGATGACTGGACCGGATTGCACCAACTGGAGCAGGCCAGCGCCCAATTGCGACCCGATCAATGCGAGCTGCTGCCGGCCATCGAGCAGGGCTTGCACCCGGTGCGCTTCGGCGACGACTTTGCCGCCGGGGCCGCCGGGGCGCGCTTGCACCCCACGGTGCCCCTGGGCGTGGCGCGGCAGGAATCCCGCTTCACGCCGGGGGTCAGTTCCGCCGCGGGGGCGGTGGGTCTGATGCAGCTGCTGCCCTCGACCGCCAGCGAACTGGCGGGTCGGCCGATCACTGCCGAGGCCCTGAAGGAACCGGCCCTGAACACGGCCCTGGGATCCCGCTATCTGCGCCAGTTGCTGGATCAAGCCAAGGGCAATCCCTTCCTGGCGGTGGCCAGCTACAACGCCGGCCCCGGCGCCGCCCAGGGCTGGGTGACGCCCCTGCTGCAGGCCTCCCCAGAGCTATGGGTCGAGGCGATCCCCTTCCCCGAAACCCGCCTCTACGTCAAGAAGGTGCTGGGAAACATCTGGAGTTATCAGCAGACGCGGCAGCCGAGTTGTTAGGAAACTGTGGATTGAGCCCTGAGCAAGATGCAAGGAGTTCATCTCCCTAAGTCGTAATATTTGCTACCAGGATTGGCAATCAATGGCGGATTCTTCAGGAAATTGAGTGGCTCGGTGACTGGGGTTTCCTAGGCAAGCAAGCTTACCTCTGGTTCAAATTGAATCCTAGGATAGCCTCCATTCCACCATGTTAAGGTAGGTACAATTGAACTCATCAATGAACTGTGGGGTCCAATGTTTCAACCGCTGAAAGATCCCGATCTCTTTCTGCAGGCGAAGGTCAATCCAGAACCCGAAACTGTCATTTAGCTAAACGGCTCTGATTTCACTTCGAAGTTTTTTATCAAGGCGTCCAAAACGACACTTCAGGGGAAGAACCGCAAGCGGCTGGTCCCGTTGTCATCGCCGGTGAGCGGGTCCACACCGTTGGAAGCGGCAGCTTGCAGCTCCAGCGGCCTGATGCAGGGGCGAGTCCTGGCTTGGCCAGGACCAGGGACCGGCCCTTGGACCGGGTCTGTTTTGATTCCCTGGCCGCTGCCGGCCTGCTTCTCAGGCAGAATCAGCTCCTATCGCACCTGTTGATTGGCTCGCCTAGAGGCTTTGCTTTTGCTGCAGCCCGGGGCAGAAAACCATCACCAGCCCCTTAACGAGCTGGGCCATGCATTGGCAACGGAGCTCACTTGGCTGGATCCACGCAATGCCTGTCTGAGTTTGGTTGCTGGCCCCAGTGCCCTGCAAGTCCAAGTGCTGCTTGAGTTGCGTGGCCGCGATCAGCTCGTCGTGTTGGTAAACAGCCGTGAGGGCATGTCATCGGGCTCCCCGCTCAGCCGTGCCGTGCTGGAGCAGGTGCTGGACCTGTTGCTGCGGCTTCTGCCCGGCACAGCCCTGGCCTACCGCTCAGATCGCGATGGGCCGATCCGGCAAGGAAGCGCCCGGGGGGTCGGTACGACTCCCTAACTGGGGGCACCACCTTTGGGCCACGGGCAAAGGGGCTGACAGGTCGGCAACTCAACCACGCCTATCCGCCTGGCCGCACGGGAATCAAAGCTCTTGGAACTCAGCCGGATCCTCGCCTCAACGACCCAGACTTATCTGTGCCAACACCACGCTATCGGTAGTGTGCCGATGGCCCTCTCCAAGGAGGCTCTCGCCCAGCGATGGCCCCAGGCGAGCGCCGCAGGCACAGCCATGACCAGAGCCGCGTGATCGGCCCGAACCCAAAGCGCACTCAGTGGGCTCAAGGAGACCCCAGCCCCTAAGAAACGTCCCCCCTTCAGAGGTGCCGATTCATAGCCAACCACCATCCTAGGGAGATTCCCAGCATCACCACAAAACCCAGCAAAAAAATGGTGATCAAACGGGGCGGCACCATGTCGGCTCGCACCAGGTCAAGGCGAGCCAGAAACACCGAACAAGCCAGAATCAGCACACTCGAAAATACCGAAAGGTGCAGCAAATACAGCCCACCCGTGATCACAAGTAACAGGGTGCCCACCAGGCTAACGACCCGGCTATAAGCCATCATCGAGCTCAATTCATGCATCAAGATGTCAGGGATGGTGCAGACAACGACCACCAGCAGGGCCTGTAGGCATTCGACCGTCAACAGCAGGTTCCGAAATAGGCCATTGCCGAACACCTGGGGATCGAGCGTATGGCTCCAACGACTGCCCAAATAGGTGCTCACCCCCAACAGCAACAACACCATCGGGGCCCGCACCGGCAGCAAGGCGTAGCGCAGCAGATTCATGAGGGTTCAAGCACCAGGGAAATCGCCTCCAGGGGACAGCTGGGCAGGCATTGTTCGCAAACCAGGCACAGGGCCGCAGCAAAGGTCAGCCGTTGCTCCTGGTGATGAAAGCGCAGGGCCCCACTGGGACAGACGCTGGAGCAGATGCCGCAGTCCACGCACAGGGCGGGATCGATGCGGATCTCGCCGAGGCTGCGATCCAACCCCAGCCCCTGGCGCTCCAACCAGAGTTCGGCGGCATCGAGTTCGTCGATATCACCGGAAAGCTCGACCACCATGGTGCCGCTCTGGTTCGGCGCGATCTGGGCCCTCAGGATCTTGGCGGCGATATTGAACTCCACCGCCAGTCGATAGGTGATCGGCTGATGCACCGCTTCCCGGGGGAAATGCAGGGTGAGGCGCCGTTTCACCGCCGGAGACCGAAGATCTGGAACTTAGCGGTTCCGGGCGTCAAGCCAGCGGCGGCGTATGGGATACCAGTCCTGCCAGAGTGATCGGACTTTTCCTTGACCCGGCGCATCCATGTCCCCCAGTCCGGGCCCCGCCTCCCCCAACGGCCCCGCCGCCGCGCCCTTGGGTCGCCGAGAAAGGATGGTGCTGGCGGCGGTGGCGGCGGTGCTGGCCCTGCTGCTGTTTTGGTGGCGGGGGGGGCTCCATCCCGCAGCACCCCTGGAGCGGCTGGCCCGCCAATCCCCCGAACTGGCCACCGCCCTGGCGGACGGCCGTCCGACCCTGGTCGAGTTCTATGCGGACTGGTGTGAAGCCTGCCGCGCCATGGCGCCGGCCATGGAGGCCCTCGAACGCCAGCACCATGGTGCCCTGGATGTGGTGCTGCTGAACGTGGACAACCCCCGCTGGCAGCCGCAAGTGGAGCGCTATGACGTGAACGGCATCCCCCAGCTGGAATTGTTCGATGCGGCGGGCCAATCCGTTGGCCGTTCCATCGGCGCCCGGCGGCCGGCGGAACTGGCAGCCCTCGCCACGGCCCTGGTTGAAGCCAAGCCCCTGCCCCCGTTGGCCGGTGTGGGCGCCACCAGCCGCCTACCCAACGCTGAAGCCGAATCCGCCCAAGCCAGCGGCGCCAGCCCCCCGGCCGCTGCCGATCCCAAAGACCGCCAGGCCGCCATCGGCCCCCGCAGCCACGGTTAGCCCCCTCTCCAGCCCCGTCACCCCATGGATCCCCGCTTCCGCGTCGATCTGATCGCCGCCACCCCCAACCCCCAGCAGTGCGTGTATGCCGGCATGCACCAGGATTACAGCGAGGGCTTCGTGGCGGACGACCGGGCCGATTGGCCTGATGAACAACAGGCTGGCGCCATCTGCGTCAAGCGTCTGTTGGCCGGCGAGCGGGGCCATTACGGTCCCCTGGAGCACGCCCAGATCGTGCTGAATGTGGGCTGGTTTCCCCACTCAGTCATGCAACAGGCCCGCACCCATCGGGTGGGGGTGAGTTTTGATGTGCAATCGATGCGTTATACCGGCGACCGCATCTGTAAGGCCGCCAACGACGAACTTGATCTAGAAGAAGTCTTCTATCTCCGCCCCGTTGGCGATTACAGCGACCGCCAAGGCAAGAAGTATGCCTATATCGCCGACCAACGGGCCATCGATCTTCAACTCTGCCGAGCCGCCGCCGAGCGCTACCGCGATCTGCTGGCCGCCGGTTTTGCCGAGGAGCATGCCCGCGGCATCCTGCCCTTCGACTATCGCCAGCACTTTGTGGTGAGCTTCAGCCTGCGGGCCTTCCTCCACTTCCTCGATCTGCGCGCCAAGCTCGACGCCCAGCAGGAAATCCGTGAACTCTGCGACCTGATGTGGCCCCACCTAATGGCCTGGGCACCACAATTTGCCGACTGGTACGAGAAGAGCCGCCTGCATAAGGCCCGCTTGGCACCTTGAGCTTCCGAGTTGCATCCGGACTTAAACTCAAAGCCGCCAGGCCCACCACGCTCAGAATCCATTGTCATGAGCCTTCGCATCGCCTTAATCATGATGCAGAAGAACGAGACCCTTCTTCTTGATCCATGGCTGAAATATCACGAAGCAATGATATCGGCCCAAAGCATTTTCGTCTTCGACAATGGCTCAAGCGAACCCCACACTCTCGCCACTCTGAAGGCAGCTGAATACCGCGGTGTCACCGTCAACAGAAAATATAACCAGCTCCAGGACTACTCCAGCACAGGCAGCATTGTCGCAGAGCTAATCAAGGATTTAGACCGCGAGAATCCCCACGACTTCTATTTCCCGATCGATTGCGATGAATTTCTTGCCTGCAAGGTCAATGGCCAACTCTCGTGCTCGCGGGATGATCTGGACAGATCGCTAATCGATTTCATCGGCAACGACAAGGTTCTCACCATACCGCGCAAATATGTCAATAGCCCTTACCATCCAAATCGATACTCCGAAATTCCATGGTGCAAAAAATGCTTTTTTGCCCAAGGCGCCTGTCAATCTCTTGTCTTTGGCTTTCACGCAGGCACTTCTAAGGCAGGCAGCGGTGAGGTCGAAACCAATATCACCTACATCGAATTTCATTACAAGCCCTACCAAGAACACCGCAGGCTCAGCAAGCAAAAGATTGAATACTTTATTTCCAACCCAACTCGAAAAGAACTAGCCTCCTACATCAAATCTCAACGATTTAATTTTCATGCGGCAATCGTCCTCCTGGAAAGTGAATATTCCTATGTTCACACCTTCAACAATCAGCCTAAAACGCTTTTGGATTCGAGCCTGCTTGATCGCTTGGAGGAACTCGACGTTGATGTGAGCAAACTTTTCAGTGATTCAAGTGGAAAAAGTTTAAGGTTTCAAGCCAAAATCATGGCTCAACACCTCTATCTTAAAATAATAGATTTAGCCGATCAAATCATTTTCACTCTGCGCTCATTGGCTGGTAAAACCAAAAGATTGATGAGGAATTAAATCCAATCATTTCCACGCCGTCTTTTTCAAAGCAATCCATCACACCTTGGCCAAGGTCACCCGTTCCGGCTGGTGCTGGTATTTACCCTCCCGGTCCTGATAGGTGGTTTCGCAGGGATCCCCCTCAAAGAAGAGCAGTTGGCAGATGCCTTCTTCGGCGTAGATGCGGCAATCGGCGCCGGATGAATTGCTGAATTCCAAGGTGAGGTGGCCCTCCCAACTGGCTTCGGCCGGGGTGGTATTGACGATGATTCCCAGCCGGGCGTAGGTGCTTTTGCCCAAGCAGATGACGGTGATATTGGGCGGCACCCGCAGCTTTTCGAGGGCCACCCCCAGGCCATAGGT
>Ga0114972_10004410_pt1 | contig 10484 bp, 8 predicted proteins | sample M_140807_EF_Meta_FD_87354 | JGI IMG/M metagenome (GOLD analysis project Ga0114972, IMG submission 87354) | Freshwater microbial communities from Lake Montjoie, Canada to study carbon cycling - M_140807_EF_MetaG | ecosystem: Environmental > Aquatic > Freshwater > Lake | place: Lake Montjoie... | reverse complement strand
GAAGATGAGATCAATCCGGCGGCCAGAAGCGATACGCCGCCACGTTCCAGGGCCCGACGCGCTCCATCATCGACGATCAATGTTCCCGAGGATCGAACAGCGAAGGCGATCCAGAGCTTCCTCGCTGGGATCTGGCGGTCGTGAGGGGCGACGATGGTTCCCACGCCCGCCGTGCCTGCGACTGCATCCCGCAGAACGTCAGGGCGCGATGCGGAGGCGATCACTGTTCGCACTCCCGACCATGCAGCGATCTTGGCTGCCGCCAGCTTGGAAGCCATTCCGCCGCTTCCTCCGGCGGTGCCGGGTCCTCCGGCCACTGCCTCGAGTTCTTTATCGAACTTGACGATCTCCTCGATGAGTGTGGCGTTGGGGTCGAGGCGGGGATCGGCCGAGAGCAGACCCGGCATGTCCGTGAGCAGAACAAGGAGATCAGCGCCGATGAGTTGCGCCACCAGTGCGGAGATTCGATCGTTGTCACCGAACCGGATCTCGTCGTCGGCAATGGCATCGTTCTCGTTGACCACAGGCACAACGCCCAACTCGAGCAACCGGTTGAGGGTGCCGCGGGCCTGCAGATACTGACGACGCTCGATGAAATCCAACGGAGCCATCAGGACCTGTCCGGGCACGAGTCCGTGTCGCGACAACTCCGAGTCGTAGACCCCCATCAGCCGACTCTGACCAACTGCGGAGAGCGCCTGCAGTGTGATGGAATCCTTCGGGCGGTTTGCGCCTCCGAGGCCGAGCGCAGGGAGACCGGCGCCGATGGCCCCGGATGTGACGATCACAACGGAATGACCCTCTTCACGCAGACCGGCGACTTCGGAACAGAGCTTCGAGATGGCATCGCGACGGATGACCCCGGAATCATCAGTGAGCGACGACGTGCCGATCTTGGCCACGATGATCATCGTCACTCCTCCTCGTACTCGAAGTTGAGCCCGCCGATCCGTACGATGTCGCCCTCATGGGCGCCTGCCCTGGCGAGGGCCTTGTCGACTCCGAGCTTCTTGAGCCGGCCATGGGCGAAGTCAAGTGCCTCAAGATTGGTGAGATCCGAAAGTGCGACTGCACGCTCGGCCTGGCGCCCGACGACGCGGTAGCTGCCATCGTCCTCGCGCTCGATCCGGAAACCTTCGGCCATGGGGCGATGAACGATGAATCCTTCCGGTTCAGGTTCGACGGAGCGAGCGTCACGTACGAGATCGGCCATGAGCCCCGTCAGACGAGGGAGACCAGCACCAGTGACGGCGGAGATGCAGAGGTCGAGATCCAGACCATCAGCCGTTGTGATCGCTGCGCTTCCATCGGCAAGCGGCAGATGTTCGGCTGAGAGATCGGCACGAGATCCGATGATCAACCTCGGACGTTCAAGCAGTTCTGGTTCGTAGGCCGAGAGCTCGTCGAGCAGCACCTGTGCCTGAACAGCAGGAGCTTCTGCGGTTGAACCAGTGACCCCACCAGCGAGGTCGATGAGGAGAACGAGCACGCGGGCGCGTTCGATATGGCGCAGGAATCGATGTCCGAGTCCCTTGCCCTCGCTCGCTCCTTCGATGAGCCCTGGGATATCAGCCACGACATACTCGTAGCCATCGTCGAGACGAACGACGCCGAGGTTCGGCTCGAGGGTGGTGAACGGGTAATCGGCGATTTTCGGCTTGGCCGCCGAGACCCGGGAGATGAGAGTTGATTTCCCGACATTGGGGAACCCAACCAGCGCCACATCAGCCATCAACTTGAGTTCGAGGTTGAGCCACTGCTCCTCCCCGAGTTCACCCTGTTCGGCGAATGAAGGCGCCCGACGACGGTTCGAGAGGAATCTGGCGTTGCCCTTTCCTCCCCGCCCCCCTGCTGCAGCCAGCCAGCGATCACCTTTGGTGACGAGATCAGCGAGCACATTGCCGTCGCGATCAAGGACAACGGTTCCCTCGGGCACGTACACGATCAGATCGTCGCCGCCAGCGCCGTGCTTCTTCTTGCCCTGACCATGGGTGCCATTGGGGGCGCGCCGATGCGGATGATCACGGAAAGCAAGCAGCGAAGCGACATTCCGGTCGGCGACAAGCCAGATACTGCCCCCCGAACCACCATCACCGCCGTCGGGTCCTCCCTTGGCGACATGAGCTTCGCGACGGAACGCGACGCAACCCGCGCCACCATCCCCGCCTCTGACATTGAGTTGACATTCATCGACGAATCCGGACACTGCGGTGCAGCCTAGGAGCAACTCCGACTGACAACGGTCAGTTGCCATTCAAACTGCGTGACCGACACGCTGTCACACCCCCCTGCGAGACTCTCCGCATGGCGATCGAGGACCCCCCCACGGACGAACTGAGCAAACGTGCTCGCACCTGGGCTTCGACGATGCGTGCCCATACTGGAACCGGTGCAACAGCTCACGCTCACAAGGATCCCGGCCAACCACTCGGATCCCCGCCAATGTTCGATCGGATCCAACGGGAGGAGTTCGAACATCTGCATCTCACCGACGGTGCCACGCTCGCAAGAGGTGCGGGGAGAAGACGTATCGTCGAGCAACCGGACCCGATCCGTACCTGCTTCGAGCGAGATCGAGATCGAATCCTCCACGGGGCAACCGCCTTCCGCAGACTGGCCGGAAAGACTCAGGTTTTCATCTTCCCGGATGACCACCAGCGCACCCGCCTCACTCACGCGCTCGAGGTCGCTCAGATCTCCGTTGCCATCTCCCGCACACTCGGTCTCAATGAGGCGCTCACCGAGGCAATCGCCCTCGGGCACGACTGTGGTCACGGCCCGGGGGGACACGCCAGCGAGGATGCTTTTGCAGAGTATCTCCCCGATGGATTCGACCATGCAGTCTGGGGAGCAGACGTGGTGCTCGCACCGCTCAACCTGTGCTCCGAAACGCTCGATGGCGTGCGCAATCATTCCTGGTCCCGCCCAACTCCAGCGACCCCAGAGGGCGAAGTTGTCAGCTGGGCCGATCGCATCGCGTATGTCTGTCACGACTTCGAAGATGCCGTCAATGCCGGGATCATCACGTCAGATGCTCTTCCGCGAACAGTCACCGAGGCCTGCGGCGCGACCAGGTCCTCGTGGATCCAGCACTTCATCGCAGGAGTGGTTGAGGGAACTTCGAATGCGGGCCGCATTGCGATGACCGAGCACATGGCCGAAGCGCTTTCAACATTCCGTTCCACGAACTATGAGCGGATCTACCTCCGACCGGAATCGATCCGTCAAGGCACCGATGTCATCACGGTGCTGCAGGCATTGGTCGAGCATTTCGCTGATCGTCCACACCTTCTGCCGGGTGGTGGCGAACCTCCTGATGGTGCTGTCGCCGCGCTCCATCGAGCAGTTGGTTACGTCGCGGGGATGACAGACCGTTTTGCCTGTGTCACGGCCGTGCGTGAGCTGGATTGGGATCCTGCAACACTGCCTCGGGGACTCGACAGTCGATTCGGACTCTGAGAATTTAGGCCCTGGACGCACAAGGAGCGACCCGTGGGCCGCTCCTTGGGATTCAGACTGGAATTTGCTCAGCTGGCGGGCAGGATGTCCACGAGCTTGCGTCCCTTGCGGGAACCGAACTTCACCGTTCCCTCGGTCAGGGCGAACAACGTGTCGTCGTTCCCCTTACCGACATTCTCACCCGGATGAATACGGGTGCCACGCTGGCGAACGAGGATCGTGCCCGCCGTAACTTCTTGACCGTCATAGCGCTTCACGCCGAGGCGCTGAGCGTTTGAGTCACGTCCGTTGCGGGTTGAACCGCCACCTTTGGTCTTTGACATTGATCAGCCCTTCGAGATTCCGGTGATTTCAATGGTTGCGTAGTGCTGACGATGACCCCACCGACGACGCTCATTGGCCTTGTTCTTGTAGGTGAAGCCAATGACCTTGGGCCCCTTCGCCTCGCCCACGATACGGGCGGTGACTTTGGCACCGGAGAGTTGGGCAGGCGTGGCAAGAACAGCATCGCCGTCCACGAGAAGGATTGGCGTGAGGGTGACCTCATCGGCATCTCCGAGGCGTTCAACCTCGAGACGCTCTCCTTCTTGGACTCGATACTGCTTACCACCGGTTTGGATCACGGCATACATAGGGCTACGACCTTAGCTGAAGTATTGGATGGGGGGAAACTGAGGCTCAGACCAGCAGTGAGCCATCGATACGAACACCGCGACCCTCACAGTCGGGACACCCGGCAGCGAATGATTCAAGCAGTCCTTCGCCTATGCGCTTCCGGGTCATCTCGACAAGCCCGAGTTCAGAGATGTCGAACACCTGGGTCCGAGTCTTGTCGCGAGCGAGTGCGTCTCGGAACACTCGGATCACGTCATCTCGATTTTGACGGATCTCCATATCGATGAAGTCGATCACGATGATTCCGCCGACATCTCGGAGCCTGAGCTGTTTCGCGATCTCGACCGCGGCCTCAAGATTGTTGCGGTAGACCGTTTCCTCAAGATTCGAAGAGCCGACGTTCTTGCCTGTGTTCACATCGATGACGGTCAGCGCCTCGGTGTGTTCGATGATCAGAGAACCGCCGGAAGGAAGCCAAACCTTGCGATCGAGCGCCTTGTGGAGTTGCTCGTGAACATGATGTCGTTCGAAGATCGAGAGAGGCTCGACGGAACGGTCGTAGTACTGAACCCGATCAGCGAGCGCAGGAGAGATGCTCGACACGTATTCGTGCACCTCGTTGAACAACCCGGGGTCATCGATGATCACTCCACGGTAATCATCGTTGAATTCCTCGCGAATCACCCGAAGCGCCATGTCTGGTTCGCGGTAGAGCAGCGCCGGGGCTTGCACGCTCGCTGCCCGACTTTCGATCTGCTCCCACTGAGAAAGCAATCGCCGAACATCTGTGGAGATCTCCTCGGATGTCACGCCTTCCGCTGCTGTGCGCACGATGACACCGTGCTGCGGGGGCTTCACCTGGTCGAGGATCGAGCGAAGGCGGCGGCGCTCGTCGTCAGCCAAGCGTTTCGAGATTCCGTAGGTGGAGGAATTGGGTATGAGTACAACGAATCGCCCGGGGAGCGAAACCTCCTGCGTGAGCCGTGCTCCCTTGTGAGCGATCGGATTCTTGGTGACCTGACAGATGATCGGCTGCTTCGCTCGAAGGATCTGCTCGATGCGTGCCGCACCCCCGCCTTCGATCTCCTCAGCGTCGAACTGTAGGTCGGCGCGGTACAGCACGGCGTTCTTCGGGGTTGAGATATCGACGAACGCTGCTTCCATTCCCGGAAGCACGTTCTGGACCTTGCCGAGGTAGATGTTGCCGTGGATCTGGGCTACATCGTCAGCCGGCTTGGAGACGAAATGCTCAATGAGGTTGCGCCCTTCGAGCACGGCGATCGGGGTCGCCTCGGGCCTGACGCTGACGGTCATCAGGTACCGACCCACCGGCCGACCATTGCGCTCGCGGCCCTTTCGACGTTCGAGTGTCTCGTCGTCGAGTTCAGGACCTCCCCCTCCGAGGATCGCCTCGACCGGGCGCTGGTTCTGATTCTGGTTCCGTCCCCCGCGCTGGTTTGACGAACCCTGGCGCTGTTGACCGGAACGTGCACCACCGTTCGATCCCCCGGCCTGATTCTGCGAGTTCTGGCCCTGGCCGTTCTGGCCCTGGCCACGTCCACGGCCGCCGCGACGGCGACGTGAATTCTTTGAACCCTCGCCCTGCGAATCAACTTCGTCGCCACTGGGGCCAGATGCGCTCGCGCTCCGTGCCTCTGAAACAACCGGGGCGGGACGTGAGTCGCCGATCTGAGGTCGCGACGCGGACGCAGAACCTGGTGCACCTACTGGAGGCGCCGAAGAGGCTCCCATGAGCGAATCCCCATTCGCTACTGAGGCTCCCGTGGAGGACGTGTCTGCGTCTGACCCATCTGCATCGACATCACCCTCAGGGCGGGCGCCTGCGGGGCGAGAACGGTTTCGTCCCCCTCTGGATCCACGACGACGACGGTTCCTGTTGGCGGCGTCACCCTCAGATTGCTCTCCGCTTTCGGAGTTCTCCGCCAATGGTGCGTTGCTGGTTGACGACGGAGAAATGTTCGTTGGTTCAGAGATATTTCGTGGCGATCCGGGGGCGTTGGAGCCATCTCCCACGGGTTCGCGTGCGGGCGTCGGTTCGGACACAGGTGTGTCGGACATGGGTGAGTTCCCTTCTCATATGGCACTCGCAGCGGCGAATACCATCAATGGCGCGCCCGGCAGGAGAGGTTCTCGCGTCGCGCCGTTGTCGGTGATCAGTTGTTGGATTCTTCTGACCCGCCCCTCTTGGAGCGGCGGATCGAACACGGCCATCAGCTCCGATGGCCGAACGGACCGTGGCGCAGTTGCCAGCTCCGCGTACAGCACTGCGCCAGCGAGGTCCGCAGGTGCAGTTGCGGGATCGAGTACCTCGAGGCGCAAGATCCCAGGACGTAGATCGTCGGAGACGGGTTTCCCCTTGCGTTCCCGAACGATCGGGAGCGTCGTTGCCGACACAACGTGATGAACTGCTGAACGAAGATCTTCGGTGGAAATCCCGGGAATCTCGATTTGCCACGTGCAGGATGTGACGGCCTCCTGCAAGGAGGGTGCCGAACGATCAATGATTGCGACTGCTTCGATGTCGATTCCAACGGGGAGGTGGGCCGAGAGCATCTCCGGCAACCCGTCAAGATCGACCGCCGCACTCTCGGGGTCGAGCAGGTCGAGGTCGAGATACTCCCCCAACGACTCGTGACTCGTGGAGAGTGCGAGGCCGAAATGCATCTTCGGTCGCGGTGAGAATCCTTCAGTGCTCGCGACTGGGAGTCTACTGGTACGGAAGGCACGCTCCCAACACCGGGCAACATCTCGATGGCTAGTGAACCGCACCTTGCCGAGTTTGCGATATCGGAGCCGGATCCTCATCGGGCACCAACTTCGTCGCCGGACGGCCGGATGCTGACCGGCACCCATGTGCTGGCGAGATCTTGTCCGGTTCCCTGTGAGCCACCAGCGGGCGGCGTCGCTGACGCCACGATGTGCTCGATGGAGTACCCGGTGCATGCGCCGCAGTCGTAACAGGGCGTCCATCGACAATCGGGTAGACCCACCTCGTTCAAGGCGTCGCGCCAGTCCTGCCAGAGGAAATCTTTGTGCAGACCCGCCGAGAGGTGGTCCCAAGGGAGCACTTCGGCTTCGGTCCGATGACGATGGGTGTACCAATCCGGGTCGAGCCCATGCTCGGCCATCGCGTCGAGCCACAGCGGAAGTTCGAATCGCTCATTCCACTCCTGGAATGTTCCACCGTTCCGCCAGACCGTCTCGATCACATTGCCGATGCGACGATCGCCGCGGCTCATGATCCCTTCAACCTGAGTCGCCTTCGGGTCGTGCCACTTGACCTGAACCCCGTGCATCCGCCTAGTGGCATCTCGCAGGAGATTGATCTTTCGTTGGAGTTCTTCAACCGTGTTCTGACCAAACCACTGGAACGGGGTGAACGGCTTGGGAACGAAACCGCCCACCGACACGGTGACCGATGGATTACGGGTGTGAGCCCGCCCGATCTCGACGCAGTTGCGTGCGAGTTCCGCGATGCCGAGGGTGTCCTCGTCAGTTTCCGTCGGCAAACCGGTGAGGAAATAGAGCTTGACCCTGCGCCAACCGTTCGAAAACGCCGCCTCCACCGCGCTGTAGAGGTCCTCCTCGCGGATCAACTTATTGATGACCTGTCGCATCCGCCACGTGCCGGCCTCAGGGGCGAATGTGAGCCCAGCCCGACGACCATGTTGGAGTTGGGTGGCGATCCCAACGCCGAACGCATCAACGCGCAGACTCGGGAGAGCCACTGTGATTGCAGGTCCATCGCCGGTGGCACCGACGATGTCAGTGACCAGTGCCTCGATGCCCGAGTAGTCGGCGGTGGAAAGCGAGGTGAGTGAAACTTCGTCGTAGCCGGTGCGACGCAGACCATCAGCCACCATGGACCGGACTTGGGCGGCGGGCCGCTCACGCACCGGGCGGGTGATCATCCCGGCCTGACAGAACCTGCAACCCCGGGTGCATCCCCGGAAGACTTCGACGTTCAACCGGTCGTGCACCACTTCGGTGAGCGGCACGAGTTGCTGTTTCGGATAGGGGAAATCGGCAAGATCAGCGATCGTGCGCTTCTCGACCAGATCAGGGACGTCAGGGAACACCGGTTCGAGCCCGGTGAACTCCTTGCCCGAGTAGACAGGCCGGTACATCGAGGGGACATAGACACCCTCGATCTGGGCCAGCGATCGGAGCACTTCCGCGCGATCACCACGCACCCGACCCGAGGCTTTCCAGTCCCGAACGACCTCGGTGATCTCGGCAACAACCTCTTCGCCATCGCCCAGTACGACGAGGTCGAGGAAATCGGCAAGAGGCTCGGGGTTATAGGTGCAGTGGCCGCCAGCGGCGATCAGTGGATGGCGCGGGCCGCGATCGGCTGAGCGCACCGGAACTCCGGCGAGATCAACCATGTTGAGCAGGTTCGTGTAGGTCAGTTCCGCAGAAAGATTGAAACCGAAGATGTCAAAATCGGCGGCGCTGCGATGCGTGTCCACCGAGAACAAGGGAATCCCTCGCTCCCGCAGGAGTTCCTCGAGGTCGTGCCATGGGGCGTAGGTGCGTTCGGCGACGGCATCAGGTCGCTCGTTGAGTATCTCGTACAGAATCTGGAGTCCCTGATTGGGAAGCCCGATCTCGTAGGTGTCCGGATACGCCAGTAACCACGCAACCTTCTCCGGGCTGTGGTGGGGTTGCTGGGCGCCACCTTCCATCCCGATGTAGCGCGCTGGCTTCGAGACTCGTGACAACAGCGGTTCAATCTGGGGCCACAGTCCATTCACCTTGAAGATCGTACCGGTCGGAGGTGCTCTACCGGAACCGCCGCATATGGACGTTCAGAACGAGTCCGATCGCAGCCAGTGCCGTGATGGTCGAGGACCCCCCTGCACTCAGCAGGAGTAATGGAATTCCTGTCACGGGCATGATGCCCATCGCCATGCCGACGTTCTCGAAGATCGAGAACAAGAACATGGCAAGAACGCCCACGCAGACCAGGGTTCCGAACTGGTCCCTGGCGATCCGGGCGATTCTCAGGATCCGATGACACATCGTTGCGTAGAGCAGCAACACGATCCCGGCACCGACGAATCCGAACTGCTCAGCCACGGCAGTGAAGATGAAATCCGTCTGCTGCTCCGGCACAGTACCGAGTCGGGTCTGCGAGCCCGTGAAGAGCCCCTGTCCCGTGAGTTGACCGTTCGCGATCGCAAGCTTGCTCTGCTCTATGTTGAACACCGCCGGGTTGGTGCGGTCGTCAGGATTGGCGAAAGCAGTGAGTCGGTCCTGCTGGTACTGCTTGATCACGGGTGAGTTGAGTGCACCCACGACGCCGACGACGCCGGCGAGGGTGAGGACGACGATATAGCGGGTCGGGATTCCCCCGATCAGCAGCATCGCCATCATGATCACCGTGAGGATCAGCACCAGGCCGAGATCCGGCTGGAGCATGATCAGAGCCATGGGGATCGCCGAAACACCCAACAGGGCCGCCGTGCGACGCACATCAATATCCCCGCGGAACTCCGACAACATGAAAGCGAGGACACCGATCAGCGAGATCTTGGCGAATTCCGCTGGCTGCATCTGGAACGGACCAACCGCGAACCACGCCTGTGCCCCGTTTGAGCGCGAGCCCAACGGTGACACCACAAGCACGAGCAGCACAGTGGTGACCCCATAGAACACCCACGCCCAATCGTGAAGTTTCTGGTAGTCGATGGCAGTGAAGACGAACATCACGACTGCACCGATGAGGACGAAAAGTACTTCCTTGTAGAGATAGGTATTCGAGAATTCAGGACCGGGACCGCGTGTCGCGCTGTACACAGTGACCACGCCGATCACGGCCAGCACTGCGGCGCAGGCGAGCAGCACCGGGTCGAGGTGCCGAAGCGGCGAGGTCGGGTCGCGACGACTCATCTGCGAGGATCGACGGGAGATCGATGACGGAAACATCAGTCGCGGGTCCCCTGCGTAGCGCTCGAAACGGCGGTGAGAGGGCGATCGGCGAGCAACTCGTAGACATGGCGCACGACCTCACCTGAAGCCTCCGCCCCGAAACCGGACTCCTCCATCACCGCCGCCACCGCATAGCGAGGGTTGTCGAACGGAGCGAACGACGCGAAGAGCGAGGTGTCGGCCTTTCCTGCGACCTGGGCAGTGCCTGTCTTTCCGGCAATCCGAAAATTCTTCTGATCAAACCCGATGAATGCAGACGTTGCGGTGCCGAGCCCGGTGGTGACCCCCACGAATCCGGACAGGATCGGGTCCCGGACCTCAGGGGGGAGATCAATCGATCCCGTGACAACCGGGTCGATCGTCCGGAGGATCCCCCCAGGGTCAGTCGGGAGGGAGTCGGCGTGCAGCACCCGCCAAGCAACATGTGGCTCGTACACCGTTCCGCCGTTGGCAAG
>Ga0114972_10004406_pt1 | contig 10490 bp, 9 predicted proteins | sample M_140807_EF_Meta_FD_87354 | JGI IMG/M metagenome (GOLD analysis project Ga0114972, IMG submission 87354) | Freshwater microbial communities from Lake Montjoie, Canada to study carbon cycling - M_140807_EF_MetaG | ecosystem: Environmental > Aquatic > Freshwater > Lake | place: Lake Montjoie... | reverse complement strand
CACCTTTGTGACTGTTCTGATTATGATGATATCATTGCGTTTACAAAAGGTGGAACCATGAAAGTGGTAAAGGTTTCCGATAAAATTTTTATTGGTAAAGACATTTTGTATGCAGCCGTGTTCCAAAAAAACAATGAGCGAACTACCTATAATATGCTTTATGTAGATGGTGCTTCGGGTGTAACTTATGCCAAGCGTTTTAATGTTACGGGTGTAACGCGTGATAAAGAATATGAATTAACAAAGGGTACTGATAAAACACGTGTTCATTATTTTACGGCCAACTTAAATGGAGAAGCAGAAACGCTTAAACTTATTTTAAGTCCTAACTGTACGGCACGTATTAAAGAACTCGATTTTTATTTCGAAGAAATTGAAATAAAGGGCCGTTCTAGTATGGGTAATCAGGTAACCAAGTATCCTATTAAAACCGTTAAGTTTAAAGAAGCCGGCAAAAGTACACTCGCTGGTCGTAAACTTTGGTTTGACGATAAATTTGGTAGACTCAACACCGAAGAAAAAGGTAAATACCTCGGTAGCTTTGAAGATGAAAAACTCATTGTCATTACAAAAGAGGGTACTTACGAGTTAACAGATACTGAACTTGCCCAGCGTTTTGATCCAGAAAAAGTAATGCTCATCGAAAAGTTTGTACCTGAAAAAATTATCACGGCTGTTTATTTAGACAATGATAAAATGCAGTACAATGTAAAGCGTTTTAAAATTGAAACCACCACGCTTAAAACAGAGTTTTTATTTATCAAAGAAGGTAAAGGAAACAAGTTAGAAGCTGTTACAACTATTCAAGAACCAATATTACAAGTGCAAACTGGCAGGGGTACGCAGGTGCGTGCTGCTAAGTTTAAAATTGCTAAAATGGTGGATGTTACCGGTTGGAAGGCTGTAGGCTCTAAACTCACCGATTTTAGTAAAACCATTGAAATGCAGTGGGAGTCGCGTCCTTCAGATCCAAATGCCCAACCTGAGTTGTTTGGCTAAACTAACTTACTTTTGCACAAAGTAGAAGTATGGAGCCCGTATTAGTAGGTTGTTATAATGATTTGGTGGTGAGTCGTAAGGTAGATTTTGGATTTTACCTAGATAATGGCGAAGAAGGTATTCTATTGCCTAAGCGTTTTGCTCCATCAACTTTAAAAATTGGAGATACTATTAAGGTATTCGTTTACCACGATTCTGATAACAGACTTATTGCAACCACACAGGTAGCCAATGCATCGGTGGGAGAAATCGCACTGTTAAAAGCAGTAGCTATAACCCGCCAGGGTGCTTTTTTAGATTGGGGTTTAATGAAAGATTTATTTGTACCTACTTCTAAACAACTAGGTGGTATGCGAGAAGGTGGAACCTACCTTGTTAAGTTATACCTCGATGAAATGACAGGCCGTGTAGCTGCCACAGAAAAAATTGAACAATTATTAAGCAACGAGGTATTAACGGTTAAAGAATTAGACGTTGTAGATTTAGTGGTATACCGTAAATCAGAACTTGGTTACGTGATGATTGTAAATAACAAGCACACAGCTATCTTACACAGCAATGAAATTTTTAAAGAATTAAATATTGGTGATAAGCTTACAGGGTTTGTAAAAACCATTAAGCCAGAAAATAAATTAGATGTGGTGCTTGGTAAACCAGGTTTTGGAAGGGTAGAAGACGAACAAGAAAAAATACTTCGCTTACTACAAGAAAATGATGGTTATCTGCCTTATCACGACAAATCTGATCCTGAAGAAATTTATAATTTTTTTGGCATGAGTAAGAAGTCCTTTAAAATGACAACGGGAACTTTATACAAGCAGCGTAAAATAGAATTTACACAAACAGGTATTAAAAGCATTGAAGAATAGCATTTATCAGACGCTAATTCCTATAATTTTTCCAATCCCAAAAGTGATGGCTGCTGCTATCAGTCCAAATAGCACTTGTCTGAATCCACTAAACCACACAGATTTTCCAGTAAATAAAGTAATGGCTGCGCCAATAAAAAATAGGCCTACCGCACTTGCTGCAACGCTTACCAGCACTGCTTTGTAGCCTGTTACAAAAAAGAAAGGTAGGATTGGTATGATTGCTCCAATGGCAAACATTAAAAACGAATAAATGGCGGCTTCTGCTGCAGATCCTTGTAATTCTTCTTGGTTTATTCCGAGCTCTTCTTTTACCAATATTTCGTGCGCTTTAGATGTGTCTTTCATGATCTCTGCTGCCATCGCATACGCTTGATCTTGTGGAATACCTTTCGCAATATAAATGAGTGCCAATTCTTTTTCTTCCCCGGCAGGGTTATTTTCTAGCTCTTCCATTTCTAATTCCATCTGATTTTCGTAGAGTTCTTGTGCGCTTTTTACAGAAATCCATTCGCCAAGTGACATAGATAATGCGCCCGCTAAAAGTCCTGCGAGTCCGGCAACAATAATTCCTGCTTGTGCAGTAGCCGCCCCAGCCACACCCATGATTAAACTAAAGTTAGATACCAGTCCGTCATTGCCACCTAAGACCGCTGCGCGTATGGCATTACCTCCTACATTTCTATGCTTTTTTTCTAGCTTTACAATTTGGGAGCCCGATACATTGGTTTGAGTTTCTAAAATGGCCCTTAATATTTTAACGTGGGTTGTTTCGGTACCTAATGTTGCCATGTTGTTTTTTTCTTTTCCTGCAAGGGTAGCTGCTGCAATACTTTTTTCGGTATCCATCATGGCGCCAAGTACATAATCGTAACCAAAAAATTTTCCAATCAAATTCCATGTTTTAGCACGCCAAGAAGGTTTAAAAATATTTTCCAATTCAATCTTTTCTTTTTTTGCAAAGATTACAGCATGTGATTTTTCAATCTCACTCATTTCCGTATAAACCATTGCAATAATTGGATCTTCTTCATGTGATGCTAACTGGCTGTACAAATAACTCGCATCAATTTCTGTTTGTATGTGGGCTATATTCATGGGAAAAGATTTACTACAAAGGTCGTGTAAATTAGCCGTTCAATGATTTATCTTTGTGCTGTAAAATAAGTCCTATGAAAAACCAAGTTGTTTATATTGTATCTGCTGTTAGAACACCTATTGGAAGTTTTGGTGGTTCACTCAAAGATATTTCTGCTACAAAGCTTGGCGCCACTGCCATACAGGCAGCTATCGAGCGCGCTGGAATTGCCGGGTCGGAAGTGGACGAAGTGATTATGGGCTGTGTGCTTCAAGCCAATTTGGGTCAAGCACCTGCGCGTCAGGCCGCAAAATTTGCAGGCCTTCCTGATAGTGTTGTTTGTACTACTGTAAATAAAGTTTGCGCAAGTGGTATGAAAGCCATTATGCAAGGAGCTCAAGCTATTTTGTTAGGTGATGCATCTGTGGTGGTTGCGGGTGGTATGGAAAATATGAGCAGTGTTCCATTTTATGCAGGTGCTATGCGTTGGGGTAATAAGTATGGTGACACTACATTAACGGACGGGCTTTCTAGAGATGGTTTAACCGATGTGTACCATCAATATGCGATGGGAAACGCAGCAGAATTATGTGCCAGCAAATATAATTTTACAAGAGAAGACCAGGATGCATTTGCAGTGTCTAGCTATACAAAAAGTAGAGCTGCTTGGGAAGCAAAGGCTTTTGATGCAGAAATTGTTCCCTTAGCGATTCCACAACGAAGCGGGGATCCAATTATGTTTTCAAAAGACGAGGAACCATTTAATGTAAAGTTTGAAAAAATTCCAGGATTAAAACCAGCATTTATAAAAGATGGTACTATAACTGCAGCAAACGCATCAACCATGAATGATGGAGCGGCTGCGCTCGTACTCATGAGTCAAGAAAAAGCAGAAGCACTTGGTATAAAGCCCCTTGCTATTTTAAAAAGTTATGCCGATGCCGAGCAGGCACCAGAGTGGTTTACAACCGCTCCTGCATTAGCAGTGCCTAAAGCACTTGAAAAAGCGGGTATTAGCAGTAGTGATTTAGATTGCATTGAACTCAACGAAGCATTTTCGGTGGTGGGGCTTGTTAATACGCAAATCATGCAATTGGATCCTGCCAAAGTAAATGTTAAGGGTGGGGCTGTTTCGATCGGACATCCGCTCGGATGCAGTGGAGCAAGAATAGTGGTAACACTTATTCATGCATTAAAAGACAGGTCTGGAAAATATGGTGCTGCAGGAATTTGTAATGGCGGGGGCGGTGCATCGGCCGTGGTAATAGAAAATTGCTAAATGAACTTTTAGGCTGTTTGCTCTATAATTTCATCCATTGAAATACCCATATGACTTTCGTCGTAAGTGCACTCCCCATTAATGATAACAAGTGCTTGTGGAGATTCGTGGTGTACCTTAAATTTTTCTGCAATTGCGGCTGAAATATCACGGTGCTGTAAAAGGTCAAGTAAATAAAATTCTACACCAGCTGGGGCTGTGCTACTTTCTAATCTATTGAGTGCCATAGAGCTAATACTACAACGAGTACTATGTTTAAAAAGTACTTGAGGTATATTATAAGAATCAGCGCTAATAGCGTCTAATTGATCTATTGAGTTAAGATTTTTCCAATCCATAAATTGCTAGTGTTGTGCTAGTACTGAGCTAAGAAACTGTTATTCAGTTAAGGTCTAAAATAACGCGGATTGGTAGTAGGGCAACCTCTACTTTTAGACGCATTGCAAGAAACCATAAAAGTGGCGCCAGCTAACAATAAAAAAAGAAGTGCGGTGGTCTTTTTCATACTAAAAGGATAGGTTATGCGTTTTGTTTCTGTGGTCTATTACTTCAAAGATACTTATTTGGTTTCAAATGATGCATCTTGAAAGATATAGATCTGTTAAATATATAAACGAAAAGTTTAATTTTTTAGTATGAAGGTCCATTTTATATCTATAGGAGGGAGTGTGATGCACCAATTGGCTATTGCATTACAGGGTAAAGGCTATGAGGTAACAGGTACTGACGACGAAATTTTTGAGCCTGCACTTACACATTTGAGGGATAAAGGATTGTTACCCAGCGCTTTTGGCTGGCAGCCGGCCCTCATTACGCCAGATTTGGACGCGGTTATTTTGGGGATGCACGCCAAGTCCGACAATCCAGAACTGATTAAGGCACAGGAACTAGGCTTATCTATCTATTCTTTTCCTGAGTATATTTTCCACGAAAGCCAGCAAAAAAAGCGGGTAGTTGTGGGTGGAAGCCATGGCAAAACCACTACAACCAGTATGATTATGCATGTACTCAAAACCTACCATCAAGACTTTGATTACTTAGTGGGCGCAAAACTAGCCGGTTTTGATCAGTCTGTAAAAGTGACAAATGCACCCACTATAGTATGTGAAGGGGATGAATATTTAGCAAGTGCCTTATTACGTCAACCTAAATTCCACTTTTTGTTCCCGCATGTTGCGATACTTACTGGTATTGCCTGGGATCATATCAATGTGTTTCCAACTTTCGAATTTTATTTAGAACAGTTTGTGATTTTCATGAATAAAATTGAAGCTGGTGGCGTATTAATTTATAATGAAACAGATGATGTGCTTAACAAGTTGGTGTTATCAAATAAGCGAAACGATATTAGATATATACCTTACAAAGTGCCTGTGCATCAAATTACAAATGGTCAAACCTATATTACTTTAGATGGAGCAGAAGGACCACTTAGTGTTTTTGGTGATCATAATTTACTTAACATGCAAGCGGCTTATTATGCCTGTGCAGAGCTTGGTGTTTCTGCCAAAGATTTTGTGGGTGCTATGGCTAATTTTACGGGTGCTTCTAAAAGACTAGAGCTATTAGCAAGCAACGAGCACTGTAATATATACAGAGATTTTGCGCATGCGCCTAGTAAGGTAATTGCTACGATAGAAGCAGTAAAGCAACAATTTCCTTCCCGAATATTAATAGGTGTTTTAGAGCTGCATACGTATAGTAGCCTCAATAAAGAATTTATGTACCAGTACAAAGGGGCACTTGAAAAAACAGATATCGCGGTTGTTTTTTATTCGAAACATGCACTGCAAATAAAAGGGTTACCTGAACTGCCCGAAAGCTATGTAGTAGAAGGGTTTGATAAAAATGGACTCTTGGTCATGACAGATAAAATCGCATTAGAAAACTGGCTTCGTGCACAAGATTATTCCAACGCTAATTTAGTATTAATGAGTAGTGGTAATTATGACGGAATTGATTTACCTTCCTTTGCACCAACTTTAATTTAACAGATAGTATGAAATTGCAGTTAACAAGACCCATCGCATTTATTGATTTAGAAACTACGGGTGTTACCGTAAGCACAGACAGAATTGTAGAAATTGCCATTGTAAAAATTAGTCCCGACGGAACTAAGGTTGTTAAACGAAAATTGGTAAATCCACTCATGCCCATACCGGCGGGTTCAACAGCGGTGCATGGTATTTCTGATGAGATGGTTAAAGACGCGCCTTCCTTTAAGCAAATTGCCAACGAAGTCAAACAGTTTTTAGAAAATTGTGATTTAGGTGGTTATAATAGTAATCGTTTTGATATACCCATGCTCATCGAAGAATTTTTAAGAGCTGGAATCGAATTTTCTATCGAAGGAACAAAACTGGTTGATGTTCAAAAAGTATTTCACATGATGGAACAGCGTACTTTAAGTGCTGCTTATAAATTTTATTGTTCTAAGGTATTGGAAGGTGCACATGGAGCAGAAGCAGATGCCACCGCAACCTGGGAAGTGTTGGAGGCGCAACTAGAAAGATATCCGCAATTAGGCGATACCGTAGAAAGCATTGTAAAAATTACAGGCGAAGAAGATATCGTAGATTTTGCTCGACGTTTTATAAAACTAAACGGTATTGAAATATTTAATTTTGGAAAGCACAAGGGAAAGCCCGTTACGCAAGTGTTAAAAGAAGAACCTCAATATTACGATTGGATGATGAAGGGTGATTTTGCCATGAATACCAAGCAAAAGCTTACCGAAATACTCAATAGAACCATCGTTACCAAAGGTTAAAGAGGCGTTTTAGGCTGTTTAATGTTACATTTTACCCGAATTAACGCCGTTTTACATAAGTATTTGTATTTTAGCCATTCTACATACCCCCTAGAAATTGGAAAAACTTGTAATTATACCCACCTATAATGAGCGCGAAAATATTGCGGCGATCATTGCTGCTGTATTTGAATTGCAAGCAGGATATCATATTTTAATTATTGATGACGGATCACCGGATGGAACAGCTGCTATTGTAGAAGATTTAATGAAACAACACGAGGGTCAATTGTTTATTGAAAAACGCGCTGGTAAATTAGGACTTGGTACTGCATATATTCATGGATTTAAATGGGCACTTAATAAAGGGTACCAATACATTTTTGAAATGGATGCCGACTTTTCACATAATCCTCAAGATTTAGAAAGATTATATGCGGCTTGTAATATTATTGGAGCAGACGTAGCAGTGGGGAGTAGGTATGTTAAAGGAGGAAGAACCGAAAACTGGCCACTAGACCGTCATATTTATAGCAAGGGCGGTGCATTTTATACCAAACTTATTACTTGGCTTCCGGTAAATGACCCAACTGCGGGTTTTGTTTGTTACAAAAGAAAAGTTTTAGAAACGATTAATTTAGACGAAATACGTTTTGTTGGTTATGCTTTTCAAATTGAAATGAAATTTAGTGCTTGGAAATTAGGGTTTAAAATTATTGAAGTACCCATCACTTTTGTAGACCGTAAAATTGGTCAGAGCAAAATGAGTAAGGGTATTATCAAAGAAGGCGTTTTAGGCGTTTTAAAAATGCAGTGGGAGAGTTTATTTCACCATTATGCAGATAGGCTTCGAAAAAAATAAATGTGAGAAAAGCCTTACTTCAACTTCATGCATCTATTTTTTTAGCCGGTTTTACTGGAATTCTTGGTGTACTCATAGAATTAAACGAAGGGTTACTGGTTTGGTACCGAATGGCCATTACAGTGGTTACTTTACTTGCACTACTTGTACTTGGTAAAAAATGGCAGCATTTGCCTTTTACCCAAGTAAAAAAATTATTTGGCATAGGCATGCTCATTGCATTACACTGGGTATTTTTTTATGGCAGTATTAAATTTGCCAATGTATCCATTGGGCTTGTATGTGTTGCAGGCGCAGGCATATTTACTGCATTGTTAGAGCCTGTTTTTTTAAAATCAAAAATTAAATGGCCGGAAGTTGCACTTGGTGCACTTAGTTTACTGGGTATTTTTTTAATTTTCAAATTTGATGCTCGTTTTAGACTTGGCATTGGACTGGGTATTATATCTGCCATACTAGCCTCTATATTTTCGGTACTCAATAAAAAAGAAGTAGACCAGCAACCTGCTCAAATGATGATGGTGTATGAATTAACGGGTGGGCTTTTTTTATTAACCCTACTTATGCCGTTTTACCTCAGTTATTTTAATGTAACTAAAATATTTCCGAGCATAGCTGATATTGGGTGGTTACTTATTTTAAGTTGGCTGTGCACCGTTGTGGCTATGGATTTGATACTCCAGGCACTTAAAAAAGTGTCTGCATTTACGCAAAACCTAACGCTCAATTTAGAACCCGTTTATGGCATTTTACTTGCCTTTTTGGTGTACCACGAAAACAAACAATTAGGGCCTAGTTTTTATTTAGGTATTTCTTGTATTGTTGTTTCGGTTGTTTTCCAAGTGGTAAGGGCGTCAAAGTCTTGATAGTGCTCCATTAATTTTTTTAACTCCTTTTTTAGAGACACAAGAGTTTTTGCATATGCAGGATCCTGAATTAAATTATTCATTTCGGTAGGATCTTTTTGCAAATCAAATAATTCTAGGTTGTTGTGCGGTCCATAAAAGCGAATGAGTTTATACCTGGTGGTACGAATACCAAAATGTGGGGCTACATGGTGCGGCTCGGGATATTCGTAATAATGATAGTACATAGATGTACGCCATGTTGCAGCAAAAGATTTTTTAGCAGCAGGGGTAGATTTTACAACCAGTGGTAAAAAACTTTTTCCTTGAATGTCTAATGGAGCTTGAATGCCAGCGATATTTAAAATGGTAGGCGCAAAATCTATATTTACAATCATTTCTTGTAACTGTGTACCTGGTTTAATTTGGCCGGGATAACGCATTACAAAAGGTGTCCTTAAACTTTCTTCATACATGAAACGCTTATCAAACCATCCGTGTTCACCCATGTAAAAACCTTGGTCGGAGGCATAAATAACCACCGTGTTTTGATCTAATTTGTTGGCAGCTAAATAGTCAAGTATTTTTCCAATACCTCTATCCAAAGATTTTGCTGTTGCTAGGTAATCTTTCAGGTATCTTTCAAATTTAAATTTAAGTAGGGCAGCACTGTCATTTTTTACAGCTTCATATTGTTTGGATACCTCACTATAATATTTTTTGTAGGCTGCTTTTTGAATAGGGTCCAGTCTAGCAAACATGCCGGTGCCTACTTTATCCCAGTTGACATTGATTTTTAAATCGTCTTGTAAAACCATGGTTTTATCGACAGTCATGTCTTGTAAGCGGGCTGCTTCTCGGCCATTATAATTGTCTTTGAAATTTGCAGGATAAGGGAAATCGATGTTATCAAATGCGCCAAGATCCTCTACATCAGGCATCCAATTGCGGTGTGTTGCTTTTTCACCTACTACTAAAAAGAAAGGTTTACTGGTATCTCTTTTATCAAGCCAATTGGTAGAAAATTCGGTAATTAAATTAGTGGTATAGCCTTTGTACGGAGTTGTGTCGTTAGGCATATTAATAAAATTGGGCTGAAAATACTGACCTTGGTCCGGTAGTATTCTAAAAAAATCAAACCCCGAAGGAAGTGTTTGCAAATGCCATTTACCAATCCATGCAGTTTGGTAATCTTTTTGTTTGAGAAGCTTTTGAACCTGTTGCTGATTGCCATCAAAAAATCTACGCGGACTATTGTCTTTTAATCCGTTGATGTGATTGTACTTGCCGGTTAATAATACAGCCCTGCTAGGTGCACAAATAGAGTTGGTTACAAACGTATTTTTTGCAATCATCCCTTCATTGGCAATACGGTCTATATTGGGTGTTTGCATAAGGCTTTTGCCATATGCACTAATGGTTTGCTGGGTATGGTCATCAGAAAAAATGACAATGATATTAGGTGGTTTAGTGCCGCTTAGTTGAGCAAGTAATACATGACTACAAACAAGAAGTAGTGCACAAAAAAATGCAAATTGTTTTTTCATAGGATCTATTTTAGCTACCAAAACTTTTTTGATTGGGTAAGCGTCCCCAGTCTGGTAAATCAATATTTAAATTATCATGCTTTTCAAGCATTTCTTTTTTTAACGCTGCGCGCATGCTTGCTATTTTTTCTTGCATGCTATGATCTGCTGCTAAATTATTTATTTCGTAAGGGTCGATATTTAAATCAAACAACTGTGTCGTGAGCACACCTTTTACATTGTATAGAATGAGTTTAAAGCCATCACTGGTTTTGATGCTCCT
>Ga0114972_10004405_pt1 | contig 10490 bp, 8 predicted proteins | sample M_140807_EF_Meta_FD_87354 | JGI IMG/M metagenome (GOLD analysis project Ga0114972, IMG submission 87354) | Freshwater microbial communities from Lake Montjoie, Canada to study carbon cycling - M_140807_EF_MetaG | ecosystem: Environmental > Aquatic > Freshwater > Lake | place: Lake Montjoie... | reverse complement strand
GGTGAAGAAACAGGCTGGAAGCCTGTTTGCCGGGACCACCGCGTAGCGGGACAGGCAGGCGAGGACGCCTGTCTTCCTAAGGTGGCAGGTGAAGAAACAGGCTGGAAGCCTGTTTGCCGGGACAGGCGAGGACGCCTGTCTTCCTCAATACAGTAGTAGAAAAAATGAAACGATTCAGGCCTTCCTCCGCTGGCTTCACCTCCCATGGACAGTACTTTTCACTGCGGTCGTGATCTAACAGACATGCGCCTCGCCAGCCATCCCATTTGAAAAGCCATCATCCCACAGATTCAGGGACGGCCACAGAGGGAAACAGATCAGGAATCGTTGAACCTCCGATCGGTCATCCGCAGATTCCTCTGTGGTCATCGATATATTTTTTTTGCCTTTTCGGGATCGGCTGACTAGGCTGGCGGCGTGACGGAGCATGAGGGCAGGCAAACGCAGCGGACGGGAACGGAGTATGTGCGGGCGATGTATGTGGCGATGATCCAGGCGCGGATTTTGGAGAACAAGCTTTCCAGTCTTTACAAAGCGGGAAAAATCGTCGGCGGCGTCTATTTGGGCAAGGGGCAGGAGGCGGTCAGTGCCGCGCTGGGGGCCGCGTTGATTCCAGGACAGGACATTTACGCGCCGTTGATCCGCGATCAGGCGGGTCGCACGGCCTTTGGCGAGCCATTCATCGACTGCGCGCGCGCGTATCTGGGCTCGTCGTGGGGACCGATGCGGGGTCGGGATGGCAATGTGCACCGCGGGACGCCGAAAGAAGGAGTGCTGGCGATGATCAGCCACCTCGGTTCGGCAGTGGCCGTCGTTTCGGGATCTTTGTTTGCCAAGCGATTGAAAGGGGAACTCGATGGCGTGGTCGGTGCCACCTGTGTCGGTGACGGGGCGACATCGACCGGGGCATTTCACGAGGGCTTGAACTTTGCGGCGGTGGAAAAACTTCCGCTGGTGTTGGTGGTGACGAACAACCAGTTTGCCTATTCCACGCCGACTTCGCGGCAGTACGCCTGTGCGGACCTCGTTGATCGCGCGGTCGGTTACGGTGTGACCGGTCACAGCGTGGACGGCACCGACTTTCTTGCCTGCGCGGCGGTGATCGGCGATGCGGTGAGCCGGGCACGCGCTGGTGAGGGACCGCAAATGGTGGTGGCGCGCCTGCTGCGGCTCAGCGGTCATGGCGAGCACGACGATGCCTGGTATGTGCCCGAAGTCATCAAAGCGGGCAACTACGGCAGGGACTGCATCGATGTGGCGGAATCGCAATTGCTCGTTCACGGCATCATGAGTCGCGAGGAAATCGACGCGATCCGCGAGCAGGCGGCGGTGGATGTGCAGGCGGCGGTGGCGCAGGCCCAGCAGGAGCCCGCGCCCGATCCCTACAAGGAAGTGTGGCACGCCTGGAGCACCGGGAGATTTTATGCGGAAAAAGAGTAAACGATGAGCGTGACCTACATCGATGCGATCCGCGAGGCGCAGGAAGTCTTGCTGCGCGATGATCCGCGGGTGTTTCTGTATGGTCAGGACATCGCGGTGTTCGGCGGCGCTTTCAAGGCGACCAAGGGATTGGCGGAAATGTTTCCCGGGCGGGTTTTCGATGCGCCGATCAGCGAGGACGCGATGATCGGCATGGCCATCGGTGCCGCACTGCAGGGAATGCGGCCGATCATTGAAATGCAGTTCGCCGATTTTTCTTCGGTGGCGTTCAATCAGATCGTCAACCATGCGGCGACGCACTTTTACCGGACCGGCATGCCTGTGCCGATCACCGTGCGGCTGCCCTCCGGCGGCACCGCGGGCTCGGGGCCGTTTCACAGTCAGAGCATGGAGGCGATCTACGCACACTATCCCGGCGTGGTGGTCGTCACGCCTGCCACGGTCGCCGATGCCTATTCCATGTTGATCGAGTCCGTGCATCTCGACGACCCGGTGATTTTTTGCGAGCACAAATTTCTCTATCGCTGGTTGAAGGCGCAAAGTTTCCAGGGCGATGGTTTGCCGATCGGCCAGGCGCGGATCACCCGCACCGGTCGTCATGCCACGGTGGTCACCTACAGTGCGATGGTTCACGAGGCGGTGCGCGCCGCCGAGCGGCTGCAAAAGGAATCGGGCTGGGAGATTGAGGTTGTCGATCTGCGCAGCGTCAAACCGCTGGACATCGACACCGTGCTCGCCAGTGTCGCCCGCACCGGCCGGCTGCTTGCATTGGGCGAAGCATTTCCCTGGGGCGGAGTTACGGCGGAAGTCGTCTCGCGTGTGGTCGCCGATGGATTTCATTTGTTGGAAGCGCCGCCTATGCGCCTGAACTCCCGCGACACTCCGGTGCCGTATCATCCCAAGTTGTGGGCCTCACACCGGCCGACGCCGGAATCCATTTGTGATTCATTGCGAAAACTTTTATCCTACTGACACGACCATGCCCCGAGTAGCCATAGTGATGCCCCAGTTGGGCGAGTCGATCGCGGAAGCCACCATCGTGCGCATGATGGTTGCAGTGGGCCACAAGGTCACCACCGACCAGGAGGTGATCGAAGTGGAGACCAACAAAGCGACCATGGGTGTGACGGCCCTCTGTTCCGGTGTGGTCGAGGAACTGCGATGCGAGGAAGGGGTGAGTTACACCGTCGGCACCATTCTCGGCGTATTGGAGGTCAGCGAGGAAGAAGTCATACGCACCGGTGTCGACACCCTGGAGTCCCTGGAAATCAGGCGTCTCCACGAGGAGAAAATCGAGTCCACCGCTGCGGGCGAGCAGAACCTGCACTTTGCGGTGGAAGCCGAGAGTTATGAGGAAAAAGTGCCCGAACTGATGCCGACGATCCGCGGTCTGGCCGTTCCCGCCGGCACGATGGGAGCGCACTACATTTCGCCCCGCATGCGCGCCCGCATGGACGAGATGGGCTTGCGCGAGGCCGATCTCTCCGCTGTTGTCGGCACCGGAGCCGGGGGGCGGGTCACCGTGGACGACCTGGAAAAATTTCTCGACTACATCCAGACCTGGCCGAGCAGCACCGCGTCGCCGATGCGCCTGGCGGTGGCCGATGCGATGCGCCGCAGTTGGACACGTCCGCTGGCCACCGTGGGGACGTCGGTTGTGCTCGACAAGTTGTTGCAGCATCGTCGCGAACAGGAGAAAAAACCCGGTTTGACCTTGTATCTCTTGCGCGCCTTCGCCCTCGCTTTGAAAGAACAACCGGCAGTGGCCGGGTTTCTCATCGGTGCCAAAGTCGTGCACCCGCGCTCCTTCGACATTGGCGTTGCCGTTGCCGTCGAGGATGGCGTGCTCGTTCCGGTGATCCGCCAGGTCGATGCGAAATTGTTGAGCGAACTGGTGAAGGAATACGATGATCTGGTTGATCGGGCGCGCCGCCGCAGGTTGACAGAAGCCGACACCAAGGGCGGGATCGCCACCGTGACGAACTTCGGCACCTTCGGCCTCACCTGGGGCACGCCGATTCCGCTGCCTAACGAGACCTTGATTCTCGGCATTGGCGCCGGTGTCAAGAAACCGGTGTGGAGCGAAGAGTTGTCGGCTTTTGTGCCCGCCACCGAAGCGGATTTGGAACTGACCTTCGACCACCGGGTTGTCGATGGCGGCGGCGCGGGTTTGTTGTTGCGGCGGATCGTCGAACTTCTGCAAAAGCCGGAAAGCCTGTAGCAGGGAGGCGCGGCATGCATCTCCTGAAACATCGTGGTGATTTTTTCCGTATTCCGTTCATCAACTTCATGCGCTTCCTGGCTGTCATTTCCCTGTTCTGTCATGTTCTGGTTGCGGAGGAACCGAGCTTCAACCGGGATGTCCGGCCGATCTTCACAAAGCATTGCACCGCGTGCCACGGCGGCGTCAAGGAAGCGGGCAACATCTCGTTGATCTTCCGCGACAAGTTGCTCGCAAAAGGAAAGTCGGGTGAAATTCCCATCGTGCCGGGACATCCCGAGCAGTCGGAGTTGATGAAGCGCATCACCTCGACCGACCCCGAGGAACGCATGCCGAAACCGAAACATGGTCCGCCGCTGTCAGCGCAGGATGTCGAGACCATCCGCCGCTGGATCAGCGGGGGAGCGGTGTGGGAGGAACTCTGGTCCTTCATGCCGCCGAAAGAATCGAGTGCCGCGACCCTGGTCAACAAGGAATGGCCGAAAATGCCGCTCGATTCCTTCGTGTTGGCAAAGCTCGAATCGTCAGGACTCGCCCCTTCACCGGAAGCCGGCAAAGCCGAGTGGTTCCGTCGTGCCGCGCTCGATCTAACAGGTCTGCCGCCCTCCGCCGAGGAGTGGGCGGCCTTTCGCGATGATCCAGCGGCCGATGCCTATGAAAAGGCCTGCGACCGCCTGCTCGCCTCGCAACATTTCGGCGAGCGCTGGGCAGTGATGTGGATGGATCTGGCCCGCTATTCCGACACCATGGGATTTGAAAAAGATCCCGGTCGGGATGTCTGGCCGTATCGCGACTGGTTGATCCGCGCATTCAATGCCGACATGCCATTCGATCAATTCACCATCAAGCAACTCGCCGGGGATCTGTTGGAAAAACCCGCGGCCGACGACCTGATCGCCACCGCGTTCCAGCGCAACACCCAGAACAACACCGAGGGCGGCACCGACGACGAGGAATACCGCATCGCTGCGGTGATCGACCGGATCAACACCACCTGGACCGTTTGGCAGGCCACGACCTTTGCCTGCGTGCAGTGTCATTCCCATCCCTACGATCCGATTCCGCACGACGATTACTATCGCTTCATGGCCTTTTACGACAACACCGAGGACTGCGACCTGAACAATGATTTTCCTCTAACCAAAGTAGCGAACGATCCCGCCCGTCAGGAGGAATGCGTACAGTCGGAAAAGGAAATCCGCCGTCTGCGCGAGACACTCAATGACGAGGCGCTGGCACTCGCAAAAAAAATCAACGACTATGCCGTCCCCAAAGCCACATCAAGCAAGGCCTCCTCAGCCGAAGGCGGGATCGCGCAGACGGCCGATGGAAACTTTGTTTCGTCGGGCACCAATCCGACGAGTTCCTCGTACACGCTGACATTTCCGGCCCAGTCGTTCGCGGCGATCCGCCTCGATATTCTAACGGAATCCGACGACCCGAAGAAATGGACGGCCCTTGCCGCGGTGTGCGGGGATTTCAAAGCGACCATCATCCAGCCCGATGGCACAAAATTGCCGGTCAAGTTCAAGGAAGTCGTGGCCGATGCCGTGACCGGCCCCTTCGACCCCAATGAAGCCATCCGCGGCGGTGGTCCGGGCTTCGGCGATTATCCGGCGCAGCGTTCGCCCCGTTGGTGCGTTTTCGTGCCCGAACAAGCCGTGGTTGCCGCTCCGGGTGCGCAAATGGAAATCGGCATTTTTCACGACCTCTCCTGCAACAGCGACAACCAGCCGTGCATCCTGAAAAAATTCAAGCTGTCCTTTTCCAATAACCCGGAACTCGTGCAGTTCGTCAACACCCCCGAACGCGCGGCCCGCTGGCAAGAGCACGCCCAGGCAAAGGCGAAATACGATGCCATCGGCGGCACGATGATGCCGGTGATGCGCGAACGCCCGACTTCCGCGACGCGCGACACCCGGGTGTTCCTGCGCGGCAACCGCATGAGCCGCGACAACTCCGTAACACCCGGCATTCCGGAAATCGTCAGGCCGCCAAGCAAAGCCGAGCGCTTGACACGCCTCGACATGGCGCAGTGGCTGATGAGCGAAAACAACCCGCTCACCGCCCGGGTGCTGGCGAACCGCTTGTGGGCCGAGTTGTTCGGCATCGGCATCGTTGAAACCCAGGAGGACTTCGGCACGTCGGGCACGGCTCCGGTCAATCAGCCGCTGCTCGATCATCTGGCCTTGCGTCTGCAAAAAACCCACGGCTGGCACATCAAGCCGTTCTTGCGCGAGTTGGTCCTGTCGGCGAGTTACCGCCAACAATCGAAGGCCGGCGCGGACTTGTTGGAAAAAGATCCGCGCAACCAACTGACCAGCCGCGGGCCAAGACAGCGGCTCAGCGCGGAAATGCTTCGCGACCAGGCACTGGTGGTCTCGGGCTTGCTCGCTCCGAAACAGTTCGGTCCGCCGGTGTTTCCTCCGCAACCCGACGGCATCTGGAAGTCGGTATACAGCGGTGCGAAATGGAATACCTCGCAAGGCCCGGACCGCTATCGCCGCGCGATCTACACCTACAGCAAGCGCACCAGCGGCTATCCCGCAATGCTGACCTTCGATGCCCCGAGCCGCGATGTCTGTACGGCGCGTCGCATCGGTTCCAATACGCCGATGCAGGCGCTGGTGACCTTGAACGACCCCGCATTCATGGAAATGGCCCAGGCGTTCGCCAAACGCATGAGTGCCAGTGCCGCCGACCTGCCCGCGCAAATCCAGCAGGGATATCAGTGGCTGACCTTGAAGGACGCAAGTCCGGCGATAGTGAATTCTCTAACAAAACTTCACGCGGATGCCATGGCCGAGTTTGAAAAAACTCCCGCCGACATGCAGAAAATCGCACCGGATGCGTCGCAGGCGGCGCTGGTATTGGTGGCGAACACGTTGCTCAACCTTGATTCGGTCATCAGCCGCTGAAAGTCACTTTCTCCCACCAACGCCATGTTATACCATACCCAGCTGCAGCACCTGACCCGACGCCATTTTTTGGACAAATGTTCGATCGGTCTCGGCGGGCTCTGGCTCGCCTCGCAGGGCCAGAGCTGGGGTGCTGCCGGAGCATTGAAAAAAAATCCCGCCCAACCCTTGCTGCCCGATCTTTCCCATTTCGCGCCGAAGGCAAAGCGGGTGATTTACCTGCACATGGCGGGCTCACCGAGTCAGTTGGAGTTGTTCGACCACAAACCCGAACTGGCGAAACTCGACGGCAAGGACTGCCCGCAGGAGTATCTCGCCGGAAAACAATTCGCCTTCATCCAGGGTGTGCCGAAGATGATGAGTTCGCGTTTTCCCTTTCACCAGGCGGGAAAATCGGGTCACTGGATCTCGGACCGCATGCCGCATCTGGAATCGGTGATCGATGAACTGTGCATCGTCAAGTCGATGTACACCGATCAGTTCAACCACGCGCCGGCGCAATTGTTGTTGCATACCGGCAATCCCAATCTCGGCTGGCCTTCGACCGGGTCATGGGCTACCTACGGCCTCGGCTCGGAAAATCAAAACCTCCCCGGTTTCATCGTCATGACCTCGGGTGGTGTGAATCCCGATGCCGGGAAGTCGGTCTGGGGCTCCGGGTTCCTGCCGTCGGTCTATCAAGGCGTGCAATGCCGTTCCCAAGGCGAGCCGGTTCTTTTTTTGCAGAATCCGGATGGTGTCTCGCAGTCGCTGCGCCGTCGTACACTCGATGCGCTTTCGGACATCAACGCGCAAATCGCCCAGGAAATCGGCGACCCCGAAACGGTGACCCGCATCGCCCAATATGAAATGGCTTATCGCATGCAGATTCATGCGTCGGATGCGTTTGACATCAAACAGGAACCGGAGGCGGTGCACAAGGCATACAACACCGAACCCGGAAAGGAATCGTTCGCCAACAATTGCCTGCTCGCCCGGCGGCTCGCCGAACGCGGCGTGCGCTACATTCAATTGTTCGACTGGGGTTGGGACTCGCACGGCACCGATCCGAAGACCGACCTCACCCAGGGGTTTGTCGACAAATGCAAGGAGATCGATCAGCCGATCGCGGCACTCTTGAAAGACCTGCGCCAGCGCGGGTTGCTCGATGAAACGCTGGTGATTTGGTCGGGCGAGTTCGGTCGCACGCCGATGAAGGAAAACCGCAACGGTGTCGCCATGCATAACCAGGGTCGCGATCACAACCCCGGTGCCTATTGCCTGTGGATGGCGGGCGGCGGGGTGAACGCCGGCCATGCCCACGGCGAGACCGATCCCATCGGCTACGAGGCGATGATCGACAAGGTTTCCTGCCATGATCTGCATGCGACAATGCTGCACTTGTTAGGTTTCGACCACGAAAAATTAACCTATCCGCATCAGGGCGCGCTGCACCGGCTCTCCAACATCACCAAGCCGGGCACCAGAGTCGTGAAGGAGTTGTTGGCCTGAACGCGGCGCTCACTTGGTCAGGAAATAGCCGCGCTGCTTTTCATCGATCGGCATGCCGACGCGCTCCATCACCGCGAGCATGTCCTCCCATACCTCGCGTTTTTTCACGTTCGATGCCGTCAACAGCATCGACGGGCTTTCGCTGGTGCGCACCGGCATTCCCTGCCACTCGTGCCATAGGCCCCGCAACGTTGGCGGCGCGGAATGCTGCGGACACAGCTCCCGCGCCGCAACGGAACCAAGCGCGAGAATCACAGCGGGTTGCACGATCTCACACTCCTTTTGCAGCACAGGCAGGAATGCCGCGATTTCCGCCGCGTCAGGCATGCGGTTGTTGGTGGTCTGTCGCGGCATCGATGGTCGGAATTTGACCAGATACGTCATGTAAACATCCTGGCGGGAAAGATTCATCGCCTTGAGAATGGCATCGAATTTCTCTCCGGAAGGTCCGGAAAACGGACGGCCCGCGCTTTCATCGGCATGACTCGGGCTTTCGCCGACAATCATGATTTTGGCATCCGCATTGCCGGAGGAGAATACCAGCGTCGGACGCAAGGTTGTGATGCCACAAGCTGTCGGCCAGCCGACGAGTTGACGTTTCAGATCGGCCAGAAGTTCGGCTTTGGTAACCCCGGAAATGTGCAGCGAGGGCAGGGGAGCAACCACCGGATCAAGCGGTTTTTCCGCGACTCTAGCGACGGATGCTGGCGTTTTCTGCGTAGCCACGGCATTTTTTCCTTCGCGATTCTTGACCAGGTGATTGAGAAAAAGACGTGCGTTGTCGTCGAGTGAGACATGGCTGAGACCGTGCGACTCCTGATTTTTTAAAAACTCGATCACAATGTCAACGGCGCGCGGCATGGCTCAAGCATAGCGAGGTTTCGCCGCTGTCCAATCCCGAATTTCGGAAATGAAAATGCCCCGGTGTCATTCCGCATCGGCGCAACACGAGCGGAAGGGTTTGCCCCATCAGGGCATCGCGGGCACGTCAGATCTTTCCGCGGCGGCTCACTTCGCCACTTTGATGCGGATGTTTTTGTAAAGTGTCGTGCTGCCCTTGTCGTGGGCCTGGATGGCGAGGGTGCCGCCGTCAGCGAGCAGTTTGCTGGTGCCGGGTTCGGTCTTGTAGTTGACCAGTTCCTTGTCGTTCACCCGCACGATGACAGTGCCGTCCTTGACGATGATCACGTAGGTCATCCATTTGTCGTCTTCGAATGGTTCGAGGTTTTTCACGGTGTTGTAGAGGCCGCCGGATTTCTGGGGGTCGCTCTGGGTGTTGTTGACCTGGATTTCGTAGCCGCTCGGCCAGCCGTCTTTTTGGAAAACCGTGTGGATGAAAACTCCGCCGTTTGATGACTTGCGCGTCATCACATCGAGGCGCAGTTCGAAATCCTTGAACTTTGCGCCATTCACCTTGCCCTCGTAAAACAGGTGGCAGCGGTCGCCGTTTGCCTTGATCGCGCCGTCTTCGATCGAGAAAGCGGCGGGTGATTCATTGATCTTCCAGCCATCGAGGGTTTTGCCATCGAAGAGGGAAACGAACCCCTCCTCCAGTTTGGCATCTTCCGCGCCAAGCGGCATGAGGAACGATGTAAGGGCCAATAGAATTCCAAGCAATGATTTCATGACCTGCAATAGCAAGCATGGATCGATTGCCGCGACAAGATAAATTTACCAGGGAATCGCTTGGCGATCCTTGATGAAACTTCCACGAAGCGAATGCGGGGCATCGAGTGCGAGCCAGGTCAAGGTGTCGGCACCTTCCTCGGCGCTGCGCGGGGCGTTGTCGCCGCCCATTTCGGTGCGACACCAACCGGGGCACATCGAATTGACCATCACATCCGGCCAGGCGGCGGTGAGTTGCTGGGTCAGCATGTTGAGCGCGGTTTTACTGATGCAATACGCAGGTGCCCAGGATTGCGGTTCGCCGTCGAGCTGTCCGGCCCCGCTGGAGACGTTGATGATGCGAGGGGCGGAGGATTTTCCTAACAGCTCCTTCATCGCCTGACTGATCCGCAGGGTGCCGACGACATTGGTTTTCAAAGTAGCCGCGAGGGTCTCCGGCTTCAATTGATCGAGGCCTTCATAGTGGTCGAGAAGCACAGCCGAGTTGTTTGCCAGCACATCGAGACGACCGTATTGCGCGGCGATGCTCGCGGCTGCGGCGTTCACGCTGTCAGGGTCATCGATGTCGAGCGTCAGCCATGATGTGTTGCGTCGGATTTTTTCCGCTGCCGATTGCGCGCGTGTGGCATCGCGGCTGGCGATGATCACCTGGGCTCCGCGGGCGGCGAGTTGCATTGCTGCGGCAAATCCGATGCCTCGGGTGGCGCCGGTGATGAGGATGATGGGAACCATGCTGGCTTGGATGAGTTACTTCGCGGACAATGCGGCAATACCCGCCTGCGCCATCTGTCCGT
>Ga0114972_10004393_pt1 | contig 10502 bp, 8 predicted proteins | sample M_140807_EF_Meta_FD_87354 | JGI IMG/M metagenome (GOLD analysis project Ga0114972, IMG submission 87354) | Freshwater microbial communities from Lake Montjoie, Canada to study carbon cycling - M_140807_EF_MetaG | ecosystem: Environmental > Aquatic > Freshwater > Lake | place: Lake Montjoie... | reverse complement strand
TTCTCGTCCATCGCCAGGGACGATGCAATCAGTGACCCCACATCCACACGCGCGGTGCGACCGAAAACAATCCCGTTCGGGTTGATCAGGTAGATCTGGCCATTCGACGTCAAGCTACCGTCAATGGTGGTTCGCCCGTTACCTAAAAGCCCGCCCTCAATTCGGCTTAGCAGGGTCGAGGTGCTTGATGGCTGAATGATTTGGAGCTTGGCAGCCGACCCAATATCAAAACTCGACCAGTTGGCGATGCCTGTCGGCGAGGTTTGCACCAGGGTCGCGTTGTTGCCATTGACCGTATAGGTACCAAAAGTCCCAGCGGCGGTGTTTCGCAGCACCGGAAGGGTAGCAACAGGGATCCTCGGCGGAACGGTTTGCGCAACCACCTGGCCAGCTGAAAATCCGCCAAAAAATCCGAATAACGCCAGCGACAGCGCACCCAGACCGGCCCCTACCGCGCCCAGATGGCCGCGCGTTGAGTTCAGGCGCACGTGGATTGTGGTTGAGCGATTCATTGAAAGACCATTGACTTAATCGTGACCGATCAATCGCTGTAAACAAAGCGGGCATGGACCCGGTTGGTTCCGCGGGGTGTACTCGGACCATTCTCAAGGGCACGGGCGGCATCAAGCTCAATCGCCCACTGCTGACGGCCAAAGAACCGAAGACCCAGACCCGCACCACCGAGTCGCGCGGTGGTGGCTTCAGACGAGCCAGACGACCCCGGCACCAAGGTCGAAAGAGTGGCGTATTCGGCAAAACCCAGGCCCATCCAGCGCCAAGACGGCGCACCCGCAACCGCGCGTTCAGGACTACGAACCTCGAAAGACAAGCGCGCACCACGATCACCCGCTGTTTCACCCTCCAGATACCCCCGAACCGTATTTGCACCCCCCATCAAAAACTGTTCGTTCCCGATGACGGGGTCAGGGCTCCACTGCGTCTCAAAGCGCCCGATCGTGTTCCAACCCCCCGATGTTTTCGAAGCCTGAAAACCCGCCCGAGCCACAAAAAAGTTGGCCGAAGTACCCGCTCGCCGGGCTGCAAATTCCCGGTCCTGGCCACCCAAAAGACCCCGCAGGCCCAACGTGGCACCGAGGTCAGCGGCGAGAGTCCAAGACGCATCTTGCAGACTCGCGTTGTAGTTCAGGTAGAGCGGTGCGTAATCCACCGGGGACGACAGCTCGGGCTTGCCATCGACCAGAATCGATTGCCCCAATCGCTTGTGGTCAATACCCAGGGTGAGCATGTGACGAGTACTCGACTCGGGGACTGTCGCTTGGGGTGGCGGCGCCGATGTAAACACCGGGAGAACCCAGCGTAATCCAACGATGTCTGCGTTCCCCAAAACACCCAGCCCTGGGGAATTGGTCAGGCGCTCAAGCCGGCTGCGCGAATGAACCACCTGCAGGTTAAACGCCTCACCCTGCGGTCCCAATGGGATCGCGTAACTGAGGGCGGCCACGCGGATCTGATAAAAATCCTCGGGCGCCCTCTGCACCGTGAGTCCGAGCGAGTGCCTGCTCTGGAAAAGGTTGTCGTACCGCACCGATGCGCCGATCCGGGTGGCGCTGGTGTTGGGTGAATGCCGGTTACTGATCTCGACGCTCCCGTGAACGGGCGATTGATCATCGATATCCAACACCGAATCGACGGTCCCCGGCCGAACCCCTGGCTTCAGGATCGGGGTCGCCTTAAGGTCTGGGTTCGAGTTGAGTTGCCCCAGTTCAGCCTGAAGTCGATCAAAATTCGGAACCCGGCCCTCGGTCAGCTCTGCCACTTGTTGGCGAATCACGCCAGGTGCCGTGTAACGCGTCCCGCGCACATACGACCGACCGATCGGTGCCTCAAGCACCTGCAGACCGACCTCGCCATCCCGGACTTCCTGCTCGGGGACCGTCACGAGAACCGTTAGCCAGCCGTTCTTGTGGTAGGTCGCTTCGAGTGCGGCACGGGCCGCCTCGACATCGTCAAAGGATCTCGCTTCGCCTAGGTGAGGGCCAAGTGCCTTTTCAATGGCTTCGGATTCCAGCAAGCTGTTGCCCTCGACCCGGAACTCGAAAATATCAAATTGCGATGAAGACGCCCCATCGGCTGCGATTGCGGGCGCCAGGGAGGACACCGCAAACGCTACCAAAGCCCTAATCCCCACAAACCCGACGAGGGCGCTGAAGCGGGCGACACGGAAGAGTTCCAAAAGATTGCTGGACATCCGGATCGTTAACCGGTGGACTAAGGAAAAAGGGAAAACACAACCTGGAAAAAACACCCCGACTACTGGTTAGCAGGCGGGGTGTTTTAACGACTGCCGAACCGCTACAGATTCGGCAGAAATCGAGACGAGAACCTTAGTTCAACACCAGCGGCGCGCAGTTGTTGCCCCCAGCGCGACGAACCGTAGTGATTTTGTCGGTTCCATTCCGAGTGTCGCTAGCGCCAGACGAGAAGAATCCAAGGCCAGGAATGCTCGCATCACTTTTCTTCAGGCCAGCAATCACCAGATCACGGGTCGAATCCACCAAAGCGTTCCCGGCATTTGGTGCCACGGACTTCGTAGCCGCTGCCCTGTACACCGCCTGGAATTCAACCGCAAACGGCCAGCGGCCGTTCACCAGGTTGATCCGCTGGTTTGCATCGCGAACAGGCGCCGCGAGTGTCCCGGTCAGCATCGGATCGGCGCCATCCACGCGCACGTAACGACCATTGTTGGGGTTAGCGGTGCTACTAAACCCCGAATTATCTTCCTTGCCGTCGAGCGAAACCACGCCGATCGAGTAGCCAGTTGAGTCATCTCTAATTGCATTCCGAACGCCACCTGTCTCGCCGTGGGTCCTCACTGCCAGGGTGAAGTCAGAGGACGATCCTGCAGTACCGTCAGCTTTGAAGTACTCGACGGCTGCCGCGGTACCCGACCCGCGCTTGGCAATTGCACCGCCGAAAGTGCCCTTCGTCGGGACACCTGCCAACGTGACGCTGACGTTCTTCAAAACCGTATTGTCGATCGCGCCAGCCAAATCCTTTCCATACCCCTGGCAGTTCTGGCGAAGGAAATAAAGGTTTGAGGCTGCCTGGGTGCCCGATGTATCAACGCGACGCTGGACCGTAATCTGTTTCGTGTCGGCGGAATCGCCCAGGAACTTCGCCGCGGTCGTAATTCCACCCACCCGAATCAAACTGGCGTAATCAATTGAAGAAATGTTGGGGCGACAGATTGCACCAGCAGAGTCTTGAGTCGTGACGTCTTGACAATTTGCGGCCAGACGACCCGCTGCGATGTCACGCTTCTGCAGCGCCTTGTAGAGGTTCAGATTGACGACTACCGTGAACCCCTGCAGGGCCAAGACATCGGTCTTTAACAAGGTACCAGTCGACAAGTCGGGAACTTTTCCGCCATTGGCGCTCGCCAATTCGGAGTGCTCGAGTTCCCAAGGCAGCACGTCGGAGAACGCCATTCCGGCTTCATATGAAGCCGTGGCGGTGCACTCGTACTTTCCAGCGTAGGCGACGTTCGATCCGGAGACGGCCGCAACGGCACCTGAACCGACCACAGAGCAACCACCGTCATCCCCTGGGAAGACCATCTTCGCTTCATCTTCAAGCGAAGTTTTCGTGATAAGTTGCTTGACGCCTGCAGCTGACCCGTTCTTGTTGTTGTAGGCCACGTACACTCGTTTGCCTTCAATCGCGGTGCCCGCCTTACCGTATCCATACCAGCCCAACGCAGCCGAATTCAAACCGTAGACGGTCGAACCCGATTTCGGCACGATCAAAAATGGATCACCCTGAAAAACGGAAGGAGGAGTTGTCAACGTGACAGCAAGTGCTGGGGCAGATGCGCCACCGATGTAGAGAATGACCTCAGGGCGGCAGTAGAGGGGCATCGCTGCCTTCGCTTCGGTCGTGGTGAGGTTACCACCGGTCGTTGTCCCATTCCCGCTCTGGTTAGCCAAACATGGGTCCTTGGCCGCAGAGTACTTCGCAGGAGCAATGAACGTACCTGCCATCGCCGATCCGGCCGAGAGGGCAGCAAGAGTAGCCGCGATAATTTTAAGTTTCATCCGTTACTTTCCGTTTTTAAACTGCCACTTACAGGCAATTGGGTTAAAAATTTCCGACGAGTCGCTCAGAGGAAATTGAATCAACGAGCTGCATCCAAAATCACCCGGTGGGCGAAAGATCACAGTGGCGGGAGTCTAGCCACCAGAGATTGCAGAAATATGACACCCCCCTTGATTCTGCGGATGCAATCGCATCGGCATATGACTGCGTAAAATCGAGCAGCTAAAAAGGCCCCGCAAGGGGCGAGGTCGCTCAGCTCGCATCGAACCCCAATGTCCAAGCTCTTTAATCCTTACTGGAGAGTCACCCCCGTAATTTGTGCCCTGGCTCTGGTGGCTATCTGGGCATCAACTTCCCTGGCCGAAACACCACCAACCCAAGCTTCGCTGGAGTCGAGGAGGGACTGTGGGGAACACGTCGAGATCGATCTGCGCAGCGACCGACGGACGGTTCATCATTTGACGGCCGTCCAAACCATCCTGGACGCATCGGCGGTACTTGAGTTGGCCTCACTCGTCAGCAATTACTCCGGCAAGTCCACACTCGTCGAACCAGTTCTCGAACTTTTGCAGCGTTCTGACGCGACGGAAAACCCCGACACTCAGTGCCAACTGGGCGCCCTGCTGGCGGACTTCGACGATGCCCGTTTCTTGATTGAAGGCGCACGATGGTTTCGGCGCTCGGCCCTTCGGGGCCACCCTTATGCTCAGTTTCATCTGGGCGTCATGGCCGCCAGTGGAGAAGGCGTTACGCAAAATCTTGTCGAGGCAAAAATTTGGCTTGAACTCGCGACGTATGGCGCGCTAGATGAAGATACGCTCGCAGCGGCAAGCGCGGTTCTCGACTACCTCAATTTACCGACCGCGTCGTCGGCGCCCGACCCCAAACCCAACCAGAACGCAGCGCCCCCAGAGCAGAAGAAAGCTGAAGTCTTCACCGACGAACCGCTCCAGTTGGCCTCCGACACCCGCGCAACCCCGATCCGTTTTATTCCAAGGCCGCCTCCCAAGGGCAATTGGCGTCAAACTCCAACGCGGCAGTGGGTTCGGCCAATGCCGCCGGTTCGCCGCAGACCGTGATCTGCGACGTCCAATCCCGTTGTTGGCCAAATGGCGGTGGCTGCCACATGGGCCATCTCCTCACAGGGTGACGTCAAGGCCCTCGTAGGCCAGCGTGATGCCCAAGCCCCGGATCTGCCCCGCGTGTTCTGCGAGGAATGCAGAGAAAACGGCTTCGAGCTCATCGTCGCTACGGTTCGGCAGGTGATGGGTGCAATAAAGATGGCGCGCACCAACCCGCTTGGCCAGCGCAAGCGCGCTATCGAACGTGCCGTGTCCCCAGCCGGTCTTCGCCGGATATTCAGACTGGGTATAGGTGCAGTCTACGATCAGAGCGTCAACGTCTTTTAGCGCCGCGTCGATTAAGGCCGAACGCTGGTCGATCCAGACCTGATGTTTAGAAAAACGCGGGGTGTTGGGGGGATGAGGATTGAGGAACGGCTCGTGATCCCCCGTAAAAAACAAGGACTTCCCGCCACAGTCGATGCGGTAGCCAAAATTGGGAATCGGATGATTCATCAACACGGTTCTTACCCGCGCATCGGCGATCTCAAACGCCTCCGCATCGGTCAGCGTCCGAAAATCCAGCTCAGCCGCCAATTGGGCTTCAGAAATCGGAAAATATGAATTCTGAAACTGGACCTCGAAGACGTGTTCGATACTTCGCCCAGTTCGATTCTCGGGGCCACCGTACACATGACAACGGGTTCTCGGATCAAACAGGGGCTCGAACATTGGCAAACCATTGATGTGGTCCCAATGACTGTGAGTGATCAACAAATGGGCTTCGACAGCCTCTGAACCGAGCAGCGACTCGCCCAGCGGATAAATCCCCGACCCCGCGTCAAGAATCAGTAAGGCATTCTGCCCCGTGCGGACCTCGATACAGGTAGTGTTACCCCCGTACCGGACCGTTCGAGATCCCGGGGATGCAATTGAGCCCCGAACCCCCCAAAACCTAAATCTCATCGTGACCTAGCCCTAGACCGAGCCTTGGACTGAGCCCTGTAAGGAGCCCTGAACGGACTCCCGCTGGACATCGTTGACACACAAACCCTTCAATCCTCAGTGAGCCAAATAGTCGTGCAGAACGCGTCCGTAAGGCAGGGTCATGTCGGTAACGATTTGCAGTCCACCAACGGTCTCGTGCACTGGCAGATCGCTCAATGGGCAATTGACGGAGGGCGTCAGTTCGAGTCGCGCACGCCCGGCCCAGGCACCTTTAACCACGATATCCGTAAAGTTGATTCCGACCAATTGAGCAATCGCCGGCTTTCCATTGATATCCGGAATCAGTTTCAGGGTGATCTGTGTCCGATCCAGATGCAGATCCATGGAGTGGTCGCGAGTGAACGTGTCGTGCTTGTAAACCATACTGCCGGTGGCGACCTGCTGCTTTGCGTACTCGAGGGTGCCGATCAGCGTATCGCCGTTCACATGCAATGTGGCCTTGCCATTTTTCATTGGATAGCCCCAGATTTCGCGGCCACCGGCCAATGGCGGCGTGTTGTCCACATACATCTGGCTAACAAAATTGCATTCCTCACCGCGAAAGGTGCAGGGAATAATCTGGGCGACGGCCGAATAAGCGCCAAAGCCCTCGCCGTCTGGCAGGTCAAGCCACTGCACCGAAACCGTGTCGCCGACGAGTTCGAGCGGCTCTGGCAGGGCCTCGCGCATGGCTTTGACGTCAGACTTGTAACTGAGGATCATGTACTGCCGATTTGAAAACCGGTAAGGACCCCGCGGAAATGTCGGGCTTTGCAGCGGCATGGACGGCAAGGCAAGTACGTCAGCTTTTTTCATCGTTGGAACTCCTGGAAATTAACCGGCCTGATCTTTGACATAGTCAAATAACACCCGTCCGTGCGGGAGGGTCAGGTCTGCAATAAAGTGTTTTCCACCAATGATTCGCTTGATCGGCAGGTCCGCCACTGGTGCGTTGACATGCGGAATCAGTTGCAGGCGGGCGGGTGAAATCCAACTGCCTTTGACGGTGATGTCGGTCAGATTGTAGGCAACCAGTTGGCAGATTTTGGGGCTGCCGTCGACGTCCGGGATGATCTTGAGATTGCACTGGGTCTTGGTCATTCCCTGCGCGGTCGCTTCGATACCACCGGGAGCGCTCTGATACTTGAACCCCATCGTACCCATCGCCACCAGTTGCCCAGCGTATTGCAAGGTGCCCGTCAGCGTGTCTGAAGCCACTTCGATCTTGGGGAGCGCGTATTTCTTGGGGAAGCCCCAAATCTCACGGCCTGCAGAAATCGGAGGCTCATCATCAAGGTACATCTGCGCGGTGAAGTTAATCGGCTCCCCGTTGAACGTGCAGGGAATAACGAGGCCGCTTTCGGTGTAATCGCCAAACCCCGAACTGTCCGGCATCCGGATCCACTCGTACAAGACATGGCCCTCAGGGTTGGGCACCAATGGCTCCGGAACGGCCTGGCGCAACAGATCGTGGTCGGTTTCGTAGGTGATGATCATGTATTCACGATCCACAAACCGATACGGCCCCATTGGATAACTAGGGCTCGCCGCCGGCATCGACGGCAAATTCAGGATTTGTTCAGGAGTCATGCCCGGACCTCAAAATTAGTTCAAAGAAACTCTTTCTTCAGATCAACACTTGAACGCACGCCAATATGTTCGTAATTATCTTCAAGCCACTGGGTTGCGCAGGCGCGACCACGGTCACGAAGCATCGTCAGGAATTCCCAGTCACTTTCCATTTTTGTATCGGCGCGCAAGTCCGCCATCGCGATATCGGCTCGCACTGAATGGATGAAAACATATTTCATCTGATCGAGGAATTCATCCTTAATCCAGCCTTCGTCCATCAATTTCTGAACGAAATGGACCGCCCTCAATTCTTTAATCAGATTTGAATTAAACGTGATTTCATTCAGTCGATTAGCAATTTCAACCGAAGTCTTGGGAGGACCTGGGCGTTCAATTGGGTTGATGTGCAGGATCACTACGTCCTGAGATTTGGTCTCATAAAACAGCGGATACAACACCGGGTTACCCATATAACCGCCATCCCAATAATGCTCGCCTTCAATTTCCACAGCTTGGAAAACCTGTGGAAGACAGGCCGAGGCCAAAATGACCTCGGGCGTAATTTCACTGGTATGAAACACGCGGGCCTTCCCCGTGCGGACATTGGTTGCACAGATAAAGAGTTTCGTTTCGGCCCGGCGCTCAAGCTCCTCAAAGTCAACCTGCGATTCAAGAACCTCGCGCAGTGGGTTGTAATTACCGGGATTGAGCTGATACGGCGAGAACTTACTGGACAGCATTTTCATGGCGTCCGCGGCCAAATGCTTAAGCGTATTGCCTCCCAAGAACGGATCCAGCGGGGTTGGCTTAATCGCAAAACGCTGGCCCGCGTCGGAGATCGCCCTCCAGAAATTGTGTAGCGCCTCACGCGCCCCATCATTCCCCTTGATCTTCCCGTACGCGTAGACCACCGCGTTCATCGAACCGGCGCTGGTTCCGGAAACCCCTTCAATCGAGAGGCGCCCGTCCTCCAGGAATTTGTCCATCACGCCCCAGCCAAACGCGCCATGCGCGCCACCGCCCTGAAGGGCGAGGTTGATGACTTTCCCATCGGCCTCGGCCTCGGTGCCTGCGAGAGCGGCGCGGGGTTTTCTAGAAACTTTTTCAGTACCCATCAGTCATCCTTTGGCGTGAGAAGCGACAAATCAAAATGAAAACAGCAAATAGAGCAATCGAAAGAAGTCTTACCCGGTCCGATTGGGGGATGTTTGCCGCGCCGGCGATGCTACCTTGCGTGACACAAGCGCGCAACCGCCGCGTCATCTCAATTCAAAAACGCGGATTGCTCCGCATTAATCGTCTTATTCATGTCATTAATCGGGGGCGCATGGATTTCCGATTGATCACCAAGTGCGTTATCTGCGCTTGAACTCCAATGCTATCCTTCCAAGGGTTGGATTTCTGCTGGAAATAGAACGGTCATGTTGATGTTCGTCCTGATCGCACTCGCGATCCTCGCCTTGGTTTCTGCAGTCACCGCCTGGATTTGGTTTTCCCGCGAGGGCCCACAAAATTCGTCTGACGATCCCGAATGGCAGGTCCTGCTTGCCAAACGCGACGAGATCGAAAACGATGCCCTCCTGCCCCCCGAAACCCGCGAAACCTTGCGACGCGAATGGGCAGAAATGGCCGCGGAGGTCCTTCCAAAGCGTCAGGCTCAATCCTCCTCGGACGCACCCAGCAAGCGCTTTGCCATCATGTTGAGTGTTGCCAGCGCCCTGCTGGGTGCGGGGCTTTATGGGGCGAACGGACAATGGGATGAGGCCGCCTTCAAGTTTGGTTCCGCCACCTCGGCCAATTCGACAGTCGCCCAGGCCTCCAGCGGCCGCGCCGCGACAGCTGGCCCATTGGGCGAACAGGCGAAGCATCCAGGCGACAGCGAAACGCTCGAGGAGCGAATTGCCAAGCTTGAGAAACGGCTGAAGGAAAATCCAACCGACCTTGACGGCTGGGTCTTGCTATCGCGCTCGAGGGGGATTCAGCGCGACTTTGTAGCCGCCAGCGCTGCGCTCGAAAAGGCGCTTGCGCTAGCACCCGGACATCCTGATCTGCTCGCCGACCTGGCCGATACGTCCGCCATGGTGGCCGATCGGACCTTGGACGGACGGCCTCTGGAACTCGCCATGCAGGCGCTCGCCGCTGATCCGCAGCACCGCAAAGCCTTGTCCCTGGTGGCGACTGCCGCGATGCAGGCGAACGACCTCGCCAAAGCCACGGCCTACTGGCAAAAACTCAGAGCCACTTTCGAGGCTGGGAGCCCCGATATTGCCCGGGTTGATCAGATTCTTGCCAACCTGGGTGACGTCGCGACGCCTAGCGCCTCTAACCGGGCCACGGACAGGGACGCAGAAAAAACCGCGAGCAAAAGTTCTGGAGAAATTACGGGCGAGGTCGCTCTTGGCCCTGAATTACTGGCTGGTCTTGTCAAGAAACCATTGCCGCCCGCAGCCACCGTGTTCGTGGTCGCCAAAATGGTCAATGGTCCCCCAATGCCGGTCGCGGTTGCCCGCTTTCCGGCCGAACAGTTGACAAGCGGGCGCGCGGTGGCGTTCAAACTGGACGATTCGCAAGCCATGAGCCCCGCCCTCAAACTCTCGGGCGCCGACGTGGTGAACATCGAGGCGCGGATCTCGTTAGCGGGAACCGCTGGGCGACAGTCCGGCGACCTCTTCATTGGGTCGAATAACGTCAAGGTCGGCACGCGTGATTTGCGCCTGTTGATTCAGTCCGTGGTGCCATGACCGCAGCACCATTGATCGAGGTCCAATCACTCCCCCTGTCCCGCGGCAAACGGACCCTCGCCAAAGCACTCTCATTTGCCTTGCC
>Ga0114972_10004390_pt1 | contig 10504 bp, 8 predicted proteins | sample M_140807_EF_Meta_FD_87354 | JGI IMG/M metagenome (GOLD analysis project Ga0114972, IMG submission 87354) | Freshwater microbial communities from Lake Montjoie, Canada to study carbon cycling - M_140807_EF_MetaG | ecosystem: Environmental > Aquatic > Freshwater > Lake | place: Lake Montjoie... | reverse complement strand
GGAAAAGAAAAGGGGGGGGGGGGGGGGGGGGGGGGGGGGGGGGAAGGTGCGGGACATGGGGAAACATAAAAGGCAAGTGAAAAAACGAACCTCGACAAACATACGCTCCGGACCAGGATACTCGTCAAACTTATTGTCAAGCATTGCCACGCGAGCCATTTGTCGAACTATGGCTCGCACAAAGTAGCGGGTACGGGAGGGTGCCTTTGCCACAGTGCCATTTGCTGGGTGCTCGGTGCGAGGAACAGCATGGTATACATGGACGACCCGGTTGGGCGTTGGGACCAAGCGAACGGTAAAATTAGAAAGACGTTTGAGCTCGAGAGATGCTGATGCAGGGGGCTCGATGTGGCGCACGAAAGAGTCTTCTTCGTAACCTAGCACTGCACGGAAAGTGTAAACCCAAGGAAAATGAGACCCCTGAAGGCCAGAAAGTGTCCCGGCGGACCTCGTGACGGAAGATTGCGAGGGCTTTGAAAAATTTACTGCAGCGACTGCAGCCGCAGCAGCTGCAGCGACACCACTTGCACTGTTTGTGGTAACTGCTTTTACAAACATGGAAGCAGCGTCGTGAAGAGGCGTGTGCGAGGCAGAGAGATCCCCAGCACTATCACGGGGGTTCGGAATATTAAACGTAATGCGTCGGAGGTGGCCCTTTTCAAGACAAGCCTGCTTGAGCGGGGTAAGAAGCATCGATAACCGCTCCACAACTCCCTTTTCAAGAGTTTCATCCGCTGAAATGGACGCTGCAACACCAGCCACACCAGCCCTTCCGCCCACCTTGGCCGCAGCTGCGCTACAAGCAACAGAAAACCCAGAATCAAGAGTGGGGGAACGGAGAAGAGACACGTGACAAACATTGCAAGCAGTGTAAGCAGTGCAGGATCCCGATGATGGCATGCCCTCGATGACCAGCGGAAGCCCAACTTCTGCGGCACGCAGCGAGGGGAAAGCAGCCATAACACCATACCTAACACCCCCGTGAAGTTCCTTTAGATATGGGGGCTGCTGGGTACCATTACTGCCATAGGAAGAAAGGTCGAGGGATGACTCCGAAGTGTTTAGGGAACCCATACGAGCTCGGGAGAAACCTGAGTTGGGAATAGCAGAGTGGGGTCGAGGCGCGGATACAAACACGTCATCAATGCTATCTGAGCGACCATACCTGGAGATCCCTGGGCTAGTGAGGGAAGAGAGAAATGGTTGTGGAGAGAGCGCCCCTGTACTTAAAGGCCAAATCTTGTCACCCAAGGCTCCTCCACTCTCTTGGGATGTTGATGTCGCATAGCCTGTATGGCCAGGCTCTTCGGGTGAGAAAGACCATCTTACTGCAAGGAATGTTGCTCCACTGGGAAATTCCTTGTCCGCCGGGAGAGCTTCGTCACTAACAGTGATATCGGACACCCTGTAGGCACGGTACAGCCTTCGAACATAAACCTCAGCGGCATTGTGGCGCATTGAGGAGTCCGCGTGAGCAAAAAAGGAGAGGAGAAGGTCAAGGAGAGGCTGCTCGTCCTCAACTAAAGTAAGCATGGCCGACTCACGAGTGCTAGCAGCTGCACTAACTGCATCTGGCATCGCAATGGGACTGTGGCTTGATGTGGGGTGACGTAGAGTGCTTGGGGGTTGTCCCATAGACTTGAGCAGATTCGTCACGATTGTTTTGCGCTGAGAGGGGAGCTGCTGAAGAACAAGCATTTGTCGAGCTTCCAGAGTAACTTCAGCATACTCAACCCCCCTCAGTTCAGCCAGCATTTGAAGAAGATGCTGCCCTGAATAAAGTGTAACGAGTGGAGGTTGAGAAGCACTGCTTAACAGATCAAAGGGCGGGGGGGGGGGGCTTTTTGGAGCCGACACCAACACTGCCCCAGGGGTTCCCGGACTTTCCACGAGACCCCGGTCTAACTAAGTCCAAAGTGTCCTCGTCATCAATAGACCCTTCATCGCCCCCCACTGTCGTTCGAGGCGGGCTTTGATTATCTACATCGGACATTTCCTCTGAAATCATTGAGTGGGAGCGGGACGAGGAGGAGACGTTATAAAAAAGGGACGTGTTGATTGCGAGAGAGGGGCGCTGGGAGCTCGGATCAGATGTTGAATTATCATCAGACACTTCCCCCCCTGATCCGGCAATAACACCCCCCCCTGATTGACTTCTGAGAGTCAGTCTTCCGCCATGCCCTGTGCTCTTCTTTTCTAGCTCCAGTGCCTCAGCGATCCTGCTCAGTACAGCTAACACTAAAACATTGCGTTGTTTCAGCTGAGCGTGGGCGCGAATAGTCTCAAACACGCGCACCAATGCATCTTTCTCAGTTCCTGCAGCTGTTCTTAGGTCTGAAACAATGTCTTCGGGCCTACGCCCATCGGAGAAAAGTCGCTCGACGGAGAGATACTGTTGAAGAAGGGCGAAAAGACTGGCTCTTCCTGCTCCCGCCACTCCAGCTTTGAATTTTTCCAGAACATCTCGAAGTGGCTTAATAAGAGTAGTGAACGCGAGCCTTTCCTTTTCTCCTAGACCGTTTGCATGGAGATCAACTGCCTCTACCAGCGGGGTCACATCCAGCTCTCCGCCAGAAGTCTGTGAGAACTTCCGGTGTTCATCAACCAGTGAGGCGAGCTTCTGGGATAGAATCGCAGGGATGCGGGAGGACAGCACAGAAAGAACCTCCTCAACCTCTAGCTGTGCGAGCTCTGGAGAAGAAAATGAAACATCCCTGTCGAACAGGGCAGCGTCAAAAACGTCACGAGGGGCCTCGTAGCCAGTCATGAGTGCAGAGAGTGTCTTCATAGCCCCTCGAGCAACATGGTGCCACCGCTTAGCATAGTGGGAAGGGGCCAGGGGGGGGCGACTGGAAATCTGAGTTGCAGACACCACAGAATTGGAACTGTTTTGCGGCTGAGGCAGAGTACCAGTGTAAGGCTCTGCGCGGTGAACCTTAGAGGGGTCCTCTAACGCGCAAGTAGCGATTAAATCGCCTGGTTCAAGCAAGGAGCCTTCAGGCTTTATCAAAGATAAGGTGCCGGACTCAGGAATGGACAGAGCCATGTACATTTTCATTACCTCCACCTCCACGTAGGGCGTTCCGGCTTTGAGCGATGACCCGTCCTCAACAAGATAACGGGCAAGTTTACCGGACATAGGGGCACGCAGAGCGGTAGGGTCGTACTCATTGGTAAACTGGCACGTGGCACCGTCTAGCACTAAGCGTAACCCACCGGACTCTTCCTTCGCGTACACGAGATGCGCACGTCCACCCATGGACACAAGTAGCCCCCCATCAGCAAGTGGGTGAAAATCGGCCTGCACCCACGAGCCGTTGCAGGCAAGAGTGACTGTGGAAGGCCCCGACAGAGACGTATGAAGTGAGTACTTGACAGAGTCGTAGATGAGTTCCACATTGTCGTCCACTGATGTAAGAGAGGGGGGGGGGTATTGCCCCCTTTCCAAGTGACCCACGTAATCGTGGGTGCGTTTAGAAAAGGTAGCATGTGCACGACATACGGCGCCCAACATGGCCGTCAGCAAGGAGTCAGGCTTTGCAGTTCTAACCTTCGCACCAATGCGTGTGTCCAGCCAAGAGGTATTAATAGCATTGCTACGAAAATCTGGCTCCTCAAGCATGTGGGCTAGGTACTCTACAGTAGTACGAATGTCCCCCCTAATGGACAGTTCTCTCAGCGCCATGACAAGGTGCCTCCTCGCATCCTCGCGACAGGGCGCGAAAGAAAAAAGGTGTCCAAACTGAGAGTCTGCAAACTCGTGAACGCGCCCTGAGGAATCCACGGAGAAATATCCCCAGACGTTGGGTGTGGAGCGAAAATTAAGCTCTGTGATCGTTCCACTGGTGGGCTGAAATCCCGAGTCGGGATTTTCGGCAGTGATTCTGGCGGCAATTACGTGCCCCCTAGGGGGAAGGCGCTCCGTGTTCTCAAAGTCGATGGAGGTATCCGTCTGGGGGTCACTAGAGAGGAGGGGCGTCTTACCGTAGAGTCTTCTAATGTCTGGGATGTGGGCTAGGCGAACCCCCATGGCCACATTGAGCTGGGCTGCAGGAAGATTAACACCAGATATCATCTCGGTCACTGGGTGCTCGACCTGAAGGCGAGGATTGAGCTCTAAAAATGCAAAACTTCCATCTTCCTCCAACCAAAGGTACTCCACCGTGCCGGCATTCACGTACCCCACCTCTTTTGCAAGGCGAACGGCTGCACGCTCCATGGCAGTCCACGTACCCGGGTCAGCTGCCAGCACAGGGCCCTCCTCAATGATCTTTTGGTGTCGCCTTTGAACGGAACAATCCCTCCCATATAGTGCGATGGCCTCCCCATATGCATCGGCAAGAAGTTGAACTTCCAAGTGGCGACTCTGTGGGGCTAAGCGCATTAGAAATATGGGGCTCCCCGGGACCTCTGCCTGCACCTGACGGAAGGCTGCAGGAAGAGCGGCCGAGTCAAGGACTTTTCGAATGCCTTTCCCCCCCCCACCCTCGCTTGCTTTGACCATGAGTGGGAATCCGACTTTTTCTGCGGCTTCAACGGCTTCCTTCTCGGTTTTAAGATTTGCAAGGGCGTACACGCTATCGGGGAGACCTTCACGCTTATAATCAACCTTAAGGTCACAACCGTTCCAGGCTATCGTGGGGACGCCTGCACTTTGGGCGATAATCGTGGAGCCGATCTTGTCGCCCAAGGCGTACATGGGGCCCGCTGGAGGTCCGATGAAAGCAATTGGACGGGATGCTGAGAGGAGGGCAGTGGGAAGCGCAGGATTCTCAGACGCGTGACCCCAACCCGCCCAAACAGCGTCAGCCTCCACAGACTCTGCCGTCTCCACAATCAACCGAACATTTGCATAATTATTATTGTTAGATCCGCCAGGAACCGCAACAAAGTTGTCTGCCATTCGGATGTACTCGGCGTTGGCTCGCAAGTCCTCTGGAGTCGCCATCACCGTAAACTCAACCTGGACAGCATTTGGTTTTCGAAATTTGTTCATTTCATCATGTTAGTTTGTGAAGGGCTGAGGGCAAAGAAAAACATATTACACCTACACCCATTGTATCAACTCACCTCCCTCTCGTTTCCAAAGGTCTCATACGACCATTTACGAATCGATCTTATCACCTTCACCGCAGCGATTCCGTTGTTCGCAACGAGTACGCGACGAATCGCATGAGTACCCCCAACTAATTTAAGATATTCCGATAGATTTACTGACATGTGTGTAATATAGTATTGTCTGGTGAAAACAAAAACGGTGATTTTCTTTTTTTTTCTTTTTTTTCAAGTAATAACTAGGGGGTCCCCCCAGACCCCCCATTTATGGATTCCATAAATGGCCTGCCCTTCGGGGCCAAAATGTTCCATGTGAAATCAGGACCTAACTTACCCACAACTACGAATACAGTCCATCGGCACTAGGGTGTTAGTGATTTAGAAAACTTTAGGATACGACATTCAACTTTGGGGTAAAAGTTCTGGGCTATAAAAGGCTTAGACAATCGGGGGGATTACATCAGTTTTAAGAAGCCTTTCCGCTTTTTCGCAGCATTGAAACAATGGTGTCCAGCATTTTTTTAAACCAGTAGAACTGCATAAGTGCGAGGGCCGCGAGGAGAATTTTAACGCCCCACCCGAACTCTGCGGGGTGAACAAATATGAGAGCAGCAACGCATGCTGTGAAATGTAGGATTCGCGTCGTAAAGAAAGTGAGAAATAGAGCAAGCTGGATTAAGAAATAGACCGGACGCTCAGTCAGTTTAAGTTTGATGTAAACGTAAGATAGGGCCAAGGGTAGGCTGCTAAGCTCCATTACGTAGAGAGCAGCGGACCAACGCGCTGCGCTGTGTGCAGGGGAGGCGATTAGTAAACAGGTTAAGAGACCCGTTATAAAATGGTGCAGAATGAACACAAAATCCATGTTCGGCAGCACATAAAAAACGGTGTCTGCAATAAGGTACGCCAGCGTAACGGGGGGGAGAAGGCTGAGAAGGGGGAAATCCACGTCCAAAGGAACCCCAGGTGGGGTTTTCCACATTCGCCAAAGTGCCCACAAAGAAATTGGGGTCACAACTAAGTGGTGAGGCACAGACACTGCGTACACAGAAAATGTATCTTTTGATTTCTTGTCGAGACTATCGAACGCCTTCACTCCTATGATGGTCTTAATAAAGCGAGGCGCAAGTTTTAGAATTATAGAAAATAAAACTGTAAGCAACGTCGTGTGGAGAACTAATCGTGACATCGTCATGTACTCGTAAAGGGGTGTTTCCTTGTCAACCCCAGAAATAAGAGGAGTCTCAGCAAACAATGAGTTCATGATACTACAGGTGTGAGATTCAAACAGACAAAAACTGTGAAAAAAAAAAAAGTATGAAATTGTGAACTTATACCTAAAAAACCCTAACTATGAGCGAAGACAAGGCGAGGGGGACCCTTGCTTCTGATTTTGGGGAGGTACGGATTGCGAGTCGACCCTTGGCCGCCCCCCTTCCTACAGAGGAAGAAGTTCTAGTTTTGCGCTCAAAAAATCTTCACTATGTCGTGGCCCACGGGCACTCTGAAGATGCCCGGAGAATCATTTTTGAAAGGCACGGGGATGAGGTCTCTCGTAGAGAGCTTGTAAATGCCCCATTAGACGAGGGTGGTGAAACCCTCCTGCACGTTGCAGCAGATGGAGGTTTTTTAGACACAGTACGGATGCTGCTTGAGCTTGGAGCAGAGGTTGACAAAAAAGAGTGCATAACGGATAGAACCCCTTTGGCGTATAGTATCGCGCAGGGGCACTGGGAGTTAGCTGCGATACTTATCAATGCCGGTGCAAATGTGGAGGGTTTACAGGAAGAGCTTGGAATGCTTGCACCAGTCGACCTTCTTAAAAAGCCAGGGCTGCCCTCTCAAACTTAAAAGTTACAATAAGAGCGTTTTTGACTATCGATTCGCTAGTTAGACCATTTGCCGTGACGACCTACTTCTTTTTTGAAAGAGAAGCAAGGGCCGCCTCGCCTACAGCACCATCCACCTCACCGGCTGCTTCAAATGCCTTCCTTGATTCCGCTGAGGCACTGTCTAGGATAGTTTTTTCCTCTGCTGAGAGTTCTTCGCCGAGTTTTTTCAACGCGAAAACAACTTCTAAAGCTTTCGTTCTGTATGATACGTCCGTGAGTCTCCCCAGCTTGTACTCTTCACCCAGCTGGATCAAACGCTTGCGTAGAGTTGCTGGCTCGCGTGCAGCAAAACTCTTTATAACTTCAGGGGTTTGGAATGCATTAGAAATAGCCGCCCTAAGGGCTAACTTAAGTTGGCCTAATTCAGATACTAGGGTCATGTCTCCATCCATAAGGCGCTTCAGTTGCCCATCAAACTCCTAAAAAATAGAGAGGTCGGGGTATGTGGAGTGAGTTGCTTTACCCAAAACTTCACCATTTTCGGAGGCTTTTACCTACCTCCATTTGCTCAAATGTATCCCTTTTCGTCTCCGTGTACTCTTCGTCATCCAACTCAGCACGCAGGTCCTCCAAATCCTGTAGCTGCATTATTAAACGGGAAAGTTGATCCTGTATGTTTGCCTTAAGCTTGGCCGTCTCAAGGGTCCCATGAGACATTTAAGAAGACCCGATAAATTCACTCCTTCCCGAGAAAACGATTGTGTTTCGTGATTGTGCTAATTGTAAGTCCTAAATTACGTAATTTAGTTAGTTACCCTCTCACTTTTTTTTTCTTTTTTTATGTGTGTACTAATTTTAGATGCTCTATGCTCGATAGTTGGCAGCGAAATGGATGCGTATATGTACCCGAACGTCTCCCTTTTGAGGTAGTAAATCACCTCCGATCACAACTACATACTTCCTTACTCTCTCAAGGTTTGGACACTTTGAATGAGGATTCGTTTCCTAAGGGAGAGAGGAGCCGGCGCGTGTTTGAAGTGGCTCCAGTCGGCGTTGGGAGTGAGACCTGGGATAGCTTGATTCGCTTCCCCCCTCTGGTCTCTGCACTTGATAGTTTACTCGGCTTGGGCAGCTGGGAAATTTTCCTGAATGAAAGTTCTGAGTCCACTAGACACTGGTATGCCCCTTGTACAGCGCCAGAGGATTTTTGCGAAGAAAGAGAGAGACGACAGGGCGAGACTTCTTCACCCTGTGCAACTCTTAGAGTGTGCCCATTTCTACCATTTAGCACATGGAAGAGGGGGCTTGAAAAGGAGAGCTCCGGAGATTCTGCAGCATCTCAATGGACTCCTATTTCTCGCAGGAGACACATTGGTTCTGGTTGGCATTTGGACGTGGGGCCTGGTGTGTCTTCTAGCGCTCACCGGTCGATCCCTCCACATCAGGACGCCCACGCTGCAGGCGCAGTTCTTTTAATTGCTTTAAATAACTTGCAGACAGGGCATGGGGGCACAGCTTTTATTCCGGGATCACACTTGTGGGTGCAAAAAGCAATGTGCGATCGAGAAGCATCGGGTTCACCGCGATATACGCACGAAGAGTTGAATGTTTGGGTTGCTTCCTCCATGAGGAGTGCTACTGAATCTGGAAGAGTGCTACTTCCTAGCTGCCAGTGTGGAGGCCTATCGTCTTCACATACCAAATCGCCATGCAACTTTGCACAGCTCGTTCAAAATAGTTTGAGCGCCTCGATATCTGGGTGGTCCCCCTTTTGTGGCAGCCATAAGTCCCAAGTCCTTATTCAGCAAATGGTTTGTGAGGAAGGGAGCATCCTGCTCATGCACCCCCTTCTTGTTCACAGTGGGTCTTTAAATTTAGGGCCTCGAGTAAGGCTGTTGATAAATGGTATGGTTAGATTAAAAAAGGGGGTACAGACGCTTTAAAATTTTAATTTTCAGATTGCCCCCTCCCTCATCCTGGGGGGGCCCCTTTTTCTTTCGGATCCAAAAGTACCATAGTACGGGGTCGCTAATGAAACAGTACCACTGCACCCCGCAATAGAAGTGATGCTAATATCAGCGTAACCCGCGAGCGGAGTTCTACTCTTCAACGACGACGTAGATGCAACCGTATCGTCGTCAGTGGGTGAATAGAATATTGGGAATAGATCCCAGAAACTGTTATATTCGCAGGTCTTTGTAGTACTCTCTGTGTCGAATTCCGGACTTTGGTTCAATCTTTCATCCAAAAACTCCACTGTGGTGCCTTCACAAGAAATCACGCCCCCTAAAAGGACGGGTTGGAGGGGTGTTCCTGAAGGTTCTTGTGTGTCACTCACACTAGATTGTGCTCCTTTTGTCTCCAGAGCGATAGATTCAGTTGGGCTGAGGTCTAGTTTCTTTTTTATTGTGTCACTATCTTCCAGGGAGTGAGAAGTGGGTAAATGCTCTTCTGTAGAACTAGCAACAACTGAAGGGATCCCAAAATTGCCTTCCTCTAACCTTTTACACCAAAAGGAATCAATTTCATCACCACATCCCAATGCTACAAATTCAAGGGAATTCGAGCATTCCACACTATCCACAAGAGTATCGCGGTTGATAAGCGATTTATTAAGGTAGCCGAGGGGAGCAGCCTTCTCTAAGATTTCCTCAGTTTTCGCGACATCCTCACGCAGCACCGTCTCTTCAACTTTCACACCACCGCATCCACCCTCACCCGACACAAGCATCGGATCCCATCCATTAATAATTCCCACGCCTTCTGTTTCATCGGAAAATGTTTTTAGAAGATTCCCCTCCACTAGGAGGGGAGATGCAGATCTAGGCGCTACCCCCTCAGCAGGCCAATGTGGATCATACGGAGGGGCTGGCGACCAGGGACTATTTCGACAGGAGGACGACTTAACTTGGGAGGTAGTCGTTGCAGCTGCCGATACCAAAGCTAGGGCTCTCTGTGATCCAACTCGTCCCTGAACTGGGCGGGAGGATAAGGGGCTGCACTTTGATACGCTTGGAGTTCCTTGGTGGGCATCGAAAAGTCGTCGCGTCACCAGGGCAGAGGCCATGGAGGGCACGTGTGGACCGAGATACAGAGCTGAGGAGCTGGGGCGTACTGGACTACTCGGCTGGATGCAAGAGGCGGTGGGAGAGCCTTTTTCTGCAACTTGCCCTCCTCTTTTCACACGACGACCAGCGTGACGGATCGCTTCCTCCGTGGTCATCCCGATACGACGTGGAGAGCCAGTTGGGGATACTAAAGAATTCCCATCCAAATTTTTGGATGGGGGGTCGCGGGGTGTCGATGGGGGAACTCCACATGATGATATGGATCCTGTATCCAAAACCTCGCTCGATGATCTGGATCCTGTATCAAATACCTCTCCCATATTCAGCGACACTGGACCGCACGCGATACGAAAACTACGAGATGAAGCCTCTGCTAGAGGAGAAGGCGATGAAAAACGCACTCGCTTCATTGTCAGGTTGCAGAAGATTTTTCAGTTTAAAACCCCTGTCAGGGAGGAATCACCCAGTAATCACCGGTTTCCCAAGCTGGGTTTAAGTATTTGGCCAGTATTTGCCAGGTATTTGCTTCCCCCCCCCTCCCCTTTTTTT
>Ga0114972_10004388_pt1 | contig 10505 bp, 12 predicted proteins | sample M_140807_EF_Meta_FD_87354 | JGI IMG/M metagenome (GOLD analysis project Ga0114972, IMG submission 87354) | Freshwater microbial communities from Lake Montjoie, Canada to study carbon cycling - M_140807_EF_MetaG | ecosystem: Environmental > Aquatic > Freshwater > Lake | place: Lake Montjoie... | reverse complement strand
GAGCACGACCGCCTCTCCCCCGGCGACGGGCACGAGGCCGGCGAGGGTACGCAGCAGTGTGGTCTTCCCAGCACCGTTCGCCCCGCGCAGCAGCACGATTCGGCGCGCATCGATGTCGAGGTCGACACCGGCGAGGGCCGGAAACCGACCCAGCAGGGCAACCGCCCCCCGGAGATGGACCACGGGCCCCGATGGGAGGGCGGCGCTTGATTGCTCCATGGAGATCCCAACCGTACCCGTGGCTCTGCAACGGGTACCAAGCCATGCCGATGGTGCCCCGGGTCCGCGACTCGCTAGGGTCGCACGCATGCCGTGGTGGAAAGTCGTAGGTGCAGCTGGACGCATGATGATCCGGGCGGGGGTGCTGCTCCTGCTCTTTGTCGTCTACCAGCTCTGGGGCACCGGTCTCGCCACCGATAGAGCCCAGTCCAGCCTGAATTCCCAGTTCGAGCAGCTCCAAGAATCGGTCCCCGGCGATGGCAGCACCACTGATCCGCTCACCGCCCCGACCGATCTGCCGCTCCCGGAACCAGGGGATCCCATCGGGCGTATCGAGATCCCCCGCATCGGCGTCGATTTCATCATGGTGCAGAGTGTCGATCTCAAGTACCTGCAGAATGGTCCCGGCCACTTCCCGCAGACACCGATGCCGGGACAGCCGGGCAACTCAGCCTTCGCCGGGCATCGCACCACGTACAAGGCGCCGTTCAACCGGATCGATGAGCTATCCCCCGGCGACGTCATCACCGTCACAACCCTGCAGGGAACCTTCACCTATACAGTCGATAACCGAATCGGCGAGAACGGTGAGCCCGGGTCGGGTCACTTCATCGTCAAGCCCACTGATGTGAGCATCCTGAATCAGAATGTCGGCAACCGAATCACGCTGATGGCCTGCAACCCGAAGTACAGCGCAGCCACCCGGATCGTTGTCACCGGGACCCTGACATCGCCCGTTGCCGCTGCGACACCGCTCCCGGAGACCGACGGCACGGTCACCAACAACGCCGCGTTCGACTCGCTCGCAGGTGGCGACCCCGGCGCGTGGCCGGCAGCCATCCTCTGGATACTCATGGTCTCCGGTGCGTGGTTCGCGACATGGTGGTTCGCCCGTCGCTGGCGCAGGATCCCCGCCTACGCCATCGGTACGCCGATCGTTCTGCTGCTGCTGTTCTTCGCATTCCAGAACATCGCACGGCTCCTGCCCGCTGGATTCTGAGGGCACGCGAACGATGTCTCGTCGAACAGGCCATGCGTTGACCACTGTCGTGGCCTGTGCAGTCGCAATGAGCGCGTCGATCATGAGTGGCTGCGGGAGCTCCACGACCGCCTCGGTCACAAAGATCGACCCGACCAGCACGACCTCCGCCGCGCCCGCCGACACTCCTTCCACCACCACAACCCTCGAGCCCGAGGCTGGCGTGGGGACCCAGTTCTACCTCTACACCCCGGTCGTCGGTGACTGCATCGATCGGCGGACCATCGTCGACGGCAAGGCCATCACGAACCGCTCAACTCCCGACCCTGACGCGTCGCTCAAGGTCTCCGGTCAGGTCATCATCCGGTTCGACTGCGAACGATCGCATCAGTACGAAGTGATCCACGCCGACACTTCCGGGGTTGCTGACTCTCCCCCGCAGAGCGACGAGGCGTTCGTGGAACTTGCCAAGCGGGTCTGTCCCGAGCGATTCCGTGAGTACATCGGCCGCGCCTACCAGGACTCCCAACTCGAGGTCGGGTGGTTCTTCCCGACACCGGATCAACAGGAGCAGGGCATCGAGTTCCTCGGCTGCCTGGCCTTCGACCCGAAGGGCAAGCTCACCGGTTCGGTCCGCAACTCGAATCGGTGATCAGTCCGGTTCAGCGTCCCCGGAACGTCGGGGCGCGCTTCTCGGCGAACGAGGCGAGTCCTTCAGCGAGATCCTCACTGGCCCATGCGGCAGCGAACGCCGCGGCATAGGTCGGGGTCGTCTCCTCGAACGGATCGGCCTCGTCAAGACCGATCTTCAGACCCTGCAGGGTCAGTGGGGCAAGCGTCGCGAGATGCGCGGCCCACTCCAGTCCCTCAGTGAGTTCGCCGATGCGGTGCACAAGCCCGAGATCGAAGCCGCGCTGGCCGCTCATGACATCGGTACTGAGTAGGACATGGCGGGCGGTCGACTGCCCGACCAGGGCGACGAGTCGGCGAACCGTCCATTGGTCGACCATGAGTCCGAGCTTCGCGGCCGGCACGCCGAAGCCAGCGCTGGCGGTAGAGATGCGCAGATCACAGGAGATGGCCAACTGCGTGCCGGCGCCGAGTGCGAAACCGTCGATCATCGCGAGCGTGATGAACGGCGCCTGACGAAGCCCCTGCAGCACCTGCCCCAATGCCGCGACGAAGCCTTCGTCCTCCACGCCGCTGAGATCGGCTCCGGAACAGAAGTGACCACCCGCGCCGGTGAGCGCAAGCACCCGCGAGCCGGCGTTGGCGGCCGATCGGAGCGCGGCGTCAAGTCCGGCGAGCGCATCATGATTGAGCGCGTTACGCCGCTCGGGCCGATCGATGGTGACGAACGTGACGAGATCCCGCTGTTCGATGTGAATCATGGAGCGAAGGTAGTTCGCCCGCGATCACTGTCGGGGCGCTCCACCCGGCACGACTGCGGCGATGGCGGTCCAGGACTGTGGCGCGGCGCCGAGGCCGGTGCCGTCGGAGGCGTCCCAGTACTCGGCCCAGTTCGACCGCTGGGCACCGGCGACGAGCGCATCACCCAGCACAGCCGCATCTTCGACACGTCCATGCCGCAGGGCCGCGACCCACAGCAGATAGGAGAGCTGCGGCCATGCCGGACCGCGCCAGTAGGTGCGAGCGGCGAACGAAGGTTCGCCCCGATGCACGCCCGATGGCCCACACTCGCCACCGAACGCAGCCGGGTCGAGAAGTTCTGCGAACACCGCATCGAGTCGGTCGGGGTCAGTGATGACCAACCCTGGAAGCAGTGCATCGAGCGACCGCACACGGCCCGAACCCTGCGAAGCATCGCCCGCATCGACCCACGTACGACGTGCATCATCCCAACGCCCATTGAGTGTGGTGATGAGTTCCTCGGCCGATCCGATGAGGCCCTGATCCCCGCTCACCGTGGCGAGTTCGAGCGCGTTGAACGCAACGAGTGCGTTGAATCCGCAGCTCGCGACCCGGAGATCGCTGTTGGCGATCGGCGACCCGAATGCATCAGTGATCACCGTGGCGACGAGCTCGCTCTTGCGCTGGCGCCACCGATCGATGGACCAGTCCCCTTCGCACCAGTGGTCCCATCGGGGGCAGTCGTCGGCACCGCTCTCCCACGGATGACAGAGCGCGATGAGCCCGTCGACACGTGAGCGGACATCGAACAGGAACCGGAGCCCACGAGTGGCCGGTTCGATCAGTGACGCGACATCGATGCCCCGGCGATGGAGTTCCGCGATCGCGTGGCCGAACATCGGCGGCTGGGTGATCGTCGAGTGGTCCGCCCGACCCCAGAAGTCGGCGTGGTGCAGCGGCGCGTATTCGTAGTCGATATGGGGGACGAATCCCGCTGCGTTCTGGGTGCGGAAGAGATGCCGGAGTTCGCTGAGCGCTCGTTCGGGTTCGCCGAACTCGGCCCACGCGATGGCGTGGAAGCAGGAATCCCAGAGCCACTGGAACGGATACACCTCGGCATTCGGCACCGTGTACCCCTCGGGGCGCCAGTTCGCCTCCAGCACCGATCGGGCATCGGACCGGAGGCGAGCATCTCCCGCCGGTAGCGTGACATCTCGGTCAGTCATCAGTTCCCATCCTCACGATTCGTGGTTCCCATGCCCACCTGCGCAGTGCTCTCGTTCCGACTCGGACTCACCGACGGTGTGTCGATCGTGGCCGATACCTGGATGCGGTCGTTGCGCGAACTCGGATTCGACATCGTGACCGTGGCGGGCGACGGACCGGTGGACCTGGTGCTCCCCGACCTCGCGATCGGCCGCTGGCCCGACGGTCGAGCCGGGATCGAGGGACCGGACGCCGCATCGCCGGAGGAGATCGAGTTTCTGCGCGAACGGGTCGAAGCTGCGCTCGCCGACGCAGATCTCGTCGTGGTGGAGAACTTGGGCACCATTCCGATGAACCTACCGGCAGCTCGGGCCGTGGCCCGCGCCCGGTCCGGCCTACCCACGATCTGGCACCACCACGATCCAGCATGGCAACGAGATCGCTATCCGGACCTCGACGAACTCCCCGTCGACGACCCTGCATGGCGACACGTCACCATCAATGACCTCACCCGTCGCCAGCTGCGCGAGCGCGGGATCGCGTCAGTCACCATCCGCAACGGATTCGATCCGCTGCGCCTGCAGGGCGACCGAGAAGCGGAACGTTCACGCCTCGGTTTTCGCTCCGACGAACTCGTGATGGTGCATCCGGTGCGAGCCATTGCCCGCAAGGGTGTTCCGCAGGCCCTCGAACTGGCCCGGTCGCTGGGGGCCACCTACTGGCTGACCGGCCCCGCCGAGGAGGGTTACGGCGATGTACTTGAACGCCACCTCAACGCCGCTGCTGCCGCTGGAGTGCGGATCCACCGCGACCTGCCTGACTCGCTCGGCGACCTCTATGCCGCTGCCGACATCGTTGCCTTCCCGTCCACATGGGAGGGATTCGGTAACCCACCCGTCGAAGCGGCGCTCGCCCGTCGACCGGCAGCAGTTGGCGCCTATCCGGTCGCCGCTGAACTGCGGGCGCTCGGGTTCCGGTGGTTCGATCCTGCCGATCCGGCACCTCTCGCCCACTGGCTGGAGCACCGCGACGACGAACTCCTCGAGCACAACTTCACCGTGGCCAGAACCCACCTCTCGCCCGAGTCGGTCACCTCTGCACTCCGACAGCTCCTCGATGAGGCAGGCTGGTCGGCGTGACTCCCTCCCCCGACCACAGCGCCGACCCGGTTCGGGCCAACCGCGCCCGTATCGCCAGACTCTCGAGCCTTGGCCAGCGAATCGGCTACGCAATGTTCACCGTGGCCGTTGTGGCCTTCTTCATCGGGTTCTTCGCCGGATTCACCGACAGCGTGACCACGCTGATCGTCGCCATGCTGATCGCCGGATCGATCCTGCTCGCTCCAGCGATCGTGGCCGGCTACGCCGTGAAGGCCGCCGAGCGCGAGGACCGCGAGAACGGGATCTGATTGCTTCAGGTGGGGTCAGGCCGGATTGAGGCCGCGCAGACCCGACCAAGCCAGCGCCGCGACCTGCGCAGCGAGTTCATCGACGTCGAGATCGATTTCCTTCTCGAGCCAACGAATACATGTCTTCTCGTTGAGACCGACCAATCCGTAGGCAAGGAGTCGCTGACGTTCACGGTCGAGACCCGGGACGACGATGAGATCGGCGAGGTTGTCGACAAGCTCGCGGTGCACGCGCCGGGCTACCTCGCTGAACTCGGGATCGCGTCGGACCTCGGTATCGAACAGCACCATGAAGCCGTCGCGGTTCTCATCCACCCAGTGCATGTACGCGGTGGTTCCGAACTGCACCTGCTGGCGCGGGGAGGACGCCTCATCGACTGCCGACCGAATCGTGTTACCGAGATCACGTCCCAGTTCGACGAGGAGTTCGAGGAACAGTTCCCGTTTCGACTCGAAATGTTGGTAGAGCACCGGCTTGGTGACACCGGCCGAATCGGCGATGTCGTTCATCGAGGAGTCGTGGTAGCCCAGACGCGCAAAGGTGCTTAGTGACGTGTCGAGAAGTTGTCGTCGTCGTGCTTTGGCCGGGAGGCGTGTGCTCACAAGTGCTCCGTTCCGGGATGCATCGGTCGATCGTCGGGGGCGCACCCCCGACGATCAGTTGATGCGATCAGAGACCGGACTTCTCGAGGATGTGCACGCCACAGGCCGAACCGAGGCCGATGACGTGGGCAAGTCCGACCTTGGCACCCTCGATCTGCCGGGGACCGGCTTCACCACGGAGGTGATGACAGATCTCCCAGATGTTGGCGATACCGGTTGCGGCGATGGGATGACCCTTCGACTCGAGACCACCGGAGACATTGACCGGCGTGCTGCCGTCGCGCCATGTGGCTCCGGAATTGAAGAAGTCGACGGCGCCGCCTTCGGGGCAGAGCATCAGGTTGTCGTAGTGCACGAGCTCTGCGGTGGCGAAGCAGTCGTGGAGTTCGACGAGATCGAGATCCTCCGGCCCGATGCCGGCGAGTTCGTAGGCCTGCTTGGCCGCCATGCGCGTGAGCGTGTTGACGTTCGGCAGGATCTGGCAACCCTCTTCATAGGGATCGGAGGTGAGCACCGAAGCGGAGATCTTGACTGCACGCTTCTGCTGCTCGGCCGAAAGGGTGCGCAGCTTCTCGCCGGACACGATGACTGCCGCAGCGGCACCATCGCTGTTGGCCGAGCACATGGCTCGAGTGTTCGGATAGGCGATCATCGGCTCGTTCATGATCTGCTCGAACGTCATGTCCTTCTGGATGGCGGCAAGCGGATTGAGTGTGGAGTTGCGATGGTTCTTCTCCGAGATACGGGCGAACAGCTCGAAACTGGTTCCGCCGTACTTGTGGCCGTATTCCATGCCCACCTGGGCAAACACACCCGGCATCATGTCGGTGCCCGTCTTGCCCTCGAGCGAGGACACGGCACCGAAACGACCAGTGGGAGTCCATTCGTCGGAGGCGGCGACACCCATGCCCGCACCGAGCATGCCGGCACCGGAAAGCTTCTCGACGCCGACGGCGAGACCCATCTCGCATTCACCGGCCTTGATGGCCATCATCACGGTGCGGATGGCGGTGGCGCCGGTGGCACACGCATTGGCCACGTTGAACACCGGGATGCCGGTCTGGCCGATCTGCTTCTGCAATTGCTGACCGATGCCAGCGGCAGCGCCCATCAGGTTGCCGGCAGCGAGCACGCCCATATCGGCCATGGTGACGCCACCATCAGCAAGGGCTGCCATGGCGGCTTCGGAGGCGAGGTCGACAACGTCCTTGTCAGGATGCTTGCCGAACTTGGTCATGTTGATCCCGAGGATCCAGATGTCATCGTTTGCCATGAGAAGTCTCCTCAGTTGATGGGTTCGAAGCCGTAGCCGATGGCTTCGGTTCCGGCGGTGTCAGCGCCGAGCGGGACGGTGGTGAGACGGACCAACATGCCGAGCGTGATGTGCTCGGCATCGGGCGTGGTGTTGACGACATTGCCGCGCACGCTGGTTCCACCGCAGTCGACGACTGCAGGAACATACGGGGCGGTTCCGGGCATCCAGGGCGTGACGATGGTGAACGCCCGCACCTCGCCCTCGGTGACGATGTCGACCTTTGCGAACGAGTTGCCGAAGCAGGACGCACAGGCGTTACGGCGGTCGAAGTAGCGGGCACCACAGGCGGTGCACTCATTGGCGACGAGATGCGGTTCATCTCCGAGCACCAGGTACTCGACCAACGGGATCTGATTGGACACGACTCCCCCTTCTTGGCGACGGTCGCCGGGACGGAAGTCACATCGTATGGCACCCGCTCTGCCGTCCCCAATACGGGCAAGTACGGTGTGGTGATGAACGAGCCGATCGACCGCCGCCGATTCCTCGCGAGGGGCATCGCCGGGGTCGCGAGCGCCGCGGCCTTCGTCGTCGTCGGACCGGAGTTCGCCGCCCCCGCCGATGCCGCGCCGGTGGCGAAGGGTCCGAACCTCGTGTTCGACCACGCGTTCGAGTTCGACACCGTCGGAGGACCCCCTCGAGGCTGGATCCTCTCCTGACCATCGGGGACCGAGACGACATCACCGACTCGCTGGTGCCCCTGCGCTGGGAGCCGGGCAGGATCCTCGCCGAACCCGGGGCGCTGGTCGCCCTCGAGCGACTCGGCGATGACCTCCGGCGCTCTGGATTCCTCAACAACCCCGACGGCAGGGTCGACGACACTGAACTCGGGCGGTTCGCGCTCGGCCATCCGATCCACAACCGCATCGCGCAGGGCTTCGTCGGTGGTGCCGAGCCGCTGGCTGCGCTCATTGGATCGGGCGCTGCCGACATCGATGACGACGGCGAGGTCTCGCTGCGATTCGAGGTCCTCGCCGGCGCGGGCGCACTCGCGATACATCCCCGGGCCGGGATCGCCGGCGAGCGGGTGTACGCCGGGCCGGACTCCTGGATCCTGCTCACCCATGTCTGGCGGTTCGGTCTCGGTGGCGAGCGGGCACTCGAACTCGGCACGGGAACCGGTCTCGTCGCCAACCTGCTCGCCCTGCGCTACCGGAGCGTCGTCGCCACTGACATCACTCCCGATGCCGTCGCCACCGCGATGCTCTCCCGTCGACTCATGGAACCAGAGATCCGTGATCGACTCTCGATCGTGAGGGCCGACGTCGGCGACGGACTGCGGCCGGAGAGCTTCGATCTTGTGGCCGCCAACGCCCCCTGGGTTCCGAGCTCGGCGGCGCATGGAAATGTCTTCGCTGACGGTGGAGCGTCGGGTACTGAACTCCCACTGCGCTTCCTCGCCGACGGGATGCGTCTGCTCGGACCCACCGGAACGCTTGTGCTGATGTGCGCCGATCTGCGCTTCGACGATGGTCGGGCCCCGCTCAATGACGCGCTCTCCCGGCTGCGCAGTGAGGGATTCACGACCGAGGTGGTGGCAACACCCAAGGAAAGCCCATTCACGTTCGAAGATGGGACTGCGATCGGCCCTCTCAGCGGGTTGCGCGCCGCCCAGCACGTCACGGTGATCGTCTACCGTCATTCACAGCTGCGCGAGCACGAGGAGACGCGTGACTGAATCCGTCCATGAGCCCGTGCACCCCGGAAGCGAGAGCCACTGATGCAGATCTTCGTCAAGACCCTCACCGGCAAGACGATCACCCTCGAGGTCGAGTCGAGCGATTCCATCGACAACGTCAAGGCGAAGGTCCAGGACAAGGAGGGGATCCCTCCTGACCAGCAACGCCTCATCTTCGCCGGCACGCAGCTCGAGGACGGGCGCACCCTTTCGGACTACAACATCCAAAAGGAGAGCACCCTTCATCTGGTGCTGCGCCTCAGGGGAGCGACCGCAACGGTCGCCACCTACGCCGACAAGTCCCTCACCCCCCGGCTCGGAGCCGGTCAGAACCTGCTGGCGATCGATGACGGCACCACCGCCACCCAAAAAATCGTTGGTGTACTCGGTGGCGCTGCTCACCTCTTGACCTTCTGGATCAACGGAACCGTCGTCTGGAAGGTTGAGTTCACCGCTGCGACAGGAGAGGCCCTCAGCGTTGAGTTGGGCACGCTCTCCCAATCGAGCCCCGGCCTGGCCAAACAGCAGATCACCGTCACCGCCCCTGCCGATTCGGTCGGCGCCAACCTCTCGTTCAAAGGCAGCAACGGCACACTGCTGTTCGACTCGGTGAGCTTCGCAGTGCTCGGCACCCGACCAGCGCCACCCACTACCGTCACGGCACTCGTCGCAACCCCGGGCGACGGCCAAGTCCACCTCGAATGGAACTCCCCCACCAGCGGCCCCGCAGCCACCGGCTACCGCGTCTTCTGGGAGTCCGGTCGTCACATGCTTGCCACAAATTCCACCTCGATCGACATCACTGTGCAGAACGGCGTCGCCAACCGGTTCCGGGTGACAGCGGTCAATGCCGGCGGTCAGGGTCCAACGCGTGCGACGAGACCCATCACCGCGCAGGCTCCAGCACCTTGAGCACCGCCGACCCGACCACCACTGCGATCAACAACGCCACCGTCGTCACCGTCGATGGCTCTGACCGCGTGCTGCACGGCGGCACCGTGGTCTTCAGCGACTCCTCCATCGTCGAGGTCCTTCCGGCCGGGGTCGCCCCGAGCACCGCGGTCGACATCACCATCGACGCCCGCGGCGGCATCGTGCTGCCGGGCCTCATCAACGCGCATACGCACCTGGCCATGACCCTCTTCCGGGGCTACGCAGACGATCTCGATCTCCAGGCGTTCCTTGATCGACTCATTCCCGCAGAGACCGCTGTGCTCTCCGAAGCCCACGTTCGTACCGGAGCGCGCCTTGCGTTCGCCGAAGCGCTCCGTTCGGGCTCTACCAGTGCGCTCGATATGTACTGGTGGCCGCTCGCCAGTCTGGACGAGGCCGAGAAGGCTGGGTTCGGCTTGCAGACCGGGCCGATCTTCATCGGGTTCGATGGTCCGGACCGCACGCCGTGGGAAACCCGAATCGAACGAGCCCGGGCGACAGGACCGCATGCCTGGTTGTTCGCCCACGGCACCTACACCATGGAACCCGAACAACTGGCCGAACTCGGCGCCCTCGCCGCAGAATTGGGGACGCAGTTCCATATTCATGCGTCGGAAAATGCCCATGAAGTTGCCGACGTGCGCTCCCGGTTCGGTTGCTCACCGGTCGAACTGCTCGACCGTCACGGTCTGCTCCGCCCCGGAACTGTCCTGGCGCACGCTGTGGTGCTCGATGATGACGAGATCAGCCGGATCGCCGAAACCGGAACAGCCGTCGCACACTGCCCGATGTC
>Ga0114972_10004387_pt1 | contig 10506 bp, 10 predicted proteins | sample M_140807_EF_Meta_FD_87354 | JGI IMG/M metagenome (GOLD analysis project Ga0114972, IMG submission 87354) | Freshwater microbial communities from Lake Montjoie, Canada to study carbon cycling - M_140807_EF_MetaG | ecosystem: Environmental > Aquatic > Freshwater > Lake | place: Lake Montjoie... | reverse complement strand
GAACACCCGCGCCGGATGGCGGTTCTGGCTGAGAAAGCCCACCCAGCACCCCGCCATCGCCGCGCAGAACGCCGCCAGGGAGGGGTCGCCCCCATTGCCCCGCAGCATCAGTTGCAGGGCCATGCCCGTGAAGACCACGGCCCCGCAACCGGCCGCCAGGCCATCGAGGCCGTCGGTGAGGTTGGTAGCGTTGCTTTCGGCCATGAACACAAACAGTCCTAGGGGCCAGATCAGCAGGCCAAGGGGCAGCAGTCGGCCGAACGGCAGACCCACATCTCCAGGCAGACCTGCCCCCAGCCAGTTGCCCTGCCAGGCCCAAACCAGAAACAGGGCAGCGGCTAGGGCCTGCAGGAGCAGTTTGCCGCGGGGGGTGAGGCCCGTGTTGGTGCGCTTGGTCAGGCTGCGCCAGTCATCAATGGCTCCGATCGCCATGAAGGCCAGGGTGACGGCGGCGACCGCCAGCAGCCGGGGATCTCCGGCGCTCGTCAACCCACCGATGATCAGGCCAACGGGCACGACGAGCAGGCCGCCCATCGTTGGGGTCCCTGCCTTGTTGAGGTGACCCTGGGGGCCGTCCTCCCGGATCACCTGGCCGAGTTTGAGACCGCGCAGCTTGGGCACACCCCAGGCCAGGACTCCGGCACTCACCAGGGTGGCCACCACAAAGGGCAAGGTGAGCAGGGAATTGGCCAGGAAGCCGTCGCTGGCCAGGCATGCCAACAAAAGGACGCCACCGAGAAGGGCGGCGGTCAGCTTGCCGTTGATGGGGGCCATGGGGTTCGGGGCGCCGGAGGTGGGTCAGTCCTCCCAGTCTTCGTCAGGTTGGTCATCCGTCTGGGTGTACTCCTCTTTTTCGCCCATCAGCGCCGAGAGTTCTTCTTCTTCCACCGTGCTCACATCGGTACTGGCGGTTTCTTCGTCAGCCACCAAGCGACCGCTGGCCTCCAGCAGGCTGAGCAGGTCTGGTTCATCACGCAGCGGCAGCACGGGCGCCGGCTCATCACGCCGGTAGCGCGTCAGCGATGGGTTGATCGTGTCAAGAATGCTCATGCCGGCGCTCTGGAGGCCCCCCGGCAAGTCCGCGATCCAGAAAAACAGCTCCGCTGTCCATCAAGATGGCGACCTTGGCCAATGGGCGTGGATCGACCCACCACCCTACTCTCCGGCCCTCTTCCAGGATTCGGCCTTGCTTCCCCCTTTCGCCAACCCCTCCCCCGATGCATGATCCCAAGTGGCGCCAGGTGGCCTGGCTATGGCTCCTGGCCCTGGGATTCAGTGCCCTGCTGGTGGCCGCCGGCAGGCATTGGCCCGAGCCCCTGGTGATCACTCCCGGGGCGATCTGGCTTCTGGTTTTGGCGCCTCCCGCCGCCATGGCCCTCTGGCTGGCGGCTCGCTGGACCCTGCCCCCAGGCGTCGAGGGGACAGAATCCTCAGGCGGATCACAATCCATCCATTCACAGCAGGAGCGGCACTGATGGGATTCAGCGGGCAGGCGCAACCGGAAGCAGGACCAGCCCCCCGGGCTAGGCGCGTGGTGCTGGCCTATTCCGGCGGCGTCGACACCAGTGTTTGCATCCCCTATCTCAAGCGGGAGTGGGGGGTCGAAGAGGTCATCACCTTGGCCGCCGATCTCGGCCAGGGCGATGAACTCGAGCCGATCCGGCTCAAGGCCCTTGCTGCTGGCGCCTGTGAGTCCCGGGTGGACGACCTGATCGAGCCGTTCATTCGTGAGTTTGCGTTTCCGGCCATTCGGGCCAATGCCCTCTATGAGGGTCGCTACCCCCTTTCCACCGCCCTGGCTCGACCCCTGATCGCCAGGCGCCTGGTGGAGGTGGCCCGGGAAGTGGGCGCCGATGCCGTGGCCCATGGCTGTACCGGCAAGGGCAATGACCAGGTGCGCTTCGATGTGGCCATCGGTGCCCTGGCGCCGGAGCTCAAGGTGCTCGCGCCCGCCCGGGAATGGGGCATGAGTCGTGAAGAGACCATTGCCTACGGCGAACGCTGCGGCATCCCGGCACCGGTGAGCAAAAAGTCCCCCTATTCCATCGACCTCAACCTGCTGGGTCGCAGCATTGAGGCCGGTTCCCTCGAGGATCCCCAGGTGGAGCCTCCTGAGGAGATCTACGCCATGACCGCTTCGGTGGCCGCGGCCCCAGAGGCACCGGACGATGTGGACATCAGCTTTGAGCAGGGCCTTCCCGTCGCCATCAATGGCGAGCGGTTGGCCCCGGTGGAGCTGATCCGTCGCGCCAATACCCTGGCCGGTCGCCATGGCTTTGGCCGCCTCGACATGATCGAAAATCGGGTGGTGGGCATCAAGAGCCGGGAGATTTACGAAACGCCAGGACTGTTGTTACTGATTCGTGCCCATCAGGACCTGGAGAGCCTCACCCTGGCCGCCGATGTCCAGCGTTATAAGCGCCAGGTGGAGGTGGCCTGGTCCGATCTTGTGTACCAGGGCCTTTGGTTCGGTCCCCTCAAACAGGCCCTCGATGCGTTCATCGACCGCACCCAGGCCACCGTGAACGGCAACGTGCGGGTGCGGCTGCACAAGGGCAACGCGGTGGTCATTGGTCGCTCCAGCCCCAGCGACAGCCTGTATGTCGACGCCATGGCCACCTATGGCAGTGATGACCGCTTTGACCATCGGGCCGCCGAAGGGTTCATTTATGTCTGGGGTCTGCCAACCCGTCTCTGGTCGGCGCGTCACCCCTGAAGGTCTTGCTGGACTGGCCCCCCGCCAGTCCCCCCCAAGCCTCCCGTAGGGACTGCACCAGTCCGGTCCGTGCCAGGGGCTCAACCGCTTCGAACTGCTCGGTTCGGGCGGGCGGCAGCAGCAGGGGAGGCCGGGGCCCGTGGTTGGCCGCTGGACCCAGCTCGAGCAGCTTTCGCCTCAGGGAGGTGTTTTCCTCCACCAACAGCCGCTGCTGCCGCAGGGTTTCCCGCAGCCTCTGGCGAAATTTGTCCTCAAAGATCTCCGGTAGCTCCAGGGTCATTTCATGGAGGTGCCGAATCTCCTCGCGGGTCACCTCCAGTTCACGGCGCAAACGGTCCAGGGAGGGTTGGCCGCTGCCGACGGCCCCTCGCGGAGGCAGGGGTGACCGCTCACCCGGGCCGTAGGGATGGGGCTCAGCCCCTTCTCCCAGGGGCGGGTCCGGCGGACCGGATCGGGAGGGCTTCAGCGGATCGCGGTCCACTGTTTGGCCACGGAAGGGAATCAACCCTATGGCAAGAATCGCGGTGTTCTTGTAGGGGGTGGACGCCTGCCCTCCAGGCGGCCGGCCCAAAACAAAGCCCGACACCTTGGGGTGCCGGGCTGGAACCGCAGTTTGGGGGCCTCCCCAAGACGATCAGGCTTCTTGAGTTTCGGGAGCGGCTTCGGCGGCAGGGGTGGTTTCTGCCTGGGTGGGCAGTACCCGGGGTGGAGGCATCGGCCCGTCCTGGATGACGGTGAGGTAACGGATCACGTCCTCGGAAAGCCGCATGGCCCGCTCCAGAGTGGCCACTTGCTGGCCGTCACCGTTGTGGTTCAGCTGCACGTAGATGCCTTCGCGATGCTTGGCGATGGGATAGGCCAGGCGGCGCTTGCCCCGCATCTGGGTATCGAGGACCTCGGCACCGGCTTCGGTCACAAGGTCGCGGTATTTGTTGACGTGGGTTTCAACCTCCTCTTCCGGAATGTCCGGACTGAGGATGTACATGGTCTCGTAGTAGGGCTGCGTCATGGGCGCCTTCAGACAGGTCAGGGGCGGGGGGGACGGACCCCACCGACGGATTAAGCAAGCTACCCCAGCGTCCGACCCCCAACAGGGAAATCAAAGTTGCATGCGCACGGCTTCGGAGAGGGTGGGGAGGTCCGCCTCCTTGCCCCGCAGCACCTGAACGACGGTGAACAGCAGGACCAGGAGGGTGCCCAGGAAAACGGTGTTGGCAAGGGTTCGGAACAGCAGGCCGCCCCCCAGCAACGATTGCAGCAACTGAAACACCAGGCCAATCACCACCAGCAGGATGTCCAGCATCAGGGCCTGCAGGGTGTTGAACCGAATGGTGTAAGGCACCTGGGGATTGCGAACCACCGCAGCGAAGAGCAGCACGAACAGCAGCAGTCCCCCCAGATTCATGCCCCCCAACGAGCCCAGGTTCTGGAGCAACAGGGCCGGCATGGCCGGCAGCATCAGGGCGCTGAGGGGGGGGAAGCTGCCGAAGAGATCCCGGCCAAAGGGCAAGGCATCACTCCAGGTGAGGCTGTAAGGCAGCAGGGCGATCAGGCGTTGCCAGAGAGGGGGGTCTTGCATGGCGGGGGCGTTCCGATGCCCAGGCTAGGGAGGGGCCGGCGACTGGACAGCCAGCTGGTGGAGAGCCGCCTCCCGCATCACGGCAACGGGGACTTCGCTCTGGCCCGTCCACAGCCGCAGCGAAGCCGCACCCTGTTGCACCAGCATCTCCAGCCCATCAATGGCGCGGCAACCCCGCGCTTTCGCCTGTTGCAGCAGGGCCGTCGGCCGGGGTGTGTAGATGAGGTCGTACACCGTGGCGCCCTCCGGCAGGGCGTCCAGGTCCCCTGGGCCCAGGGGACCTGCAGCGGGTTCGGGGTCTCCGGATCGGGCCATGCCCATCGGCGTGGTGTTCACCACCAGGGCGCTGCCGCCCAGGGCTTGTCGCAAATGGACTTCGCTCCAAGGCACTCCCTCCAGGGTGGGGGCCCAGCCACGACAGGCTTGCAGCAGACGGTCCAGGTTCTCCTGCCGCCGGCCCGCCACCACAATGGGCGCCATCCCCAGTTCGGTGAGGGCCGCCACGATCGCCCGGGCGCTGCCGCCGTTGCCCAGCACCAGGGCCTGTTGCCCTTGCCAAGGGGCGCCGCCGGACCTTAGAGGCGCCAGGAAGCCTTCTACATCGGTGTTCGTGCCGAACCACCCCCCCTCGGCGCGGGGCACCAGGGTGTTAACGGCCCCCAGACGGGCGGCCAGGGGGCTGAGCGCCTGGGCGAGTTGGGCGGCTTCGGCTTTGTGGGGCAGGGTGATGTTGAGGCCGCGGCATTCCACGGCCTCCAGCCCCTCCAGCACCGCCGCCAACCGGCCCGGGGGGGTGCGCAGGGCCAGGTACACCCAGTCCAGCCCCAGCGCCTGCAGGGCGGCGTTGTGCATGGCCGGTGACAGGGTGTGGCGTAACGGATCGCCCAGCACCGCCACCAGGCCCGTGGTCCCACTGATGGTGGATCGGCGCCGGCAGCGCTCCTGAGCCAGGCAGGCTTCCCCAGGGGGGACGACGGGGGGATCGCTGGCGTCAGGCGCGCCGGAAGGGGGCTGGGACATGGCGGCGCCGGGGGGCTGGGGGGAGCGTAGACCGGCTGCAAACCCTTGCCCGCCAAGGGATTGACGTGATTCGACCCACCCTTTCGGTTCGGGAACCACCCCTCGCCGGGGCAGGGGTGTCCTGCTGAAGATGCACACATCCCTAATTCACTGGACACAGGAGCAAAGAACCCATGGGCAAGGTCGTTGGTATTGACCTCGGCACCACCAACAGTTGCGTTGCGGTGATGGAGGGCGGTAAGCCCACTGTTATCGCCAACGCCGAAGGTTTCCGTACGACCCCCTCGGTGGTTGCATATACGAAGAACCAGGACAAGTTGGTGGGGCAGATCGCCAAGCGTCAGGCGGTCATGAACCCTGAAAACACCTTCTATTCGGTGAAACGTTTCATTGGCCGCCGGGTCGATGAAGTCAACGAAGAATCCAAGGAGGTGAGCTACACCGTTGAGAAGGCCGGCGCCAATGTCAAGGTGAAGTGCCCGATCTTGAACAAGCAATTCGCCCCCGAAGAAATCTCGGCCGAAGTGCTGCGCAAACTAGCGGAAGATGCTGGCAAGTATCTCGGTGAATCGGTCACCCAGGCGGTGATCACCGTGCCGGCCTACTTCAACGATTCCCAGCGTCAGGCCACTAAGGACGCCGGCAAAATCGCTGGTCTCGAGGTCCTGCGCATCATCAACGAGCCCACGGCCGCGGCCCTGGCCTACGGCTTGGACAAGAAGAACAACGAGCGCATTCTCGTCTTTGACCTCGGCGGTGGCACCTTCGATGTCTCCGTGCTCGAAGTCGGCGATGGTGTTTTCGAAGTGCTTTCCACCAGTGGCGATACCCACTTAGGCGGTGATGACTTCGACAAGGTGATCGTCGATTATTTGGCCGACAGTTTCAAGGCCAACGAAGGCATTGACCTGCGCCAGGACAAACAGGCCCTGCAGCGCCTCACCGAGGCGGCTGAAAAAGCCAAGATCGAGCTCTCCAGCGCCACCCAGAGCGAGATCAATCTCCCCTTCATCACCGCGACACCCGAGGGTCCCAAGCACCTCGATGTCACCCTCACCCGGGCCAAGTTTGAGGAGTTGGCCTCCAAGCTCATCGACCGTTGCCGTGTGCCGGTGGAGCAGGCCCTCAAGGACGCCAAGCTTTCCACCAGCGAACTCGATGAGATCGTCATGGTGGGGGGTTCCACCCGCATCCCGGCGGTGCTGGAACTGGTCAAGCGGGTCACGGGCAAGGATCCGAATCAGACGGTCAACCCTGATGAGGTCGTTGCTGTTGGTGCGGCCATTCAGGGCGGCGTGCTCGCCGGCGAGGTCAAGGACATCCTGCTCCTGGATGTCACGCCCCTATCCCTCGGCGTGGAAACCCTCGGTGGCGTGATGACCAAGATGATCGGTCGCAACACCACCATCCCCACCAAGAAGTCCGAGGTGTATTCCACCGCCGTGGATGGCCAGACCAACGTGGAGATTCACGTCCTGCAGGGCGAACGGGAGATGGCCAGTGACAACAAGTCCCTGGGAACCTTCCGCCTGGATGGCATCCCGCCGGCCCCCCGTGGCGTGCCCCAGATTGAGGTGACGTTTGATATCGATGCCAATGGCATCCTCAGCGTTACCGCCAAGGACAAGGGCAGCGGCAAGGAGCAGAGCATTTCGATCACCGGGGCTTCCACCCTGAGTGACAACGAAGTCGATCGCATGGTCAAGGATGCCGAGTCCAATGCGGCTGCCGATAAGGAGAAGCGCGAGAAAATCGACCTGAGGAATCAGGCCGAAACCCTGGTTTACCAGTCCGAAAAACAACTCGCTGATCTGGGCGACAAGGTGGGGGCCGAAGACAAGGCCAAGGTGGAGCAATTCAGTACCCAACTGAAAGAAGCCCTGGCCAGCGATGATACCGCCACCATCAAGACCGTCCTCGAACAGCTGCAACAGGCCCTCTACGCCGCCGGTGCCTCCGTGTACCAGCAGGCTGGTGCTGATGGTGCCGCCAGTGAGGCCTCCGGTGGCAATGGCAACGGCGCTGCCGCTGGTGCCAGCTCGGCCGACGATGTGATCGACGCTGAATTCACTGAAAGCAAATGATCATCAGCTGATGTGATTCAGTTACCGATTTGATTGAGCCTTCTTTCCACCCCCTTTTCAAGGGGGTTTTTTATTGGAAAACGGCGCTTCTTCGTCCTGTCATCGATCTGCGGCGCCGTTAGGGACTGGCCTCCACCTGCTGCCTGACCCACTCCGCACTGGCCGGCGCCAGCAGCACCCCATTGCGGTAGTGGCCGCTGGCCAGCAGCAGCCCCGGTGCCAGGCATTCCAGCAGGGGAGCCGGTCGACCGATGGGGCGGGGCCGCAGGCCCTGCCATTGGCGCACCACCCGTGCCCGCAGCAGCCAGTCGGGGGCCGCGCCACCCAGGGCGCGCAGGTCCTGCAGGGCCTCGGGGCTCGGCTCGCTTCCGGGTTCGAGGCTGGAACCCAGCCAGAGACGGCGGCCGCCAGGAAGGTCCGGCCTGGGCACCAGGCACAGGCCCTGCCAGACCACCACCCCCGGCCAGCCCGGTGTGGCGTCGCTGCCGTTGTGATCGGGCGGGGGTTGGCCGATCGCCTGGGCGACGCTGGCCTCCAGTTCCAACTCAAGGGCTTGGCCCAACACAGGTTCAAGCCGTAGGGGAGGGCTCGCCCTCCCCCCAGAACCCGATTCGCGTTGGCCCTCCAGAGCGGCCAGCAGCGATTGGCTGCCAATCCCGGCAGCCAGGACCAGCCATTCGGCCTCCAGGACCCGGCTGTCCTGGAGACGAACCTGCCAGCCGATCCCCCGGCGCCGGGGTTCGAGGCTGGTGACCGATTCCGAAAGGCTGGTTAGGCCGGCGGCGGCAGCGTCGCTATGCAGGGCTTCGAGGGCCTGAAGGGGATCAATCTGGCCATCTTCAGGCGAAAACAACCCCCCAACGGCCTGGGCCGGGAGTGGGGGGGCCATGGCGTTCAGTTGTTCCAGGCTCCAGGCGGAGAGCGGCAGCCCCAGCCTTTGGCGATCCGCCAGCAAGGCCTGCTGGCGCTCCAGTTCAAGGCCATCCTGGGCCAGGAGCAGCAGGCCGCTGCGGTGGGCGATGGGTCGCCCCCGGGAGGCGAGGGATTGGTTCCAGGATTTCCAGAGCGCGAGGCTGCGCTGGCGTAACTGCCAACCCCGGCCATGGCTGCGGTGAAAGACCTGGCCCATGAGAACCCCCAGGGCTGCCCGGCTGGCGCCCGTGGCCGTCTCTTGGTTGGATTCGGATCCGAGGACTGGATCAATCAGCAGGACCCGGTGGCCGCGGCGTTGCAGCAACCAGGCGCAGGAGAGTCCCACAATCCCTCCCCCCACCACGATGACGGTGCGGGAGGAGGGGGTCGGGCTTCGATCCGTGCCGCTGGCACTCACACTTGGTTCAGCGCTTGCTGGACGCTTGCGGGGAACATCTGGGAATAGAGACCGAAGCCACTGGCAACCTTGATGTAGGTCTTGCGCAGCAATTCGCCGTCCTGCAGCCGGGCGGCTTCATCGAGCTGGGCCAGGGAGGTCTTGAGGCTTTTGGCCCGCTTATCGGCTTCGGCCCGGTCGGCCGGAAGCAGCAGCTTGTTGATGTACAGCATCTGGCGACCCACTTCCTGCATGGGTCCGTGGATGAGGTTGCGGGTGAAGACCCAGTTGCGGCTGTTCACCAAGCCAGCCAGCTCGGGCAGCCGGTCACGGGCTTCCAGGAAGCCCTCGGCCTGGCGGGTGATGCTGTTCAAGGTCTCATCGCTGAGGGTGGCGGCCGCCCGGGGACTCCCGTCGCAGGCCGCCAGGCCGAGACCCAGCACCAGGGCCAGCACCAGGGCGAAGAGAGGGCGTAGAGCCGCCCGCCAGCCGGCGAGGGGGCGAGGAGGCAGGGACGTCGAGACGGCCATGGGACGGGGCAGGAGGCTCTCCGGGACTGTACCGAGCTAATCCACGTAGGGCTGCGGTTGTTGCCGCGTTGCAACAGGGTGGCCCTGGCCAAGGCGGTTCACCTGGTGTTGTGTCACCAAGCCATGGCGTAGCGCGGACGGACGGCAGTGTTTGATTGAACGCTGAAAGCACGGCAGCGCCCAAGGTCCGTGCCCGTTGCTCGTTTTCGGGGGGTTTTGCGTTGATCCGTTTCGTCCACCTGCGCCAGAAGCTTCTCAGTGATCGCCCCGCTGGCGCATTCCCCCTGGGTTGGGCGTGTTTTCAGTTGGGACTGGTGCTACTGGCCAGTAGTGCCCTGCTAGCGGGGCTGCTGTTGTTGGTGGCCCTGATCCAGGGGAGTCGCCGGCGAGGTTCTTACTGGGCGGACGGGGCGAACCGGCTGCTGCTCGTGGTGGCCGGCCTGATGGTGCTTGGGGCCGCGGGGGCGGCCAGTGGTTGGTTGGCCTGGGTTGGGCTGGGCAACTGGCTGCCCTTCTTCTGGGCGTTTTGGGGCTTCCAGCCCTACCTGATCGACCCGGCCTCACGGCGGCGGGCCGGTCTGATGCTGGTGGCCGGCACCGTCCCGGTCCTGGTGACTGGCCTGGGCCAACTGTTTTGGGGTTGGCATGGCCCCTTCCAGGCCCTGGGGGGGCTGATTATTTGGCATCTCCATGCCGGCGGCAATCCAGAGGGGCGGCTGGCCGGTCTGTTCGACTACGCCAACATCGCCGGTGCCTGGTTGGCGATGGCCTGGCCCTTCACCCTGGCGGCCCTACTGCAGCCCTTTTTGGGTTGGCGTCAACGACTGGGAGCCTTTGGGATTGGGGCGGCCATGGTGGCGGCTGTCTTTCTCACCGACTCGCGCAACGCCTGGGGGGCCTTGATTTTGACCGTCCCCCTGGTGGCGGGGGCCGCCAGCTGGTCCTGGTTGCTGCCCTTATTGGCCATCGGCCTCGGCCTGGTGGCAGCCGCCACCCTTCCGGGGGTGCCTGCGCTGTTGCAGGGCCCCGCCCAGCAGCTGGTGCCCCAGGCCGTCTGGGCCCGCCTGAACGATCTCCAGTTCGCCGGGCAGAGGCCCTTGGCGATCACGCGGTTAGCCCAGTGGCAGGTGGCCTTGGGGTTGATCGCCGAGCGTCCCTGGCTGGGTTGGGGGGCGGCGGCCTTCAGCCTCATCTACCCCCGCCGCACCGGCCATTGGCACGGCCATCCCCACAATCTGCCGATCGATCTGGCCCTTAGCCACGGACTG
>Ga0114972_10004382_pt1 | contig 10512 bp, 8 predicted proteins | sample M_140807_EF_Meta_FD_87354 | JGI IMG/M metagenome (GOLD analysis project Ga0114972, IMG submission 87354) | Freshwater microbial communities from Lake Montjoie, Canada to study carbon cycling - M_140807_EF_MetaG | ecosystem: Environmental > Aquatic > Freshwater > Lake | place: Lake Montjoie... | reverse complement strand
GATCACCGGCAAGTACGCCGCCCGCGGCATCACGGTGGACTACACGCTGTTCGGCCACCTGCACGCCACGGCGATCGGCGACTACCACGCCCGCAACGCCTCGCTGGTGGGCAGCAACGCCTACTCAGAAGCCGGCCTGAACTTCTGCAGCAAGGCCGCCCAGAACGTCCACATCGTGACCGCCCAGGGCCTGGACGGCATGAAGGTCGACCTGCAGGACACCACAGACATCGAGCCCTATCCCTTCGCCAGCGAATGGGAGGCCTACTGCCCCAAGAGCGCCGGAAAGCTCCACGAGGGAGCCGTCGTCTACCAGGTGATCGTCTGATGACCCGCTCCTACCCAAACCCCACCGGCTGCACCAACCCTGCGTCGAACAACCCGACCCCTCGCTGCAACGCCATGAACGCCACCACGACCAAGCCCGTTGCCTCGGCTGCTGTCACGACCGCTGCCAACGGCGGCTCCCTGCTGCAAACGATCAGCGCCCTGCTTGATCAGCTGGCCCAGCTGCAGAGCCTGCTCGGCGTTGAACCCTGCGGCGCTCTGCCCAGGCCTGCCGGTCGCCGGTCTCCCGCCACCGCTGGCCGCGGTTATTCCTCCAGCCCGTCCCGCCGTTGCCGGCCGACACCGGCCACGGCCCCGACTGCCGATTGCTGGCAGGCCGACCCCTTCTGCGCCGACGACACAGACCCCACCGATTCCTGGGACTGGCCCTGGGATCAGATGTCGGTGGTGGAGCTACGGGCCCTGCTGCGCTGCTACCCGATCGATCGCACCGCCTTGCCGGCCCCGATCGAACTGCTCCGCCGCGATGAGCTCCTGGCGGCCCTGCACGAGCTCCAGCCCGATCCCCAGGACCTGTTCGGCGGCTGAGCCGCCATCAAGTAGTCCCAGCCCCTGCTCTGTCTTTGATCCATCTACCCCAAGCATTCCCCATGGCCACCGCTCGTTCCCATCGCCTCAGCGCCCTTTCCGCCTCTGCCCACCGGGGCCGTCTGGCTGGCACAGCTGCGACCCCGGGCTTTTCGGCAGCGACCGCAGCCTCACTGGATGCCCTCCCAACCACGACCGCAGTGGCTCATCCCGAGACCTCCGCCAGTCCTGCTGATTCCGCCAGTCCCCTTGCTGCCGCTGCTCCAGCGATCACGGCTACGCCAGCGGAGCCGGTGCCTTCCGGCAGCGAACCCGCCCCCGGTAGCCCCGAGGCCCTGGCACTGCTCGCCTCCCTGGGCATCGCCCCACCGGCCGCCGCGGGTGCTCCCCTTGGACCCGATGACCAGCGCTTCTCACCGATCGCCATCGGCCATCTCACCCACCGCCTCGTTGAGGTGAAGCTGCTGCTCGATCAACTGGGCGCTGAGCAGAAGGAGCTGCACGACACCCTGCGGCTCGCCCATCTGCGGGGGGATCTGCGCCACCTGCTGCCACCCGGAGGCGAGGGCGGCTACCTGCTCCCCGGTGGCGTCCAACTGCACCGCCGCGCTGGCCGGCGTCAGTGGCAGTATGGCCCTGAGGTGCAGGAACTGGAGGCCCAGCTCAAGGCCCAGCAGGTGTATGAGCAGAGCAACGGCCAGGCCCTCTGGAGCCTGGGGGCGGCGTTCTGGGAGCTGCGGTTTCCGAAGGGGTGAGATCTACCGATTTCTAACATCTGTGGCCCTGGCGATTGCTGGGGCTTTTGTTGGTGGAGGGAGCGGAAAGGAGAGAACCTGCCGAGTGAGTCAAGAATAAAGAGGTGTTCCAGTACCTGAGCCGCTCCAGATCAGAAGCGGGCAGGGATCTCGGCATAGAAACCAGCCAATGCTCCCGCCTTCTGTATCTGGATGTTAGGCATTCCCCTTCCGCTGAATCATCAGATTAATGTGCTCCTCAGAGAAGCGGGAATTCAAAAGATCAGCACGTCCACGGCTGAGAACAAAATCATAGCTTGACTCTGCTTGCAGATCTAGATTGATGATGAATATTTTTCTACCTAGGACTCCCGAAAAAGAATTGATAAATGGAAGATTTGACAAGAAAAGACTCCTTAATAGAAAGTCGTCAGGCGCAAGGCCAAGACCGATAATAAACACATCATGAGTCGCGGCAAAGGCAAACTTTGGCTTGTACCATAGGGTTGCATTGGCTCGAACGTCGAAGGCTTTTGCGTATCCAGGCAAAACAAGAAATGGATCAAGCTCTCCTAGCGGTGGGTAATTGTGCCACGTCGAATATGGATCCAGCTCTTCAGGGACTTCTCGCAGGCTTGCTGGGTCGAGTCCTATCGCGCGTGCCAGACATACCAGCACAGCGCTTCAGGATGTGCGGCATGCCCGCGCACCTACGTACTAGACCGTCATCCCGAAGGGCCGCCCACCTTCATCCAGCCGCCCCCGGTTTCCACGTCGTACATTTTTGCGCAGCCGAATAGATTGCCCTGCGAATCCACCACGATCACCGGCGTACCGAGCTGGTGGTGGAGGACTTCAAATGCATCGGTTTGCGATGCTTGACCCGGTTCCTTGGCGTCCAAGCCCTTGGTGACCAGCGTGTTGTCGCTGCGCACGTACGTGGTGCGCTTAAGTTCGATCATCAGCCCTTCGCCGGACGGGCGGTACACCTGGATATCGCCGAGCTTGTGTCCCGGAGCCGACACGCCGGTGCCCGGCTCGATGATGACCTTGTCGCCAAACTCCTTGGCGATGCGCGACTGTGTGGCCTTGTGCGCTTCCACCGACGCCAGCGTCTGATTGCCCATCTTCTCCCGGTCGGCCATTTCCTCCCGAAAGACTTCCGCGACGCGCTCGAGGATCTTGCGTTCGTCCGGCGTCAGCTCAAGGTCTTTGGCGATTTCCGGGTTGATCCGGATAGGCTTGCGTGGGCGCAGCCCGCTGCGGCTGGACTTGGCTGGCCGCTTGCCTTTGGCGCCTTTGGAACCGCCTTTCGTTCGCGATTTCGGCGTACGCGCCTGCGACGCGACCTCGCGACCGCCGGCGCCGCGCGCCGTCCTTGCCTCCGCGGCGGACTCGAACGTCGATCCCATCTCTGCGAGATTCATCAGCGTTTGATGGTCGGTGACACCGGCCATGGCTCCGGCGCTCATCAGCAGCGCGCCCCCCAGGCTTCCCGAAGCTGCGCTTGCGCGTTCCAGTCCTTGCTCGAACACTTCCCTTGCCTGGTCGCGCTCTTCGTCGCCACGCGTCCAGATGCGTCCATTGCGGCCCCACACGAGTGTCGATCGGCGTTCCTCTTCGGAGCGCAGCCACTCGCGCGTGAGGAAGCCCTCGACTTCCTGACGCTTGAGAGCGGGCAATTGCTGGACTCGCGTTTCGAGGTCGAGGCTTGGGTCGCCGGCCGGGTCGACCCGATCGACTTCCCGTTGCAAGGCTTCATGACGTTCGCGGCTCCGCTGCTCGTTGATGTCCGGCCGGGGAACCAAGGGCGTGGTGGGATGCGGCTTCAGCGCGGCTCCCGCGGCTTCCGGTGGCTGTTGGGCCCGATGCTCGGGTGCGCGCGGCCGCTCCGGGGTGGTCGCGACCGCCTGCGGCAACTGGGGCACGTCGATCTTGCCCGCTCGCGCAGAAGGCGTAGACGGTCCGTCGTGCGCGCCCTCGCCGTGGGGAAACTCCACGACGAACGACGAGTGCGGAGCATCGCTCTGCGCCTGCCACCGCTCGACGTCGCGCGCGAAGAGTTCGGCGAGGCCGGGATCGAGATCGGTGAGGATCTGGTAGATCGCGACCGGGTCGCGCACGTCGAGTCCGGTGGACGCGCCAGCACCGCCCGCGTCGTCGGATGATTCGATGCCGATCAGCGAGGGTCCGGACTCGTCGAACTGCCATGTCGCACCGGCAAGCGTGAGGGGTGGGGGCTCCGGCACCGGCGGCGAGCTGCCTTCCGCATCGAATCCGCTCATCGTCGCCTACCTGTGCGTCACGGGCGCGCGCTCGATGATGGACGCCGACAAGCGTGCCTCGAACGCCCGGAACGATCCCGGTGCAACAACGATCTCGATCGCGTCCCCACCTGTCAACGCCGCCCGATAGTCGAGCCTCGCGATGCCCGTGGTCAAGGGCGCGTCACCGGTCCCGTAGAGCGTGAACTCCTTGCTGCGCACATTGAGCTCGTGCAGGGAATGAAAGGCCATCGCGCTGTCGCGTAACTCGAGCAGGTGGATCGCCTGCAGCATCGGGATGCCCAGGCGTCCGTCCGATGTTTCTATCGAATGCGATTCGATGACTGCTGCCTCGCGCGAAACGCGCGCGACGAACTCGAGCTGGACTGCAGTGGCGACCACGTCGGCCGACAATTGCCTCGCGCGCGGTACGGCGGGACCCGCGCCACCGGTTATGGCAACCGCAGCCTGCGCGACGAGCGCGCCGGGCGGACCGTCCCAAACGTGCAGCTTCAGGTCGTAATCGAAAGCGCTCACGGGACTGAGCCGGGAAAGCGCCAGCTCCCACGCGACTTCGGCGATGGGAAGCGGTCCCGCGAACACGAAGCGCGGCGATGTCCAGCGGGCGGCGCCTGCTGTTTCCGTCACCAGAGTGGCGCGACCTTCGATCTCCATGACACGGCAGCCGTCGAGCGTGCCGCGACTGAAGTCGTCCATTCCGCCGATCGTGTGCACACGGCGGGCAAACGGATCGGTCACCAGTTGCGGGAACAATTCCTTCTTCGTTCGGACTTCGATGATCGGCTGGGCCGCGCGTGCCAGAAGTGGCACTAGGTCGTTTGCCTCGAACAGTAGATCGATGCTGTCGACATCGAGGACGCGGTGCTCGCCGATCGGCGGCGAAATGCCCGACACCGGTCCGGATCCGCCCGCCGGTACCCCGGCGGTCAAGTCGATGCCACCCCCGGGCGCGGCCAGGTAGGCGGGGCTGCCGGTCAGCGGGAAGCGATCAGTAATCATCGCGCACCTCTTCCTCCGTCAGGTCGAACCAGATGTCAGCGCGTACATTCACCGAGTTGAGCCCGAGGCAACGAACGATGACGGCCACATCGGGATTGCCCTGCAGATGGCTGCCAAGCGCTTCCATCGCGAGCGCAAGCGGAATGCGTCCGGAAACGATGTCGACGTAGCGGCCCTGCCACATGATCTCCGGGGCAGAGAGCACGTCGCGCTTGCGGTCGAGGACCTGGCGCACCTGCGTGGCATCGTCAAATCCGTGGTTCAGCGTTTGAGTGTATTGGTAATAGGCATCGGTTGCCTGCAGCTGGATGGTCCCTGTGTCCCCCATTTGCACGACACGGCTGGCGGCCGGCAACTGCTGACCGAGCGTGTAGCTGACGTTCGCACCGACGAAGATCGCGCTGGCTGATGCGCCTACCGAAACGGTCGCCCCGGACAGGAGCCCGCCGCCAGCGATGTTGGTGAGCATTGCATTGGAGACCGCGCCCGGGTCTGCGTTGGAAGTCAGCAGCGTATTGAGCGACGAAAGGTAGCTCGTGGCGAGTGCATGGGGCGGCACGTTCAGGTTGTAGATGCCGCGCATCGTTTTGATCTTGTCGCGCTTGCCGTCGGGTAGTCCGTGCCAGGCGCGCGCGAAACCCGACACGAGTCGATCGGCGTTCAAGCCGACCGGCGCCACGAACTGCTCGTCGTCGTCGGCGGTCGCGCTCCGGACGAGGCGGTTGACGTATTGCAAGACCGAACGCGTGCTGGCGTCGTTCTGGTACCCGAGCTGCTCGGTGTGCGTGCGCGTTTCTTGGTTGCCCATGCTGCGGAAGGTCGCCTGCGTGGGCGTGCTTGACCACTCGGGCCGGGGCGGAACGCTCGGCACGCGGAGTGCGTCGTAGTCCGCATGCGTCCAGCGCAGGTCCTTGCCGCTTTCGCGGCGTTGCCATCCGCGCGTTCTTCCTTCGCTGTGCGCCGTCTCCTCCACCACCTCCCATGCGCGCCCGTTGCGATAGAGCTTGGCGCCTGTGCGCTCTATCAAATCCAGCAGGCTCTCGGCGCGAAACAGCGATTCGCTGCGCCCTGCGCCGGATCGGCGGACGACCTCAAAGGCAGCTCCGTCGCCCAGCTTGTCGAATTCCGAGGCGAGGTTTGCGCCGATCAAGCGAAAGTTGAGTTGCCGCACCTGCACGCGCCTCGCCGCCTTCGGCGCAAGCGTGACCTGTGCGGACTGGATCAGCTCAAGCTCGCGGATCGCCAACGCGGATCGCCCCGCCGTCAGCGCGCGAAAGGTCATCGTAAATGTGCGTGCGTTGCTGGGTCGCAGGAAGCGCACGTCCAGCCCGTTCACCGCATCGGACAATGCGAACTCCTGCGTAACCAGCCGGACGCGGTAAGCGGCCAACCTGTTTCCCGGTGACCGATCTAGAGCCTCGCCTCCCTGGGGAAGGTCCGATTCGTAGACGACGAGCTCAAACAAGTCTCCATCATAGGGTTCGCCGGGCATCTCCGTATGATTCGGCGCGGTCAACCGAACGCCGGCAACGCTCGCTTCGTTCTGCCGTGCCTGCGCGAACACGATAGTGACCGAATCGGTCTCCCTCATCGGATTGCTGCAGAAAAACTCGGTGAAGCCCGTGCCGTTCGTCGAAACGCGAGGTGTGCTAAGCGCGCTTGCGGCACTGTAGACTCGATACAGCGAAGAACTCCTGCCGCTGCCCCCTGACGGAGTGATCCTGACCAGATCAGCTGGGTCAGCAGCAGCCAGCGCCGGAGTGCCCGCGGCTGCTATGCAGGTCGCGTACGTATCCTGTCGTGCAACTGGAGTTTGCCACGCGGCCAGAAGCCCCGCGGGCACATGCGGCTGGAAGACCACGTTCTCCTGGTGCGCGAACACATAAAGGAAGGGAATCAGGAAGCCGGGAACGACGGGCAACTGCGGTTTCGGCATCCGCCCCGCTGTGGGCACTCCGAAAGCTGCGGCATTGGGCGACAACAGCCCGGGAAACGTACTGAGCCGCAGGCGAAGTATCCTTGTTCGCACGGGCCCGAACGCAAGAATGTGAAATCCTGAGTGCCAGTTGGGCAACTGTTGAGTGAACTGCTGTTCTGCATCGAGATAACCTTCGTCACCCATAGGTGTCCAGCTAATGCGAATTTCACGTGGAATCCCGAAGTTCGCGATATTGTCACCGTTCGGTGTTGCTAGATAGGGCAGGTAGGGGCAACCGGCAAGCGCAACGCCACCAACCACTGACCCGTACTTGAGCCCGATGGTGATCTCGTATTCAACCCAGTACTTGGCAAATTCATCGTGTGCGGCCGAAGATGCAAGTCCGTACAGCATGAGAGCAGGCTGTTGAGCGGAGAATGGTGCATCGGTCGGAAACGGACATTGGACGACGCCGCTCGCGGGTGTCGCGCGTGCGCCGGTTCCGTCGCGCAATGGCGGCCAAAACTTTCGATAGATAATCCTGCGAGCACTGTCGAGCGGGTTGGCGAAGAGGAACGAAACGGGCAGCCTGTCCAGTGGATCCGACTGCCCGACGACGGTGACGCTCTCAATGGGAAGCGGCGTTCCGACTGTAGTGCGAACGGGAAAGTACGACGACTGTCTCATGCGTCCTCCGGTGTACGAATGCGCCACGGAATTAACTGAGACGCCCACCCTTTATAGAGCGACTGCTCACTCACGCAAGCCCTAACTTGATTGTCCAGCTCGTTCCGCGCCGGCCGCATTTTTGAGGGGGGGGGCACACACAGAGTGGTATACGAATACCATCCCGGCCATGGCCCGCAGCGCGATCCAGTTCCAGAAAGATCTCTCCCTGCCTGAATTCCAGCGGCTCTACGGGACCGAGGAGCAATGCGAGGTTGCTCTGGAGAAGGCGCGTTGTCCCGATCGGTTCCTCTGACCCAGCTGCAATGGCCATGTGCAGGAACCCGATGCTGCTGTCGCGGAACGCCGACAGCTCCAACATGCGCCGCGCCTCCGTAAGATCAGACCGGGCGATCTGCAGGTAGCGAATGGCATCGGGATCAGCCGTGGAGCATGATCCCTTCCTGGTAAGCCTGAGCGGTGACGGAGCTTCTGTATTGCTGCCGTTGGCTTACTTCGCCTTCGGAATAAAGAAGCAGATCAAGAGGAAGCCGATGGCTGGAGTATTGGCGCCAGAGGCCTCCCAGCACGCGCACGCGATCACCGCGGGCCAGCCAGTGATCCGGCACGGTGATCAGTAGATCCACATCGGAGTCTGGCCGGGCTGTGCCTCTGGCGCGTGATTCAAACATGCGGTCCTGGACTTCAGGAATGGCCTCAGCGATCCCGGAGGCGATGGCACTGATGAGCGGGTCGATGGTGATGACAGCCGCGCTGGAGGAATCCTTACCAGGGAGCCTCGAGGACGTCATGCACCTCTACCGCTGCTTACTAATCTACCGGGCTCTGCTGTCTGAGGAGAAGCCTCTTGCAGGACAACTGATTTGCCCAACGCTCCAGATCAGAAGCGGGAATAGACATACTGCCAAGGCATGCACCCACGCCACCGTCTTCTGAATCTGGATGTTGTATGGTAGATAAACGAGCTCAAGAAATCAACGAAAGCGCGGCAAGTCGCTGCTTAACCCGAGCATCATCTCTCAGGCGATCTAAAGGGATTTTCGATTGTTCAATTAGATTAATAATTTCCACGGCTGCTGGAGAGGTGGCCTTGGGTTTCATCAGCTCAAGCAGACGCCTAAACTTCTTTTGAGAAAGGGCGAACTGTAGTCTACTAGCAACAGTGTCGCCCTGGAAGGATAGAATAGCGATTAGAGCCTGTTTGGTATCGAGCTTACTGAGCAAACTCTCATAGATAGGTTCTGCATTCCAAGCAACTCCATTGCCATTTGTAAGGAAGACCTCAACTAAGCCTGTGACATAGTGTCTTGCAACTTGATCCGGAATTAAGCCATGATTGCCTACAATGCCCGCAAGCTGACGTGCCAAAACGGGCTCACTGTAAAAGTTTCCGCTTGAGCGATGGCCATCGAGCAACTGATCAACGGCATTTTCAATTTCTGCTGCTTTTAGATCTTCTGGTATGTACTCAAGCCCACCTGCATTCTGAAGAAACTCCCGAGCGGCCTCTTTCTCCTGAACATCGTTACTGATGACAAAGCGGCCATACTTTATTCCAAAGCCACGTCTTGTTTCTTCATCCACTCGGCCCCATAAGAAAGGCGTGAGGAGACGCACGTTGTCCTTGGCTGTTGCGGATGCATCAGCTCGTGTATAAATTCCGAACAGACCAGATGCGAGATTATTGACCTGCTCTTGGGTGAGGTTAGAAAAGAATGTTGATATCTGACGAGCATCTGAGCTCTGAATTGCTTGAGTTCTGACATTCACTAGAAGGCGCTTTATCTCTACTGTTGCCGTAGATAGAGGTAGGCCAATAACCTCCTTGAGGCATGTTTCAAGCCAGCTGATCAACTGGAGACCAGTGATCTCATTTTGGTTTGGATGCGCGGCACTGACCCAGTTTCGCATATATCGAATGTAGTCGAGATGCTTATAGCCAATCTGTGACACAAGACCAATTTCTTTGGCTCCAAGAATAAGTTCGCTGTCTGTAAGCTCTGTCAAGTTATCGGCCGTCGATACCTTCTTGCGCTTCTCTGTGCTTAGTCCTGCATTGTCATAAAAGTAAGTTAAATCATACTGAACGACACGGTTTCGCAGTTCTACAATTGTCTCGTCCCAAAGATAGTTAAGCGCGGCATCGAAAAGGCCTGTGGCTGCTGCTGCTACATACTTGGATAAGTAAAGCGACTGTGAGCGTCTTTCAAGTTCAACTCTTTGGACTACCCGCTCAAGGTTGCCGAGAGCGACTTGACGTTCTTCAACTTCGGTGAGAATTCCTGAAGATGGCAGCCCATGGCGATCAAGGTATGATGCCAATCCTGCTTCAAATGTGCGTAACTGAACTTCTACGCTTGGAGTGGATGAAGCCGCAATCTGAATTTCCTCGCCCGCCGAGCTCATTGGTGCTGTCCTCTGGGTTGGTCCATGCTATCCATACAACATTTTACTGGGCGGTTCCGAGAACCACCGGTGCCCACCCACCCATTTCCGAGAACCATGCTTGATAGATCTGGGTAAGGGCAATTCAGACTAGTCCCAGTCAGTGTTCTTGGCACAAGTCTCTCAGATATAGCCCTGGTTCACGGGTCCGCAAACCACCTGTGCAATCCGCTACGCAATCTTGGAAGCAGGGTGGCCTTGAGCTGGTCACCCGCACCATGCCTTCTGCCCTTATCCGCCAATTGAAAATCCCCCGGAGCCCCCTGAGGAGCCCCGGCGGGAGGCCCAGGCCTCAGAGCACCGCCACCAGGCCAATGTGGCGGGCCTGGAGCTGGCGGGCCACCGCTTGGGCGGTGCGCAGCGGCATCAGGCGGGGCTTCTGGACCGCCCGGCCCCGGCTACCGAAGTGCAAGGAGAGGCGGGCTGAGGCAGGCTTGCTGGAGCTGGAAGGCACCAGGACCACCACGCGGCGGATGGGGCAGCAGAGGGAAGCGGAGGCCATGGGATGGATGGCGAGGAACACCGGCCCCAACGCCCCACCGCAGCGGCCGGGCAAGGGCGCCGCAGG
>Ga0114972_10004379_pt1 | contig 10518 bp, 4 predicted proteins | sample M_140807_EF_Meta_FD_87354 | JGI IMG/M metagenome (GOLD analysis project Ga0114972, IMG submission 87354) | Freshwater microbial communities from Lake Montjoie, Canada to study carbon cycling - M_140807_EF_MetaG | ecosystem: Environmental > Aquatic > Freshwater > Lake | place: Lake Montjoie... | reverse complement strand
GCCCAACCGCACGCAGGGCGGCCCAGACTTCACGAGGCGACACGGTCAACGCTCCCGCGGCCACGTTCTCCGCAATCGTTCCGTCGACGATCTCGAGTGCCGGGCCGAGCAGCGCCACGCGAGAACGCAGAACCCCGAGGGGCGCTTCGCGGGTGTCGATGCCGTCAAACTCAATCGACCCTCCGGTAGGCAAGCGAAGGCCGAACAAAAGCTCAGCGAGCGTGGTTTTTCCTGAACCGCTCGCCCCGGTGACGAGAACCCTCGAACCCGACGCCGCGTGAAAGGAAATGGGTCCGACCCCGCCCGTTCCGACGCCGTAATCAAACTCGGCCCCTCGAAGGACCAAGCTCGCGCCGCGCGGATCCTCGTCGAATTCGGCCCGCTCCGGAACCTCCTCAAGGGGCAGGTCCGCCAGATGGCCGAGCTTCTCTACCGACGCGACGAGGTCGTAAAAAGACTCGAGGTGCTTACCAAGTTTCACCAAGCTCGCGACGACGGTCGTCACGATGAGCTCCGCTGCAACGAGCTGACCCAACGTGAGCTGCCGTCCCACGACAAGCGCCCCGCCGATCCCAAGCAGCGCCGCGCTCGCGAGCGCTTGAAGCCACAGCAGGCCTTGAACTTGACGAACCACGATACGAAAGTGCGCCTGGCGCGACGACAGGTACCGGCGCGTGAGCTCCGCCGCGCGCTCTGCGGCGTGCGCGGCTCCCGTGACCGCCCGAAACACGTACGGATGACGTGCGATCTCTTCGAGCCATGCCGCGACCGCGTACTTCGACCTGGACTCCTCGATGCTCGTCGCTGGCGCTCCGCGACCCATCGGGAACAGCACGACGCCGACACAAACGATGAGCAGCGCGTCAAACGCGAGCAGCGCGGGGTGATAAAAAGCGAGCACCAAGAGCCCGACCCCCGCCTGCAGCAGCAGACCGAGCCCGTCGAGGAGAAAGGTCGCGGCGGTCTTTTGAACCGTGAGCACCTCGAAGAAACGGTTGACGAGCTCAGGGCCATACACGCGATCGAAGGCGCTCGACTGAACGCGCGGAAGACGATGCGCGACATCGAGAGCCACTCGAACGAAGAGACGCTGCTGAAGCGCTTCGACGACGCGTACCTGAAGCGCACGGAGCACCGCCGCAAATGCGAGGACGCCAAACACCAGCACGCTAAGGACCACGACCGGTTGAAGCAACGCGCCGAACGCGACCGAATTGACGAGCGCCTGAACGGCAATCGGCGTCGCGAGCGAAAGGACCCCAACCGCCAGCGCGTACACGAGAACGACCCCGAGATCGTCGCGATCGAGGCGCAAGAGCGCGCGGATGCGCTGCAACGGCGTGGCCCCGTGGTGATGGCCCTCCCCCGGTGCCGCACCGAGGGACGCGAGCGGCTGCGCCTCCGTCGGGACGTGCCACTCGACCGCTGCCTCGGCGTCGCTTGCGCCCATCAGCGCCGCCAGTTCCCTCGGGAGCAGCCAGCGTTCTTCTACCGCATCGACGGTCATCCAAGAGACACGCACGCGCTGTCCGCGCCGACCTGTCACCGCGACGAAGCCATCGTTGACGCGGCCCAACAGCGGGGTCGCAGCAGCGAGAGGGAGGGAGGCAACGGCTCGACAGGAACGGGTCACCGAGACGAGCCGAATGCCAACCCGCTCCGCCGCCTCGGCAAGCCACCCGATTCCATCGCCATCGACACGGCTTTCCTCGACCGTACGGTGCAACGCACGACGCGCGATGCCGACGTCGCAGGTGACGCCCAAGCTTTCGGCGAGAAACACGAGGGGAGCCACCAGGCCCTCCTCCGTGAAGACCACAGGGCCCGCTTTGCCTCGCTCAGGTAGCGCTGTTTCCATGAATTGCCCGAACGTAAACGAAGTAATTCGCGCGAAGCGTGTCGCGCTTCCAATGCCGCGATTTCTATTTCCTGACATTTTTTTCGCGTGTTTCGCGTCGCCTAATGTGGCATGCAAAAGCGGCATGTCAAGTCGCCCCAAGGACAAATCCGGCCCAGCCGAATCTGCTTGGACCTTTTTGACCAACCACGCTCACGTGCTTCTTTGCCTAAACCGCGACCCTACCGCGCGGATGCGCGACGTCGCCGCACAGGTCGGTGTGACGGAGCGGGCCGTGCAGCGCATCGTGAGCGACCTCGAAGAAGCGGGCTACCTCACGCACGAGCGCGATGGTCGACGAAACCGCTACGTCGTGGACGTGGACCGCCCCCTGCGCCACCCCATCGAGCAGCACCAGAAGGTGGCCACCATCCTGGGACTCGTCGAAGGGCCCGCCGCGTCACCCAAACGACGTCGCGCCTGACCGCCCAATGCCCCTCGCAGGCGGCGAACGCAGCGGCCTCCCGCGGCGGTTTCGCCACCGACCTCGGAGCCGGGCGCTGCGCGTTCGGTGGGTCAAATCCACTCTCGCCGCAGCAGCCATGCTTTCGCGCCCTGCGTCACGACGACGTACGAGAGCAGCGTCACCGCGAGAATGGGCCAGTAGCCGAGAGGGAGCTCCATGAAACCGAGCGCCCGGCCCAGCGCCGTAAACGGCAAGCCAATCCCCGTGAGCGCGAGGGCGAGGCTTGTCAACGCGACGGCAGTCGACGACCGGCTCTCCAGGAAGGGCAGCTTGTTCGTACGAATGACGTGGATGATGAGCGTCTGCGTGAGCAGGCTCTCGACGAACCAGCCCGTCTGAAAGAGGCTCTGGCTGTGGGTACGCGCCGCAGCCGTCGAGACGTCGGAGCATCCAAACACCTTCAGCATGACGAAGTAGGTGGTGTAGTCGAACAGCGACGAGCAAGGACCGATGAACAGAATGAAGCGCGTCAGCTCGTTCATGTTCCAGCTGCGGGGTGCGAGCACCTGTTCGACGTCGACGTTGTCGGTGGGAATCGCTGCCTGCCCCACGTCGTAGAGCAGGTTGTTGGCGAGGATTTGAACGGGGCGCATCGGCAAGAACGGCACGAAAACGCTCGCCCCGAGCACGCTGAACATGTTCCCAAAATTGCTGGACGCGCCCATTCGTACGTATTTCACGACGTTCGAGAAGACCTTCCGACCTTCGAGCACGCCTTCGTCGAGCACCATGAGCGACTTCTCGAGCAGAATCACCTCCGCGGACTCCTTGGCGAGGTCCACCGCCGTGTCCACGCTGATGCCGACATCGGCGGCATGCAGCGCGGGCGCATCGTTGATGCCGTCTCCCATGAAGCCGACGGTATGTCCGTGGCGCTGAAGGGCTTGAACGATCCGTTGCTTGTGAGCTGGTGAAACGCGGGCAAAGAGCACCGCCCGCTCTGCCGCCCGTGCGAGCTCCTCGTCGCCGAGCCGCTCGACGTCCTCGCCGAGCAGGCAGTCCGAGACGTCGAGCCCAACGTCACGGCACACCTTCCGCGCGACGAGCTCGTTGTCGCCCGTGAGAACCTTGACTCGAACTCCATGGCGCTCGAGCGCCTTCAATGCGGTGGCCGCCGTTTCCTTTGGCGGATCGAGGAAGGCGACGTACCCCTCGAGGACAAGGTCGCATTCGTCCCGGGTACCGTAAGCGGTCCCATGCGCCGTCGGCGTGCTCCGCTCCAACACCTCCTTGGTCGCGATGGCCAGCACGCGAAACCCATCCGACGAAAGGGACTCGTACTCGCGTCGCAGCTCCTCGATGTGCGGGTGGTCCATCGAGTGCAGTTGGCCATCGAGTCGAAACGTCGTGCACCTGTCGAAGACCGCTTCGGGCGCTCCCTTCGAGACGATGCGGTCGTTGCCTTCCACGGTGCGAACGACGACCGACATCACGCGCCGCTGAAAATCGAATGGAATTTCATCGACCTTTTCCAGAAGCGGAATTCCCGCGGCGCCGTGCGCCTCTTCGTGTTTGAGAATCGCCCGGTCAAGGACGCTCTTCAGGCCCGTCTGAAAGTGGCTGTTCAAGTAGGCGAGCGCGAGGACGTTGTCATCCTCGCGGAGTGCGACGTCGCAGTGCCGCTCGAGGAGGATCTCATCGCGCGTGAGCGTACCGGTCTTGTCCGTGCAGAGGACGTCCATCGCGCCAAGGTTTTGAATCGCATGCAGACGCTTCACGATCACCCTCTTTTTGCCCATCGCGAGCGCCCCCTTCGAAAGGCAAATCGTCACGATCATCGGGAGCATCTCGGGTGTGAGCCCAACGGCAACCGCGAGCGCAAAAAAGAACGCCTCGCCCCACTGCCCCTTCGTGACGCCGTTCACGACGAACACGAGCGGGGCCATCACGGCCATGAACGTCAACATCAGCCGCGTAAAGCGCGACAGTCCACGATCGAACGCGGTCGTGCCAGGCACCTCCGCGAGCGCCTCCGCCATGTGCCCGAGGTACGTGTCCTTTCCGGTGGCAACGACGACGGCCTTTGCCGAGCCGCTCGACACGCTCGTCCCAAGGTAAGCGATGCTCGTCCACTCGAGCGGCGACGCCGCATCGGGCCGGCTCTCCACGGCGAACTTCTCGACGGGGAAGCTCTCGCCGGTCAGCGAGCCTTGGACGACGAAGAGGTCCTTGGCCTGCACCAACCGTACGTCTCCCGGAATCATGTCGCCGGCGGACAACTCCACACGGTCGCCAGGTACCAGCTGCGCGACCGGAAGTTCGTGGACGGTTCCTTCGCGCAGCACGGTCGCCTTCACGGTAAGCATCGCCCTCAACTGAGCGGCGGCACTCGTGGCCTTCGCCTCTTGGTAAAGCCGCAAGACCACGCTGAGGAGGATCATTGCCAGCATCAAGCCGGCGGCTCGCGCGTCTCCGGTGGCGAGCGACAAAGTCGCCAGCGCACCGAGCAAGAGCACGAGCGGGTCCCGCAGCGCGCGAACCAACAACCGCGCAAGGCTCGGCCGCGAGTCCCGCGCGAGCATGTTGGGGCCATGAATTCGCAGGCGTTCCTGCACCTCGGTCGCGGTGAGCCCCGCGGGCCGCGATTCGAGCAAGCCATCCACCGCTTCGAGTGACGCGCGCGCCACGTCGGCGACCCGCGGCGAGAACCGAAGGTGTGGCGGCTCATGGCTCCGCGAGAGAAGCTTGCGAGGAAACACCATGGGTTCGTGCCGCTGAAACGCCATTCCGCCCGGGATGGTAAGCGCTCGGCTCGCCACGATCCGCATGCCGTTACGGCACCGACCCACGTGGTGGACGCGAAAGGCGCGAATAACCTTAAGGGATGGCGCTCTCGCGAGAGGAAGCAGAGGCGCGGCTCCGCTCCGAAGGAAGGAACGAGGTCCGCATCCTGCGGGCGAAGACCGCGTTTGCGAGCCTGCTTCAGGTGGTCAGCGAGCCGATGCTCCTCTTGCTGTTTGTAGGCGGTGGACTTTACTGGTCCATCGGAGAGGCGCGCGACGCCCTCGCGCTTTTGTCGTTTGTGGTTCTCGTGGTGACGATCTCGCTCGTGCAAGAGCGGAGAACGGCCCATGCGGTCGAAAAGCTACGTGCGCTCTCCGAACCGCAGGCCGTGGTCGTGCGCGACGGAAGGCGTGTCCGCGTACCCGGGAGAGAGGTCGTGTGCGGCGACGAGGTGGTCCTGGCAGAGGGCGACCGTGTTCCCGCCGACGGACTGCTCCTCGAAGCGACCCATCTCGCGCTCGACGAGTCGATGCTGACCGGCGAGTCCTTCCCCGTTCGCAAACGCAGCCACGCGCTTGAGTTCGGACGGCCGCTCGGTCTCGAAGCACCGGGGGGAGACGGCCAAAGCTCGGTATTTTGCGGCAGCCTCGTCGTTCGCGGGCAAGGTCGCTTCGAGGTCTTCGCCACCGGCAAACATACGCAAGTTGGGCGCATCGGCGAGGCGCTCGTTACCGTCGAGACGCAACGAACGCCGCTCGAGCGTGAGGTCCGGAGGGTCGTTCAACGGATCGCCGCGGGAGCGGTGCTCCTGTGCGCGGCGGTGGTGGTGTTCGTTGGCGTTGCGCGAGGCGCGTGGCTCCAGGGCGCGCTGATTGGACTTACGCTGGCCATGGCGTTGCTTCCCGAAGAGCTTCCCGTCGTCCTCACCCTGTTTCACGCGCTCGGCGCGTGGCGCGTCGCGAAGCACAACGTGCTCGTCCGTCACATGCCAGCCCTCGAGGCGCTCGGAGCTGCAACCATCCTCTGCGCCGACAAAACCGGGACCCTGACCCAAAACCAAATGCGCATTGCGCGGCTCGAACTTCCGACCTCGGGCCAGGACGTCGACGGCTGGACGGAAACACTTTCCGAAGCGTTTCACGAACTCGTTGAAGTCGGCGTGCTCGCCAGCGCGCGCGAGCCAACCGACCCCATGGAAAGCGCGTTTCACGCGCTAAGCGCAAAGGTGCTCGCAGGCTCGGAGCATCAACACCCGACGTGGAAGCCTCTGCGCACCTACCCGCTATCGACCGAGCTGCTCGCGATGACGTACGCTTACCGTGACGGTGGGCGTTTTCTCGCCGCAACGAAGGGCGCACCCGAGGCTGTAATTGATTTGTGTCATCTCGCACCTCGCGACGCGGCGGAAGTTACCGCGCAGGCCTCGCGGCTCGCGGCCTGGGGGATGAGGGTCCTCGGTATCGCTCGGGCAGAGCATCGCAGCGGAACGCTGCCTGACGAGCAACACGCGTTCGACTTTCGCTTTCTCGGTCTTGTGGGCCTCGTCGATCCGGTTCGGCAGGGCGTTCCGGAAGCCGTTCGGGAGTGCCAGCGTGCGGGAGTCCGGGTGCTCATGCTCACCGGCGATTACCCGGAAACGGCGACCGCGATCGGACGGACCATCGGCCTTCGCGAAGGGGAAACCGTCACGGGAAGCGAGGTCGCGGCGATGAGCGACGCGGCGCTTCGTCGAATCGCGCAGCGGGTCTCCGTCTTCGCTCGGATGGTTCCGGAGCAGAAGCTTCGACTCGTGCGCGCGTTGACCGCCGAAGGGGAGGTCGTGGCGATGACGGGAGACGGCGTCAACGACGCTCCCGCGTTGAAGGCCGCAACCATCGGCATCGCGATGGGGCGCCGCGGCACCGACGTGGCCCGCGAGGCCGCCGCGCTCGTCCTCACCGACGACGACTTTTCGTCCATCGTGCAGGCCGTGCGCCAAGGCCGATGCATCTTCGACAACCTCCAGAAATCGCTCCACTACGTCCTCGCCGCGCACATCCCCATCGCCGGACTGTCGCTGCTGCCGGTAGCCCTCCGATGGCCGATGGTGCTTCACCCCATCCACGTCGCGTTCGTCGAGTTGGTGATCGCGCCCGTCTGCTCCATTGCGTTCGAAGTCGAGGCCGCGGAGCCGGACCTGATGGACCGCCCCCCGCGGCTTCGAACGGCCCCCCTTTTCGAGCGCCGCCTGGTTCTCGCATCGGTGCTGCAAGGAGGGAGCGTCCTGGCGTTGAGCTTCATCGTCTTCGCGTGCACGAGAGCGTCCGGAACCGAACGCGCAAGGGCGCTCGCCTTCGTTTGCCTCATGGGCTGCAACGTCGCGCTCATCGTGACAAACCGCTCCCGCGTGCGGAGCGCCATCTCCCGCTCCGTCCCATCGAACCCCACGGCAGGCCTCGTCGCCCTTTCAGCGCTCGGCGTCCTCGGCATGGTCTTCGGCACGCGCAGCCTGCGCACTGCGTTTGCATTCGCCGAACTCACCGTCCTCGAGTTCGTGGGCGCGCTCGCATGCGGCCTTCTCGCCCTCGCCTGGCTCGAGTTTTGGAAGTTTGCAGCCCAGCGTCACGGAGCGTGATGCCGCGCCGTCTTTTTTTCTGCGGAAGCACCCTCCGCCCCCGCAACATCACGTCCGAGCGCATGGAGAAGACGCGCCCGCGCGATGCGCTGATCGATCCGAGCGCCGATCGCCTCGATGCGAGCACGCGTCAGATCCGCCTCGGCATCCGTCAGCTCCACACTCGTCGCGCGGCCCACTTTGAAGAGTTCGTTCCGAATTCGGTAGGACTCCTCCGCAAACGTGAGGCCTCGCGTCGTCGTGCCGACGGCGACATCCGCCTCCCGCACCGCGGTGTAGGTCGCCGTCACCTCCGAACGGAGACCGTCCAAGAGCGCAGCCCGCTGCGCCAAGAACCCCGCCGCGCGCGCATCGACGGCCGAGCCGCCCTGATGGCTCGCAGCGGCATCGTTCGGTGACCAGCTCAGTCGAAGCGACAAATCCCACGTGGTGGTAAATTCATCCTGCTGAGGAAAAATGCGCGGGTTCGGATTCTGCGTGAGGATGTTTCCGATCGCGTCGAGCCTCGGCAAACGTCCGGCCTTCACCGCGTCCGCCTGGAGCCGTTGAGACTCGACCAGCTCACCGAGGGCCTTCACCTCGAGCCGCTGGCTCGCAGCCTCCTCCCAAAGCTTCGGAAGGTCCGCCGGGGGAAGCGGCGGGAGAGCATGCTTGATGTTCTCCCCGAGCTCGTAACGCTTTCCGGTCGTGTCGTGCATGATCGTCCGAAGCCGGTCCTCGGTGACCGCCACGTAGTTCTTGGTCTTCTCGCCGACGAGCTCGAGCGCGGCCACCTGAGACTCCACCCGCGCAATGTCGGCCGGGGACGCGTGCGCCACCACGATCCCGAGGTGCGCCTTCGCCTGCTCGAGCGCCAGCGTCGCAACGACGACCTGCAAACGCGTCCGCACCCAGCTGTAGTACGTCGCGCGCGCTTCGGTGGCGGTTTGGAGGCGCGCCGCGTCCGCATTGAACTTCGCGGCGTTGGCCGCGTTTTTTGCAGAGGCGTAGGCCTGCGGGATCCTCAAAAACAAGTCGGTCAGCGGGACCGCGAGCGAGCCCTGCAAGGACGTGTTGTTCAGAAACACCGGAATAGACAGCGGCTGCCCGTTTGGAAGAACACCGAGCACAGGCATCTCGACGGGAGACAGGCGCGTGTACGTCCCCGCCACCGAGAGCCTCGGAAAGTACGAGAGCCACGCCTGCTTCGCGGAATGCTCCGCCGCCAGGACGTCTGCCTCCTTGGCGCGAACTTCGTGACTCGTCCCTGCCGCCGCCACTGCGACCTGATCGGCGAGCAAACCGCCGGCAACAGGCTCGAGCGCCCCGGCGGGTACCGCGCCGGGAGTCGGCGCATCCTCGAGCGGCACGCTGCCACCCGGTGGCGCCGCGAGCGCGACGGCCGCGGAAGCCTGAGGCGCGGGCGGAGCCGCAGCCCCTTTTGGTACAGCCACATCGTCGGCGAGGGCGGCGTTGGAAAACAGGACGAGTCCAACCGAGCACAGCGAGGCAAAGCAAGGTTTCAGCATGGCGGTCTCCACGAGTCTCACTCGGCCGCTTCGGGTGCTGCCGCACCGCGACGAAACAGGCCCGAAACAAACCGGCGTGCGCTCTCGATAGCGAGGTAAAGGGCCGGCACGACGATCAGCGAAAGCAGGGTCGAGCTGATGACACCGCCAATGACCGAGATGGCCATCGGTGCTCGGAACTCGCTGCCGTTGCCGCGAGACACCGCGGTTGGAAGCATGCCGAGGATCATGGCGGCGCTGGTCATCAGGATCGGGCGTAAGCGCTCGGGCCCGGCTTCGAGGATCGCCTCGAGCGGCGTCTCACCGTTCTCGCGAACGCGCTCGATCGCTCGATCCACGAGCAAAATGGCGTTCTTCGTGACGAGCCCCATGAGCAGGATGATCCCGATGAGCGCACCCATCGCGATGGTGTTCTTCGTCAGAAAGAGAGAGACGACCGCGCCGACGATGGCGAGCGGCAAGGTCGTCATGATCGTGAGCGGATGGATGAAGCTCTCGAACTGCGACGCGAGCACGATGTAGATGAAGACAACGCCAAGAAGGAGTGCGAGCCCCATCGCGCCGTTGGTCTCCGCCATTTGCTTGATTTGGCCGTCGTAACGAATGTTGACGCCCTTCGGCAGCTCGAGCGTCGCGATGTTCGCCTGGAGCTCCTTGGTCACTTCGCCAAGCGAGCGTCCGCGGGGACGCGCCCAAACGGCGATGTAACGGTTGCGGTCCTCGCGCTGGATGACCTGGGGCCCCTCGCCCGGTACGATGTGCGCAAGATCGGCGAGCGCAACGGAGCCTTTGGGAGACATCAAGGTCGTGCGCAAGAGAGAAGCGGCCGTGGCGCGATCTTCCGCGCGTAGTCGCACGCGCACGGGAACTTGGTCGTCACCGAGGCGGAGCTTGACCGAGTCGTCCCCGTCCACGGCCGTACGGAGGGCCATCGCGACCTGGGCGACGGACACACCCTGGTCGGCCGCACGGGGCCGATCGACCTCCACCTGGAATTCACGCTTGCCCGGAGTGTGTTTGACCTGGATGTCGACGATACCTGGCACGCTACGAAGCGCCCCCGCGACCTGCTCGGCCGATTTCTCGAGGTCCTCGTAATTCTCGCCTCGGACGTTGATCATGATGGGTGCCTGACCCATCGCGCCTTCGATCATCTGCACGTCCTGAATCGACACCTTCGCCGCATGAACGATCTTCGCAAGTTCGCGCGCGCGGTTTTGAATTTGCACGAGCGTCGTCGTTCGCTGCGTCTTCGGCACCGTGAGAACGCGAAGCCGGGACTTGTTGGCGTCACCGTCCGCTCCGACGG
>Ga0114972_10004378_pt1 | contig 10519 bp, 9 predicted proteins | sample M_140807_EF_Meta_FD_87354 | JGI IMG/M metagenome (GOLD analysis project Ga0114972, IMG submission 87354) | Freshwater microbial communities from Lake Montjoie, Canada to study carbon cycling - M_140807_EF_MetaG | ecosystem: Environmental > Aquatic > Freshwater > Lake | place: Lake Montjoie... | reverse complement strand
TGGAGCCCGGGGATTGCGCTGGCATTCCCCGCAGAACTGGTGTTCACGGCAGCCTGCCTATGGATACCACCCCATTGCCTGTGTTATATGTCTGGTCAAAGCTGAGCGCGCTCCGCTGGGAAGATGCGTGGCAGGAACGGTTTTACGGCATGCCACGCGTCAGCCCAGTGCTCACTACCCTGCCAGGCGGTAAAACCGTGCGGGTTGAGGTCTACTGCGAACGGAAAAGCGATGCGGAGAAAATCCTGAAGGAATTCGGCGGCAGCCTGCGCACGCTGAAACCGCAAAACTGGGCCGCGCCTGCCGCCGCCCGGCTGAAGCCCGTGATCGTGCGGAACCGGCTCATCATCGCACACGATCAGGCCGCCTTTTTGGAACAACAAGCCGCCCACCCTGGTCGGATCGTGCTGCAGGTCCCTGGGGAGATGGCTTTCGGCACCGGCGACCACGCTACCACTTCCACCTGCCTGCGGCTCATGGTGGATTTCGCCGCCAGCCGCAGCGCCCCATGGAGCGTGCTGGACATGGGCTGCGGCACCGGCATCCTGGCCCTGGCGGCCGCCAGACTGGGGGCCAAGCCTGTGAGCGGCTTCGACTATGATCCCGCTGCGGTGCGCATCAGCAAAAAAAACGCCACCCTCAATGGCGTGCGCGGCGTGAAATTTACCTGTGAGGACATGACCACCTGGAAACCCGGCGAGCCGCACGATCTCGTCCTGGCCAACATTTTCTACGATGTCCTGACCCTCTGTTTTGGCAGGATCGCCGCAGCGGTGAAACCCGGCGGCACCGTCATCGTTTCCGGCATCCTGCACACCCAAGCCGCAGGTTGTCTGGCCGCTGGCACCAAAGCCGGCCTTACATTCGCCCCGCCCATCCAACGCGGCAAATGGGTCACCGCCCTCGCCACCAAATAACTTTTCTCCCACCTCCCATGCCCCTCACCATCAACGGCGAAGCGATCCCAGACGAACTCCTGGCCCAGGAATTCGAAGGCATCAAAGCCCACTACGAACGCATGGGAGCCATGTCCTGCTGCGACCGGAATGATGAATTCCGCGGCTATGCCCGCGAGAACGTCACCGCCCGGGTGCTGATCAATCAGGAAGCGGAACGCCGTTTCCCTGACATCACCCCGGACGAGGTGGAAACCGCCCTCCAGCACCTCATCGCAGCCGAAGGAAGCCGCGCTGCCTTCTTCGCCCACGCCGGGCTGAGTGAGGAGGATGAACCCATGGTGCGTCAGGAAGTCGCCTCCGGCCTGCGCGTGGACCGGCTGATGATGGAGACCTGGGGTGCCGCCACAGAGCCCGATGAGGCTGCGGAACGTGCCTTTTACGAAGCGCACCTGGGCGATTACCTGACTACCGAAGAGGTCCATGCCCGGCACCTTTTTAAACACGTGGAAAAGGTCGAACAGCGGGATGCGGTTTACGAAACCATGCGTGCCCTGCGCCGGGAAGCACGCGCCGCAGGTGCAGATTTCGCCGCCATCGCCCTGGCCCACACCGACAAGGAGGACAAGCAGGTTGACCTTGGATTTTTCCGGCGCGGGGAATTCATGGAAGAGTTTGATCTCATCGTTTTTTCCCTCGAACCCGGGGAAGTCAGCCCCGTCTTCGCCTCCCACTGGGGATTCCACCTCGTGCAACTGGTGGAGCGCCGCGCCCCGGCGCCCCATCCTTTCGAATCCGTCCGCGAAGACCTCCGCACCCGCCTGACGGCCGGGCACCGCAGCCATACGACGCGGGCGCTGGTGGAGCGTCTGAAAGCCACTGCCACCATCAGCGAATAACATAAAACCAAATCCCGACAGGCGTTGCTGATCAGCCCGTCAGCCCGTCCGTGACCGCTGCGAGGAGGCGCAGGCTTTTTTCGTTGGGCAGAACGCCGGGTTGCATTTGATTCATCACGTAGGCGAAAGCCAGGCCATGGGCGGGGTCGGCAAAAGCATGGCTGCCACCAGCACCGGGATGACCAAAGGCATTGAGGGAGGGGCCGAAGCGGGAGCGCGCTTTGGTGCCTGCGCTGGTTAGAGGGTCCATCATGAAGCCGGCGGAGAAACGGGTGGGCAGGCAAAGCACGAGGTCCTTCCCGTTGACCAGCGGGGTGCTCATCCAGCCGAGGACTTCCGGGGGGATGATTTCCCGGTTTTCCCAATGGCCGTGGTTCGCCAGCAAAGCGTAGAATTTCCCGAGCGCCCGGGCACTGCCGACGCCTCCAAAGGCAGGCAGACCGGCCTGCCAGGCGGCGGGTTGGTTCATCTCGGCCACGGCATGCAAACCAGCGGGGGATTGAAAGGCCCGTTTGGTCAGGCTGTCAGGATCCGCCATGGCCCCAAAGAACGGGGCTTCATCCGGATCAGGGGGTTTGGGCCGGCCCGGATAGAGGCGTGCCACGTCAGGATAGCGGGATTCCGGCAGTCCACCGATCCAAAAATCCAAGCCCAGGGGCCCGGCCAGACGCTGCCGCCACACCTCCCCCAGGGAAGGGCCTCCGCTCAGGCGGCGGACGCATTCATCCAGCAAAAATCCATAAGTGCGGGGGTGGTAGCCATGGGCGGTGCCGGGCCTCCAGGCCGGAGCCTGATGTTCCAGGGCGTGCACCACGGCGGTGTAGTCATGGACAGAGGGAGGATCTGTCAGGGCGGGCAGGCCAGCCTGATGGGAGAGGAGTTCCCCGAAAGTGAGGGGAAGGGCCAGCTGGGGCCACACCGCACGCACCGGCGCGTCAAGATCCAGCCGGGCATCGTGCAGGATGAGCAGGAGGGTGGCGGCGGCCGGTCCCTTGGTGGCCGAATACACGGGCACCATGGTTTCCGGGGTCCACGCCGGCCCCTCATCCCTGGTCAGGGTGCCGGCGCAAAGATGCAGGATTTCCCGGCCGTGCTGCCAGATGGACAAGGCGGCCCCGACCTCTCCCAGGGCGGTAAAGTTTTCCTGGAACCGCTCCTGGACGGTCTGCAGCGCGGTGTCAGGGCTCATGTTCCTTGGTGGGGGCCGTCATGACGCAGCAAGCTGGCTGACGGTTTCAACCGGTTTAACGTTTGTCCTTTTCCCTGGCCTTGGCGGGCTCCGCTGATTTGGGTATTTCCCCGGCGCTCTTTTTGTCAGGATCTGCGGCAGCAGCGGGGTTCCGGTTGGCGATGACGAACGCTTCTGCTTCCTTGATCTGGTCGGGCGTGAGGCGCTTTTTGAAATTGGCGAGACGTTCCCGGGCAGCGTCTATCTTAGCTTCAGCGCCGGCAGAATAGAGCAGGAAGACCTGCTTGAAATCACCCTGCACGCCGCGTCCGTCCTCGATCATGGCTCCCAGGGAAGCCATCGCGAGCGGGTTGCCCTTGCTGGCGGCTTCCTTGTAAATGTCGCCGGCAGTTTTGTTATCAACCACGCCACTGCTGCCATTTTCCAGGATGGCGGCGACGTTCAGGGCACCGGTGACGTCCCCATTCTGCATGGCCCGTTGATACCATGCCAGAGCCGCCTGGGCATCGGCAGTGGTGCCTTTGCCATCGCGGTAGCGGGTGCCCAGGGCGAGCTGGGAGGGAACAAAGGCGGACAGGGCAGCTTTGTAATGCCAGTCAAAGGCCGCCGCAGGATCCTTCTTCAATCCCCCTTTCCCCTCGTCGTGGAAAACCGCCAGATTGAACATGCACATGCCGACTTTTTTTTCCGCTCCGGCCTGGTAGTTTTCGAGCGCTTTCTTTTCGTCCCTGGGAGCACCGATGCCGTTTTCGTAAAAGTAACCCAACTTGTTATAAGCGGCGAATTCGTTTTTGGTGAGGGCCTGGGTGTAATATCCGAAGGCTTTTTTCCCATCCCTGGGCACGCCCTGGCCGGTTTCGTAAAGGGACCCCAGCGCCATGAGCGCCTGGCCGGCACCCTTTTCAGCGCCCTGCTCCAGGAGGGCAAGACCACGGGGGACATCCGCCTGCAGCCCATTTCCCATCACGAGCCGGGTGCCATATTCCACCAGCGCGGGCAGGTGGCCGGCTTTCATGGCCTGCTCCATGAGGTCGATGGCCTGCTTCGCCTGGGCTTCGGTGAGATTGGGCTGGTTGGCCGTCATCATGGCCAGAGTCCAGGCAGAATCCGGATCGCCTCCGGCAGACGCCCGCTCAAACCAGACCCGGGCTTTTTCCAGGTCCTTGATAATGCCGGCCACCGGCACGCCGTCCAGGTAAAGTTGCCCCATGGAGCACTGGGCCCCGGCGTAACCTGTATTGGCCAGGTCTTCCACCATGGCCACGGCCTTTGCAGGATCCCCCCCGGAGGCCAGGTTCAACAGGCCGAGATTGTTTTTCGCGGCGGCAAAGCTATCAGCGGCTGATTTTTCGTAAGCGGCCCGGGCGTTTTCCAGGGAAGCGTCGGTGCCCAGACCGTATTGATAGAGATAGCCCAGAAAAAACTGGCGTTCTGCGGAACTGGCTTCGGTGGCCAGTTTCAGAGCCCCGGCAAAGGCCGGCTTGGACTCCTCCGGCGTTTTGGCTTTCTTCAGAATTTCCACCAGGGCAGTGACCGCAGGCTCCTTCAGCACATCGGGGGGGCTGAGGAATTTAGCCTGGGCTGGCAGGACTAACCCGAAGCCGGGGACAACTGTCAGGGCGATAGGGCGCAAAAATAGGGAAAGGCTCATGGAAAAGGTGTTTCGCCGCAGGAGGCCGCAAAGTCAATCCCTGCATGGATGCGGGGCAGAACCCAAATGGGGGAGGAGGAAGGATTCGCCTGGAATCAGGCCACTTCCACCAGCGCGTCATCCGCTTCGTTTCCGGCAGGACCGTGGAATGCCGCATCCTTGGCCAGCCAGGCGGCGGCGATGTCTTCCAGTTCGGTGATGCTTTGAATGTGGCAGAAGCGTTGGCGGAGGGCGCGGCCGCCGGGCAGGCCTTTGCTGTAGGCCATGAGACGGGAGCGCAGGGATTGCATGAGGAAGCGCTCGCTGTCAAAGCGGCCGGTTTCCATGGCCAGACGGGCGTGGCGGAGCATGAAGGCCCAGCGTTCCTCCGCTTCCACGGCGGCGGGTTGGCTGCCGGTTTCCAGGTAGTGACGGGCCTCCCGGAAGACCCAGGGGTAGCCCATGGCCGCGCGGCCGATCATGAGTCCACTGACCTGGGTGGTCTGGCGGCGGTGCTCGATGCCGCGGCCACTGGCCAGATCGCCATTGCCGATGACCGGCAGCCGGGAGCTGGCGGCACATTCGGCGATGACGTCCCAGTTCGCCTGACCGGTGTAGCCCTGGGCGCGGGTGCGTCCATGGATGGTGACGGCGGCAATGCCACAGTCCTCCAGGAGCCGGCAGACGTGGGGCGCGTTGATGGATTGCTCATCCCAGCCGATCCGGATTTTCGCGGTGACGGGGATGGGCACGGAGCGGACCACCGCGGTAGCGACGGCGGTGAGGAGTGGGCAGTCCTTCAATAGGGAAGAGCCGCCGTTTTTGGCGACCACTTTGTTGACGGGGCAACCGAAGTTCAGGTCGATGAAATCCGGGGCTTTCCAATCCATGACTTTCCGGGCGGCTTCTGCCATGTTTTCCGGGTGGGCTCCGAAGAGCTGCACGCCGACGGGACGCTGGGCTTCCTCAAAATCCGTGTAGTGGCGCGTGCGCTCGTCGCGCCGGATGATGCCTTCACTGCTGACAAATTCCGTGACCATGACATCCGCTCCCAGTTCCTTGCAAAGACGGCGGAAAACCGCGTCCGTGACCCCAGCCATGGGGGCGAGGTAAAGGGGCGGTCGGGAAGTTTGGAGCCAGGGCAACATTGGGGGAAAGGTGCACGGTTTTCGCCCGCTCACAAAGGCGAATGCGCCATCAATGGCCGCGCCCGCCTGGTCTGGTGCCAAACAACGCTGCGCCCAGGGCGGTGACTTTGAGGAGCCAGCCGAGCAGGCCGAGCAGCCCGATGCCTCCAAAGACGATAGGGAAAAGCCACAGCCACCAGCGCGCTCCCGCCTGCTTTTCGAGGACTGCCTGCCAGGGGGCGGCTGGGTTTACCCACGCAGTGGTGCTTGCTCCCTGCGGGTATCGGCTCACCGCATCCCTGGCTTTGCTGTAATTGCTGCTGGACGAAGTGCCGCGGTCGAAATCCAGCCAGCCGGAATGCCAGGTGCGGCCATTGAAATCATATTGATAGGCAATTTTGGCTTTGTAAGTCGTGGAGCTGTTTTTGCCACTGCTGCGGCTGGTCGATACCCCGCTGGCGACGACTTTGGCAGGCACCGGCACCATGCGGCTGCCAATCACGGCCCAGTCCGGCTGATCCGCCAGGGCCAGCTTCCAGACGAGAAATCCGGCTCCGGCGAACAGCGCAAAAAAGACGGGAGCCAGAATGCCCCCCAAACATCCCTTCGCCCCCCGATTGCCCACACCAGCACCTCCCACCATCCGGCGGAACAGACCAAAAACCCCACCCACCGCGATCAGTCCCCCCACTCCCGCGAAGACACATCCCAAGGCCATCACCAACGCGCCCACCGTATAACTGGCCTGAAGAAAGGTGGATTCCGCCGGATTCAGTGGATTGACATAACAAACCGCTCCTCCCTCCCGCGCTTTCGCACCCTCGGCCTCAAATTCATTGATCTCCGGCCTGCTGGACAAGGCCAGATCATACGTCTGCCCCGTTTGGGATTGGCCATTCCAGGTGAAGTTATAGGCCACCCGGGGAGTGGTCTGGTAACCGTCATTCGCGGGCTCAATCCCGATTTCCCATTGAGTCACCTGACAGGGCACCACTGTCCAGGTATGCACCAGGCGCACCTTCACCAGGAACTGGCTCCATGCCAGCCAGCACACCGCCAGACCGGCGGCCAGGAAAATCAGGCCAAATGGAATCAGGCAGCCCGCAGGGGCTTTTTTGGTAGGTTTGACCGGTAGACTCATGGGAAAAAGCCATAGCGCCTGGGAGCCGTGCCGTCAAAACCAGATCCCGCCCGCTCTCAGCGTGGATGCCACGCAAAGGCCGATCCCCGGCTTGCTGATATTCCCGGAATGATTGATATTGCATGAATGAAAGATGTGGCTAAGCCCAAAGCACCTGCCAGCGCTTCCCCCATGCTCCGGGCCGCTAGCCCGGAGGGGGGAAAGCTGGCTGCTCTGTTGTGGCTCCTGTTTTCGTGCACCAGCCTTATTTTTTGTGCTCTGCTGGTGGCGGTAGCCTGGTGGCGGGAGGATCAGGCCTTCTGGCGGAATAGCGGGGGCTATCCCGTTTGGCAGCGCGAACTGGTGAAGATCACGTTTTACCCCCTGCTGGCCTGCGTTTGCCTGGCGGTGATGCTGTTGACCAAGGGACTGCTCAGAGGCTGGAGGGGTTCCGCCCGCACCTGGGGATTGCACGTCCTCCTGATCCTGCTCTGCTGGCTCCTCCTGGCTGCCTCGGTCTGTATCGCCTGGGCGAACAACGTAAGCAACCTGCTGCAGGACCATCCCCTGCACCAGCACGCGGAATAGGGACTTCCGCTGATCCGCACTTCCCGCCGTGGCTGCAGCTTCCATGCCATGCCCTGATGGAGCTGAGCGGCGGGCTCGGTGACTTCAATCCTCCCACCGTCCTTCCTTTGAGTGAAAGACAGCGGATTCCCCCAGGCCCGTGCCATACCAGATGATGTAGGAACCATCGGGTTCTTTTTGATAGAAAAGCTCACCCTCAGGGCGGTCCGGCGGTGCTGGAATGGGGAGTGACGCTGGATAAACGCCGTGTCCTGTCCGGTAAGATTCGGCTGCTGCCTGAATGGATTTGGCCTGACGCCTCAGCCGCCAATCCCGTCCTTGCCCCATCACCCAGACCGCCCCGGCAACCGGCAGCAGCAAAGCCACTGCCAGGAGATACCTGCGGCGCGATTTGAGGAATTTCATGGCCGGTTGTGCTGATCAATGGTCATTACTGCGGCACTGCATAGCCGCCTGGTGGAACGTCAACCAACTCCACCCTTGGGGACAAAACCCATGCCGTGCAAGCAGCATTGCTGTGCCGCCGCCTGCGGATCTGTCCCTCAGGGACGGACGTCTATCGCGGGGCGGAAGAAGCGCCGGGGGGATTCACCGCCCAATTTACTGTGCCATTGGAGAGAATAGAGGGTATCGCCATTGGGGCTGACTTTCGTCCAGGTGGCGGAGGTAGTATCTTCCCACTCCCGTAAATCGGTGCTGGTCTGAAGGCGCGTGCCGTAGTAGTTGCCAATGCCGGCAGGCACGGTGTAGCTGACCTGGAATCCGGAACCGGCTGGGAAAATGGTGAGGGAACATTGGAGCAGTTCCTGGACTTCGCCCAGGGCAGCGATGGCGGGGCCGCGGACGGTCCAGGTGAAACTGCTTTCCACATGGGCTCCGTCCGGAGTGGTGGCGGTGACGGTCACCGGATAGATGCCGGATCGGGTGGGGCGGCCGGAAAGGGACACGCTGGTGACGGGGGAGATGCCCCGGGGATTGGAGCCCGGCACGGCAGTGGCCAGGATATTCACGCCCGGGGGCAATCCGCTGACGCTGAAGGTGATCGGATCGCCTTCCGCATCCGGGGCGAAGAGGGGCAGATCCACCCGTTCGCCAGTTTTGTTGTTCTGGAACAGAAAGGGCTTGAGCCAGGGGGCCTGATTGGCTGTAAGGGCTTTTACGGCAGATCCGCCCAGGAGGGCCCATGGCTGTTGGGACCCGGACCAGTAGAGCGCGGCACTGGCTCCACCCCATGCCTGATAGTAATCCAGCAGGGCCACCACGGGTTCTCCACCGGTCAGCCTCACGGAAACGGTGTGCCAGCCGCCATTTTCCCCATCAGCCGGATTCCAGTCATCACCGACCAGCACGCCATTGAGCCAAAGCCGGGAGCCATGGTCGGCCGCGATGGTAAAGTCGTAGACGTCCGTCACGGGCGGGGTGAAGCAACCGGACCACTTTACCGAAAAATTGTCGGGATAAACCTAAAAAGGACGCTGACCGGCCACGGAAACTCAGGGATTTATAAGAAAATTTAAGTCCTCTGAAATTCCAATCGATGAGGGCCCGTCAGACCCTTTGGCGGCCATGCAGGCAGCATCCCCCCATGGCATTTCCCGCCTTGCCAATCCTGGTAGAGTTGGTCAACATGACGAACCATTCGTATTCCCCCTGCTGTTTCCCCGTGGCAACGAATGGCTGAGTGCCCTGTCATGAAAAACTACCGACCGATTCTGCTGCAAAACCTGGCCGTGGCGGTGCCCGGGGTGCGCGTGCGGCAGTTGCGGCTGAACCAGCACACGCCGGAAGCCGTCTGGAGCACCCACTCCCACGATCACGGACAACTCCTGATTTACCTGAGCGGAAGGGGCCGGCAGAAGATCACTGAAAAAATGCACGAATGCCGTCCTGGCACCGTCGTCTACCTGGAACCCGGGGCCATGCATGGTTTTGAGCGGCAAATGGTGAGGCCGCCCCTGGTCCTCGTGATTGATGTCGATCTGGAAATCACCCGGAGCACCCCTCATCCCTGCGCTCAGATGCCGGATGCGGATCTCACCAAGGTGCGGGGCTCCGTGACCCGGCTTTTCCAAATCCGCCAGGTGGAACACCGCGAAGCCAGCCTGCTGGTGGGTTCCATCGTGCTGGAAATCCTCGATCGGGTGCTGCTCGCCGCCGGGTGGATCAAGCCCTTCAACCGCTATGGCGACGCCAAAATGATGAATACCACCCGCTCCGTGGAACGGATGCTGGAGCGGATGGGGCCGGAAATTACCATGGAAGCCATCGCCGCCCGCTCCGGATATAACATGGACCACCTGAACCGGCGGCTCAAAGCCGAATGCGGTCTCACCCTGGGCCAACTGCGCTCCCGGCACCGGCTGCAACGCGCCCAACGCCTGATCCAGCAGGGCTTGCCCCTCCAAACCGTCGGGGAACGCGTTGGTATTCTGGATAATAACTATTTTTCCCGCTGGTTCCGCCAGCAAACCGGCATGACGCCCACCACGTGGAAAAAATCCCCGCAAATGTCGGTCCGGTTTTAGGCGGCCAGGAGCCTGCTGGTTTTTAGCGGGCAACACCATCACTCACCCAGGATTTCCTCCGCCCTGTTTCATGCTTTCCCGCCCGTTTTCTGCTGCCGTGTTTGACCCGCCGCCCATGGCCTGTCCTGGTTGCTATCGGGCGTTGAGGGAGCCGGTGCCGGATTGCCCGGATTGTGGATACAATGGCTGGACTTGTGTGGAAAAGTTCCCGTGGATTCCCCCACCACTGCAACGGGTGATGGATGTGGAGGGCTGCCTTTCGGCGGCGGAGCGGGCGGCGATTGACCGGGTAGCCGAGCCCCTGGAGCAGGCGATGCCTCAGGTAAGGGTTCACCTTTGCCTCGGCCAACTGCACCCGGATACGGATCCGCGGGAGTTTGGCTTTTGGCTCTTCAATGCCAGCGTGGCGCCCGATCCGGAAGCGGCGATTCACCGGCCTTGGAGTATCCTGCTGGTGATAGACCGTAGCTCCCGCCGGGCCTCCATCACGGTAGGCTATGGGTTGGATCCTTTTTTGGGGGATGATTTGCTGCGCCTCTGCCTGG
>Ga0114972_10004377_pt1 | contig 10519 bp, 7 predicted proteins | sample M_140807_EF_Meta_FD_87354 | JGI IMG/M metagenome (GOLD analysis project Ga0114972, IMG submission 87354) | Freshwater microbial communities from Lake Montjoie, Canada to study carbon cycling - M_140807_EF_MetaG | ecosystem: Environmental > Aquatic > Freshwater > Lake | place: Lake Montjoie... | reverse complement strand
CGCCAGCGATAACCATGGCTTTACGGCCCATTCGGGCGAAACCAGCCACAAGGAGGAAACCAAGTAAGGCATATACCCATCCTGAAGCACCAATTACAATTCCTGGCCTTGCAAAACACCAGGTCCAAAATCCTGATAAGAGAAAAGTAAAGGCCCATACTTTCCAGAATATTTCTTTAACAAGATTGTAAATCAGTGTGCTAAGAAGAATAAAGGGAAGGAGATTGGATGCCAGGTGCATCGCATTGGCATGAAGGAAAGGAAAGAAGATGATTCCTGTAAGCCCTCGCAGTTCTCTGGGGCGTAAACCGTAAGCAGAAAATGAAGTATCAAAAAACCATTCCAGAAAAAGGATAAAAACCATAAAAGTCCCGGCCAAAGCCGAAGGCAGCAGGGAATAGGCAAACTGGTTTGGGCTGTTGCTCAAACTTTTTTGTTCCCCGTTTTTATTTTTTTTCAGCATTAACCTCTCACTTTTTCCTGATTCCAAAAATACTATCAATATTGAGGCCAGAATTTGAATCATGCATATTGCGGTAGCGGGAAACATCGGGGCAGGTAAATCTACACTTGCACAAAAATTAGCCAACCATTACAACTGGGAGGTTTTCTATGAATCTGTTGACGACAATCCCTACCTCTCGGATTTTTATGACGACATGAACAAATGGGCATTCCACCTGCAGGTTTATTTTCTTTCCACACGGATAAAACAGGTGCTGGATATTCAGGCTACCAGCCGCACGATTATTCAGGATCGGACCATCTATGAAGATGCTGTGATTTTTGCCCGCAACCTTCATGCATCCGGGCATATTAACCAGCGTGATTACCACAATTACTTGAACCTGTTTGATACCATGACAGGTTTTGTAAAGCCACCAGATCTTCTTATTTATCTGCGGGCAAGCACACCAACCCTCGTAAAGCGAATAGAAATGCGAGGCCGGGAATATGAAAACAACATTAAACTGGAATATTTGCGCAAGCTTGGAGAATCATACGAGGACTGGATTTCAACATACGACCGCGGGAATCTCTTGGTTATTAATGCGGATGAACTTGATTTTGTAAGCCATCAGGAAGACCTGGGCAAAATCATCGGCATGGTTGATCGTGAATTGTATGGCATTTTTGGCACAAACCAAGCATAGTTAATTTTTACAATTGTTTTGAAATGGCCATTCCTTTTGGCCCAACTACTAATTTTAAATACTTATGATCCGAATTTCTGTTTCTGTTTCGAAAACAACTGGTTTTTTATTTCTACTGTTCCTAAGTCAAAATTTGTTGCAGGCTCAGCTCCGCAAAGATTTAACCCTAGATGATGTCTGGAAAAATCCTGTTTGGAGGTCAGAAGGCGTTGATGAAGTAAACTGGTTTAAAAGCGGTTCGCAATATTCAGCCCTGAAAGATGGCAACATCGAGATTTATGACATCAAAACCGGACTTCGGGTTCGCACACTTCTGGAAGGAAGCAAACTGCAACTAGATTCTTCAATCCTTGATATTCAGAATTATACGCTGAGTCCGGATGAAAGCCAGTTGCTGATTGAAACCGGAATAGAGCCGATTTACAGACGGAGTTCCCGGGCTTTTTTCTATTTGTATAACCTGAAATCAGGGAATCTTAAGGCGATTATGCCAGGGAAAAAGATATACCTCGCAAACTTTTCGCCGGATGGAAAACAGGTTGCATTTGGGTATGAGAACAACCTTTACCTGCACGATGTGGGCACCGGAAAAGAAAAGGCCATCACAAGTGGCGGGAAACTCAATGAGATTATCCACGGAAGCACCGATTGGGTTTATGAAGAAGAATTTGAGTTCTGGAAGGCATTTCATTGGTCGCCTGATTCCAAGAAAATTGCCTTCATGACTTTTGACGAAAGTGAAGTACCAAGCTACAACATGCAAATGTGGGGAGGGCTCTATCCCAAGGATTATAAATTCAAATATCCCAAAGCAGGTGAGCGCAATTCTCGGGTGGATGTTTCTATTTATGACCTTGCAAGTGGTAAAATCTTGCCGCTTGAAGAAGGTGCTGAGAATGATCAATACATCGCGCGCATGCAATGGACGCGCAATTCTGGTATCCTTTCTCTTCGAAGATTAAACAGACTTCAGAATAAAATTGAACTTCTGCATGCGGATGCCACAAGTGGCAAGCTCACCGTAGTGTTGGAGGAAAATAGTTCCACATTCCATGAAATGAACGATGATTTACGCTATCTAGAAAATGGACGAGAATTTATCTGGAGTTCTGATAAGTCTGGATTTCAGCATTTATATCTCCATTCTATGGACGGAAAATTAATCCGACCCATTACCAGCGGCAATTGGGAAGTGAGTAGCTTTTTGGGGATTGATGAAAAGAAAGGTTTGCTATATTTTATGAGTACTGAAGATGGATCTGTTCAACGGCAATTATACAGCGTAGCCATAGCCGGAAATAACAAGCGCCGACTAAGTGAAGGAAAAGGCACCCATTCTGTTAGTTTCAACCAAGACTTTTCCTACTACATTGATGATTTCAGTTCCGCATCCAATGTTCCGGTAACGACACTTTACCAATCCAACGGGAAGTCTGTGAAGGTTTTAGAAGAAAATAAAGCACTGAAAGACAGGCTTTCAAATTTCAACATTGCTCCAAAGACATTTTTTGAAATTACCACAGCCAAAGGTGTAAAGCTCAATGCCTGGATGATTAAGCCGATCAATTTTGATCCTGCTAAAAAATATCCAGTGCTGATGCATTGCTATGGTGGACCTGGTCATCAAACTGTAACGGATGCATGGGCAGGTGCTGATTTTTTCTGGTATCAGATGCTTGCTTCCAAAGGTTATATTGTGGTTTCTGTTGACAACAGAGGCACTGGCGGCAAAGGCTCCGAATTCAGGAAATCTACTTACGCCCAGTTGGGAAAACTGGAGTGCGAAGACCAAACCGATGCTGCCCGCTGGCTTGGAACCCAGTCCTGGGTTGATGCCGGTAGGATTGGAATATGGGGCTGGAGTTTCGGCGGATATCTCACCTCCCTTTGCCTGACAAAAGGCGCGGATGTTTTTAAAACAGGAATTGCAGTAGCACCAGTAACAAACTGGCGGTTCTATGATTCAATTTATACAGAGCGATATCTGAAATTGCCTTCGGAGAATGCGGTTGGGTACGATGATAATTCCCCTGTTACGCATGCCGACAAACTCAAGGGCAATTATCTTTTGGTCCATGGAACAGGCGACGACAATGTCCATTTTCAGAATGCCATTTCAATGGTAAATGCCCTTGTTAAGGCAAACAAGCCATTCGATTCAGCTTATTATCCTAACCGAAACCACGGGATTTATGGTGGAAGCACCAGGCTTCACCTCTATACCAAGATGACAAATTTCATTCTTGAAAATCTTTAAGCCAGGTTTCCAGGAATGTAGTTTGAGCGTTATAAAATGCACTTAAATGCTCTTTCCTGGTTTTCTCAAGGTTTTCAAGGAGTTCATTGGCATTCTTAATATCAGTGTTGTATTTTCTCACCGCATCCCGGCAAATCTGTTTTTCTGCCTCTGTTTCCATTCCGTTTTTTTTAACTTTTTGACAATGGACTTTGAAATCTTGTTCAGAAACAATGAAATTTTCGATGTGGACAATTTCATTTCTAGCTTCTTTGGCGAATAGCCTTAAACTGTTTAAAGCAGCATTTTTCACAAGGTGGTCACCACAGCAGGCTAGATGATTTTTTAGGTTGATATTGTTGATTTCGACCAATTTAGAAAATTCAGCTCGGCGTTTTTCAGAAGTTTGAATAGAGTCTTTCAGGAGGCTTTCCATGCAGGCGGTCTCCATTTTACTTACCGGAATCAGATAAGTCTGAATTCCATGCAGGTATTCCAGTCTTTTTTGGGCCTCTCTGAAAAATATGGCAATCCTGCTTCCATCTTCAGTTCTTGTAAGTTGGTTTTCAATGCGATAAATCGCCACTTCTTGTTCCAGTCTTGTAGCAGCGGTTAAAACCGATTTGTGGTATTCAAGAATTTTAGCCCGGGCAATAAGAATGGAATCTTCTTGAATTTCAGATTTTAGAACGGAACACTTTGATGTGTAATCAATAAGTACCTGCAGGAATCGGGAATATTCGGATGGAATTGATTCATGGGCCTTCGGAACCTTGTGGTTTTGAAAATGCCTTAATTCCTTATCCAGTTTGTGGATAAGGAATTTACCAGATGAATTGTCCGCGATCAATTCCTGCTTGCAAAAATCCGAAATTGTGGATTCAATGCTTTCTCTGCAAAGTGGGAAAGTATGGTGCTCAAAGTAATTAAGTGACTCACGCGCTCGCGCTACAGCTTGCCCAAAAACCGGGTAACTTGATGTAAAAAGTAAAAAGGTAAAGAGTAGTTGTCTGACCATTGTGTAGAAGTCATCTTTCTACACAAATCAATAAATAAAAGAACTTTTAATCCTTCGCCATAATCAAATCAAAAACCAACTTGTCTCAATTCTCAGCTGAGATGTTCATCCAACCTGTCCAACGCCGGCTTCCATCAGAAAGAAGAAGTTCGTAGAAATATTGGCCAGCCACAAAATCATCATTCCTTTTCCAGGCAATTTGATTTTCGACAATTCCAGAATAAACCAATTTGCCCCATCGATTAAACAATCGAACCTTCATTCCTTCATATGCACCCTTGATTACCCAATCCTTATTTTCTGGAACGCTGCTTTCTGGAATTATGAGGTTAGGAATTTCAACTTTATCCCGCATCGTAATATTGAGAAGATCGGAACCAAAACATCTTCTTTGCTGTGAATCCCATGCAGTTACACTTATTGTTTGATTGACATTTGGGGAAAAATTCAAAATACTTTCCATCCTAGGTTCGAAGTCTGAATTGCTGCTGGTCCAGTCACTTTCGGGATACCCACTTTCCAAGCGAATGGAAATTCCTCTTTCGATTTCCTGGTCAGGACCTAGCGATGGAGCCGGAACTGGCACAACTTCAAAATTGTAATTTTCTGATGCAGAATCGATACAGGCCGATAGATTGCCTGGAAAAACAGCCTTCAAATTATGGTTCCCAGTTGTAATTTGGGCAGGAGGGATTCGATCTGTCAAAATACCATCCAGGTAATATTTCGTGTCAGGATATCCGTTGATCAGGATCTCTGATCCATTGTTGCAATAAAAAGGTTTTCTAAAAAGTGGAATCAGGTTCCCTGGTTTTTGAAGCGGTTTAAGATGCACAAACTGCTCTGTCAGGCTGCTGCAAGCAGGAGCCGTTTCAATGAAATATTCAATTCGATAGGTATTGTTTGGAAGAAGGACTTCAGGTGAAAATACATTTCCCGGAGGAATAATTCCCTGTCCGGAAAAGACCCCACCTGCTGTAAATGGAACCAGATTGATGTTGCCGGAGGAGGGACAAATTGTGTCAGGTAAATTTTCAAACCCTGCATTCGGAATGCTGAAAACCTGAACAGTGCGGGTGGAGGTATCTCCACATCCACCACCGGAACTCTGCAAAAAATAACGAATTGTGTGAATTCCTGATCCCGCCAATTGGGGAGAAAACTGAATTCCAGAAACCCCTGGTCCGCTGAAAACACCTGGCTGAGGATTCACTGGAACAAGGGTAACAGGTGCCGCAGTGATGCAATAGGAGGGAAGTAGCCCGGTGAACTCTGCTTCAGAAAGTGACTTCACCATATTGAATTTGAACCTGGAATCGGTTCTGTTTTCATAATATTCTACAACAATATCCCGGTAACCGGCACTCAGGTAAACCCCACAACCATTGCTGCCCGCGTTGTTAACATCTCTGAATTGGTGGTCGCTCCAATCGCTTAAAATCCAGGTTGCACCACCATCAATACTCACCCGAAAACCATCATCTGCCCCACCTGAAAACAGATAGTAACCGCTTTCAAACAAGTACCGCCTCCGCATTCGAATGGCATAAAATTCCTTGAAGCTTCCACAAACTTGATTGGTATCGGCAAATGAAGAAGGAGCTGCGATGCTGTTTCCCCAGTTAAAATCGAAGTTCATACTCGATTCACTGATATATCCACTGTACCTGTCCGGATTGAAGGTATCTTCATTTGTTGCGTCCAAAATGGTTGAACTGATGCTCGGAATCCAAGAATAAAAATATCCGCGCCAATATCCTTCAGGATAATAGGCAGGGTCGGAGTCTACTAATTTCGAAACTGCAAAAGGAAATTCGTTGAGTTGATTACTATAGGTAAGTGGACTACTTCCTTTTACTCTTAAACGATAATTTGTTCCTGCAAGCACACTGGCTGGGAAAGCAACTGTAAGAAACGCGGTTTGTAAACCTCCAGACTGGCTCAATTGGCCCTCCATGGTGATTAATCCGCCTCCACCAAAATTGCCATTCAGGGCGATTTCAACTGTGAAGATATTTCCAGGATTAAAAAGCTCGTGTTCGAATTTAATTTTGAGTAATGAATTGCTACAGATAGTAGCACCGGCTAAATTATAATCTATAAGTTCTGGCCGGCGAATGTTTGCTGCGCTTGCATCTTTGTTAAGATGCAAAAATATACATAGTGTAAGCAGGAAAATTCTAGTGATTATGTTCAATTTCATTGTACCAAGAGAGCAACAAATATGGTAAAATCTAACCTTCTAATCGCTAAATCTTCGTGGCAAGGAACGCTGGCCTTTGCCAAAAAGTCGGCTACATTTGTCCTCATGAAACGCCTCCTTCTGGTTGCCATTTTATTTGCATTGCTATTACCATCAGACCTTATGGGTCAGGATTATAAAGAATGCATATTGGACCAAACGGATCAGGTAAATAAATTGCTAGACTCATTGGCAATTAAAAATCTGGAAGCCAGTAGAATACAGGGTTTTCGTATTTTGATTTATTCCGGCAACGAACGCGAAGAAGCCATCAAAGCAAAAGAGAATGCCTATGTTTTGTTTCCAAAAGCGGATGTCTACATGACTTACCAGGTTCCAAGTTTCAAGGTTCGCTTCGGCGATTTTTATTCCCGGCTTGATGCCTGGACAACCCTTTTAAAATTACAGGCTCAGTTTCCTCAGGCAGTAATTACGAATGAGATCGTAAACATTAAACCATAAAAAATCATGTTCCTTTATAACGTAACCATAAACTTGGAAGACAGCATCCACGATGATTGGATGGATTGGATGAAAAGTAAACATCTGGATGAAGTTATGGCCACTGGCTGTTTTGTGGCGCACCGCATTCTTAAAGTCCTTTCAGAAATTGAAAACAATGGAACTACTTATTCAGTCCAATATTATTTCAATGAAATGACGGATTATGTGAGGTATCAGGAAAAATATGCGCCATCACTCCGTGCAGAAGGACTGGAGAAGTTTGGTGATAAAATGATGACTTTCAGGACCCTTTTAGAGGTTATCTCCTAATCGATCTAAAATAAAAAAGGCTGCCCAGAGATTGAAGCAAAAATGCTCGTCCGGGCAGCCTGTTTTTTTGGACTTAAAAGTCCTTTTCGTGTAACTTATTTTTTCTAAGCAGAAGGCTTCCTTCCGCGAAACCACCTCTTGGCTTTATCTGTTCTGTTGGAACTGCTGGGAGGAACTGTTTTAACGCCGGGTGCTGCAGCTTTCTTCGACGGAGTTGGTTGCCGTTGTGGCTTTTCTACCTCCTGATTTTCCAAAGGATATGGATGTTCGGATTGAATTGGAACTTTTCTTCCAATCAGTTTCTGAATGTCGCGTAAGAATTCTTTTTCTTCCTCATCGCAAAAGGAAATCGCCCTTCCGCTTGCACCCGCTCTACCTGTTCGGCCAATGCGGTGCACATATGTTTCAGGAATATTCGGAAGTTCGAAGTTGATCACATGACTCAGGTCGTCTACATCAATACCACGAGCGGCAATGTCTGTGGCAACAAGAATCCGAATCTGGCTGGCTTTAAAATCACTCAGGGCTTTTTGCCTGGCATTTTGAGATTTATTTCCATGAATGGCTGCTGCACGAACTCCGGTTTTTTCCAGATCCCGCACAACTTTATCGGCGCCATGTTTGGTGCGCGTGAAAACCAAGGCACGCTGAATGCTCTTGTCTTTAAGCACATGGTTCAAAAGACTTTTCTTGTCAACCTTGTCAACAATAAAAACCATTTGCTCCACTGTTTCTGCGGTGGAAGAAACCGGAGTAACCTCAACCTTAACCGGATTTTGAAGGATGCTATTTGCCAATCCCACAATTTCCGGAGGCATTGTGGCGGAGAAAAACAAACTCTGGCGTTGGCGAGGTAATTTGGCAATAACCTTCTTCACATCGTGAACAAAACCCATGTCGAGCATTCGGTCTGCTTCATCCAGAACAAAAAGTTGGATGTGCCCAAGATCTATAAAACCTTGGTTTATAAGATCAAGTAATCGGCCTGGAGTTGCCACCAAAACATCAACACCTCTTTTGAGGCCTTCTGTTTGTGCATGCTGGGAAACACCACCGAAAACAACCAGATGTTGCAGCGATAAATGTCGGCCATAAGCCTTGAAACTATCCTCAATCTGAATCGCCAGTTCGCGGGTAGGAGTGAGGATAAGCGCTTTAATATCTTTCCTGCCCCTGTTATTGAAAGAACCTGGATTTTCTTTCCGGAGCTTTTCAAGCTGTTGTAAAATTGGAATGGCAAAAGCGGCTGTTTTTCCGGTGCCGGTTTGGGCGCAGCCGAGGAGATCGCGGCCTTCAAGCAAGGATGGAATGGCCTGTGCCTGAATGGGTGTGGGTGTAGTATACCCTTCTTCCTGAAGGGCACGCAGGATTGGATCAATTAGACCCAGTTGGTCAAAAGTCATTTATTTTTGTTTAAGACATCAGGCTCCCGATTTTTTTCGACATACTGAATCGCGCTTACTGCGTGATTGCCTGAGAAATCAATCGAAAAAAATTCGAGGGAAGCTCTGGTACCGGCCTGCAATGTCGGGGCAGTCTCCGGTCTTTGCATGCTTTTCCAACTGTGGGGCCTGTTTGCCGGCCAGAATTGCATATGCATTGCAAAGAAAGGCAAAAAAAGCCGCATAAATCCATATTAATCCATCAGCCAAACCAATTTCTCAGGCTGTCGTGATTTTTGTGCCGTTTATCAAGTCTATTCTGAATGTTTATAGTATGCCATTATATTTGCCACATGAGGTTTCAATTCCAGATTCTGGCATCAGCATTTTTTCTGCTGCCTTTCTTGGTGGGGGCGCAGGCCTACCGCCACACAGGTTCCAACCACGGCACCCGTTTCGAACAACTTGATTATTTAATTCCTTCACCCAATGAATCCCGTACAGCCAGCGGCGCACCGGGTCCTGCTTATTGGCAGCAAAGTGCTGATTATGACATTGAAGCATTTCTAGATGAAAAAAATCTGAAGCTCACCGGAAAAGAAACGGTTACATACCACAACAATAGTCCGGGTCCTCTTTCCTACATCTGGTTGCAATTGGATGAAAATGAACATGATCCAAATTCAAACAACCACCGGTTTGATAAAAGTGGAATTTCCAATAGGATGAGCGATGCAGACCTGGGTCGTTTCGAGTACCGCAAAACATTGGATGGTTATGGCGACAAAATTCTTTCTGTAACCGACGCAGCCGGAAAGAAATTACCCTACACAATCAACCAGACAATGATGCGAATCGACATGCCCCGCGACATAATGCCCGGCCAGAAATTCGTATTTAAAGTAGAATGGTCTTATAAAATTCCTGACCGCATGAAACTTGGAGGAAGAGGTGGCCTCGAGTATTTCCCAGAGGATGGAAACCACATTTTCACAATCTCTCAATGGTTTCCCCGTCTCTGCGTGTATTCTGATTTTCAGGGTTGGCAAAACCATCAATTTACCGGCAGAGGCGAATTTGCCCTGGCTTTCGGTAATTACAATGTAAAAATGACCGTGCCTGCAGACCACGCAGTTTGCGCAACTGGTGAAGGTCAGAATTATGCATCTATTCTGAGTCCGGCACAAATGAAACGCTGGCAGCAAGCCCAGACGTCCAAAGAACCGGTAGAAATCATCACTTTAGATGAAGCTAAAAAGGCCGAAGAAAACAAAGGAGGAAGCAAATCCTCTGCCACCAAAACCTGGCATTTCAAGGCAAACAATGTCCGTGATTTCGCATGGGGAAGCAGCCGCAAATTTGTTTGGGATGCCATGGGCATAAACCAGGCCGGCAAGAAAGTGATGTGCATGAGTTTTTATGGCAAAGAGGCTTATCCACTTTATAGAAAATATTCTACCAAGGTTGTTGCGCATACAATCCGTACTTACAGCAAATTCACAATCGATTATCCATATCCTGTGGCCCAAAGCATCGAGGCAAGCAGTGGCATGGAATATCCGATGATCTGCTTCAATTATGGTCGTGCAGAAAAAGATGGCACCTACAGCGAAGCAATCAAATACGGCATGATCGGGGTAATCATCCACGAAGTTGGACACAATTTCTTCCCTATGATCATCAACAGCGATGAAAGGCAGTGGAGCTGGATGG
>Ga0114972_10004374_pt1 | contig 10522 bp, 9 predicted proteins | sample M_140807_EF_Meta_FD_87354 | JGI IMG/M metagenome (GOLD analysis project Ga0114972, IMG submission 87354) | Freshwater microbial communities from Lake Montjoie, Canada to study carbon cycling - M_140807_EF_MetaG | ecosystem: Environmental > Aquatic > Freshwater > Lake | place: Lake Montjoie... | reverse complement strand
GAACTGCGCTTCGATCGCTGCAACCGCCGCAAAACAGGCGGCACGATCGGTGACGTCGAGCGGCATGATGATCGATCGCTCGGCAGGGATTTCGAGCGACGCCTGCACCTGCGCCAGCATCTCGCGATTGGTGGCAGCCAGGCAGACCGTCGCGCCCTCGGCGGCATAGGCCTGCGCAATTGCGCGACCGATGCCTCGACTCGCGCCGGTGATCAGCGCCACATGATTGGCCAGCCGGGACCCTGAGGGGCGAATGGTGCTTGATTCAGTCATGCGATGTGTCCTTCAAAAAATAATGCCCCTCAGCAGGCTTGCCAAGGCTCAGCGATTACCCGAAATCGGATCCCCGAAGGTCGTCCATTTCTGGCCGTCGAACCGGGCCATCACCACGGTCGACAGCGGGCCATAGTCGGTCGGCGAGGTATCAAGCATCAGACCGGGCAGGGTCACCGCGATGCGAACATCCTTCAGATTGGTCGCAATCTTCTGGATGTTGTCGCGGGTCAGGTTATCACCGGCGGTCTTGAGGACATAGACCACCGACTGAGCTACGCCATAAGCCTGCAGGTTGAGCTGATCGTTCGGGTCACCGCCCGGAAAATACTTTTTCATGAACTCCTTGTACTCGACCATCGCCGGGTCGTTTTCCCACTGCTTGTCGGACGGGTCCTTCAGGAATTGCGTGGTCATCAGTCCCACCGCTCGTTCGAGGCCGGCAGGCTGCAGCACCGAGCCGATGGTGGAGGACACGTTGGTCATATAGTGCGTCGGCTTCCATCCCGCCTCCGCAATCCGGCGAATCGTCTGGCTGGCAAACTTCGGCGAGGCCGCTGTGATGAAAGTATCCGCGCCGGTGGCCTTGAGGCTCAGAATCTGCGAATCGACCGTGGCATCGGTGACTTCGAACGACGCCTCTCCGACGAGCATTGCCTTGGCTTTGTCACCCAGCCGTTCACGCACGCCTCTGAGATAGTCCTTACCGAAGTCGTCGTTCTGATAAAGGATCGCGATCTTTGCGTTGGGGTTGGTGCGAAGGATGTGCTCGGCAAACACCCGGCCTTCCAGCGGATAGGTGGGCGACCAGCCAGTGGTCCAGGGGAAATTTTTCGGATCGTTCCATTTGCCGGCACCGGTATTGACGAAGAGCTGCGGCACCTTTTTCTGGTTCAGGTAGGTGTGCACGGCAGAATTGGTCGGCGTGCCCACACTGCCGGTGACCACCAGCACTTCGTCCTGCTCGACCAGCCGCCGCGTGTTTTCGAGTGTCTTGGCCGGCACATAACCGTCATCGAGGCTGATGATTCTGATCTTGCGGCCATTCACACCGCCCTGATCGTTGATCTTGTTGAAGTAGCCCACCATGGTGCGGCCCAGTGAGCCATAGGCCGAGGCCGGGCCACTGTAGGGCATGGTCTGACCGATGAGGATCTCCGTATCGGACGCGCCGGTGTCGTATTTTTTCTGAGCTGCGACGGAGCCGGCAAATGCGAGGCCGACGGCCGCCAGGGCAATGGCGATGCGTTTCATGGTGTCTCCCTGAGTCTTTGTTTGTTTGAATGGTTCACGATGTTAATCGATGAATCGCGATCCGCCTCGCCGCACTGATCCGCCGACCTGACGCTGATCGGCATTCCTGTCATCATCGTCCGGACACACGGCGCGCCACTGTCGCGAACGCCGATCGGGGAGACACCATGCATGCTGCTGAACGCCCCTTTGCCGGGTTGAAGGTCATCGACTGCGCGAGTTTCATTGCAGCGCCCGCAGCCGCCACGACCATGGCCGACTTCGGTGCAGACGTCATCAAGATCGAAGCACCCGAAGGCGACCCCTACCGCGAGACTTACCATGCCGCCGGCCTGCCGGTCACCGAACGCAACTACCCCTGGGAACTCGACAATCGCAGCAAGCGCAGCCTGTGCCTTGACCTCAAGCAGGCCGAAGGACGTGATGTGCTGTATCGCCTTGTGCGCGAGGCAGATGTGTTCATCACCAATCTGCCGCTGCCGGTGCGTGACCGGCTGAAGCTCGACTACGCCTCGATCAGCACGCTCAACCCACGGCTGATCTACGCCTCGTTCACCGCCTACGGCGAGGTCGGCCCCGAGTCCGGCAAGACCGGTTTTGATGCGACCGCCTATTGGGCGCGCTCGGGCCTGATGGATCTGGTCAAAGCCGATCACACCGCACCGCCCAGCCGACCTACCATGGGCATGGGCGACCATCCGAGCGCGATGGCGTTCTATGCAGCCATCATCACCGCACTTTTTTCACGCGAGCGCACCGGTCACGGCTCGCAGGTACGCTCATCGCTGCTGGCCAATGGCCTGTGGTCAAACGGGATCATGGTGCAGGGGCAACTCGACGGGCTGCAGTTTGCGCCGCGCCCACCGCGCGAGCAGGCGGCCAATCCCTTTGCCAACATTTATCGCTGCGCCGATGGCCGCTGGATCAACCTCGCCCTGTCGAGCGAAGCCCGCCAGTTCGGTCTGCTGATGGATGCGCTCGAGCTTGGCGACTGGCAGACGGACCCGATGCTGCGCACGCCGCAGGACTGCCGCGATCATCATGTCGAGGTGATCGCTCGCTTCGACCGCCAATTCGTGAGTCACGATCTTTCGTATTGGCGGCATCGATTCGATCAGGTCGGTATCACCTTCGGGGTCATTGGCGTCATGGCCGATATCGACGCCGACGAACAGATGCTGGCTGCCGGTGCGCTCGTGCCCTTTGCCGACGGCAGCGGCCTCACGGTCAACAGTCCTTTCGATCTGGTGGGCGTCGACAAGATCGCGCCTCGCCGTGCACCGAAACTCGGCGAGCACAGCGAGGACATTCTGCGCGAGGCCGGCTTCGGGCTGAGTGAGATCATCCGGCTGCGCGAACTCGGCGTGCTGCGAGGTCAGTAAGCCGCGCAGGGACAGGTGCTGCGAGCTCAGAGAGCAGTAGAGCCGCAGGCACTGTGCGGCGGCGTTGAGCCGCCCGCGCGTCAGCCCTGCTCTGGCTTGTCGCGTTCGCGATAATCCTTGAAGCTCGCATCGCGCTCGCTCAGCAGGCTGCTGACACTGGCACCGTCCCGCCGAAACCGCGTCATATAGGCCTTGCTCGCTTCGGTCTGAAAGGCCAATGCCTGCAGCTCGGTGCCGGCCCTGATCGCAGCGCGCAATCCCATGATCTCCATGGCGCGATGCACGCTGCGCTTGTTGATGGCCGCCAGTTCACTTGGCAGCAGACTCACGCGCTGCGCGATCGCCAGCACCTCGGCCTCAAGCCGATCGGCCGCATACGCGCGATTGGCCCAGCCCTTTTGAGCGGCCTCGGTACCACTGAGCGAATCGCCGGTCAGCATCGACTCCATCGCCTGGCGCAGACCCATCGTCCACGGATGAAACTGCATGTCGGGTGGGCTCATCAGGCGCACCGGCGGATAGCCGATCTGCGCATCCTCGGCGACATAAACCAGATCACAGGCGGTGGCGAGTTCGGTACCACCGGCCAGGCAATAGCCATGAACCTGAGCAATCACCGGCTTGGCCAGATCCCAGACGCGAAACCAGCCATCGACCACATGACGCGACCACTGACCGATGCCACCTGCGGTGTGATAGGGCTGGTCGACGGTATTGTTGGCGCTCAGGTCATAACCCGAGCAAAACGCGGGTCCGGCACCGCGAATGATCGTGACCTTGACCTCGGGATCACGGTCGTGCGCCTCGAGCGCGGCAAAAACTTCGGTGCGCAGGGCGTTGTTCAGTGCATTGCGTTTTTCAGGGCGATTCAGCGTGATGCGGCGCACGCCGCTCGACGGCTCGTCGACGATGATATAGATCGGATCGGTCATGGATGTCTCCGTGATGGCAGGCTCATCGAGGAGCCGGCTCAAAGCGAGTTTACGCGACCGGGCAGACACCCATCCAAGGGCTGATGAGGGAACTGCCGCTGCTGCGGACCGGTCCTGCCTGGTCCGGCCAGTCGCCCGACGCACCAGGACGCAAGCCGCCTCAGGACGCAAGTCACCTCAGGCCGCCGCAAGCATTGCAAGACTCGCCGACCAGAGACGCTGGGCGCCCTCCGGATCGGCCACATGCGGCGAAAAGCCCGATCTCCGATTGGCAGGCGGTGCCGGCAAACCGATCGCGCAATCTTCAAGATAGAGGCCGCCGCGCCCGGCGAGTTCGGGGGCGGTCGCCGCCCAGACGCTGGTTGCCGCGCCCTGTTCGGTGCTCTTGAAAATATCGAGGACCGTGCCATCCGGCTTGAACCATCCCATCGCCGACATCTCGTCATGGGTCAGGAACTTCTGCAGACCGGTCATGATGCCGCCGGGATGCACCGCGTTTGCGGTGATGCCCTCAGCACCATGACGCAGATGCACGCCCAGGGCCATCAGCGCATTGGCACTCTTGGCCTGTCCGTAGGCGCCCCACTTGTTGTAATCGCGACGCTCGTAATGGATGTCGTCGAAATCAACGCCCGACAGCTTGTGGCCGGTCGAACTCAGGGCCACCAGACGCGAGGGAGCTCCGGCCAGCAGCGCAGGCAGCAGTGCGGTGGTGAGCGCAAAGTGCCCCAGATGATTGGTGCCAAACTGGGCCTCCCAACCATTGGCCATGCGGGTCAGCGGACACGCCATGATCGCGGCGTTGTTGATCAGGATATGCAGCGGCCGGCCATGCCAGTCGCTTGCAAATCGCCGCACGCTCGCGAGATCGGCGAGATCGAGCATTGCCACCGTGATCACCGCCTGAGGCGACTGACTGCGCAGCATGGCCGCAGCCGCCTCGCCCTGCTCACGGTTTCTGACCGCCAGCGTCAGGTTGGCTCCGGCATGAGCCAGCGCACGCGAGGTCTCCAGACCAAGGCCGCTCGCGCCGCCGGTCACGATCGCCTGCTTGCCTGACAGCGACAGATGCTGCACCACCTCGAGTGCCGTGCTGCGAGCACCAAATGCCGATTGCGGGTTTTCAGAAGTCATAAGGAATCTCCGTGATGACGCGATCGCTGAGACAAGCGCTCGATTTCCAGATCAGTCGAGTTTGCCACGACCTGTCTCTGCGCCGGCCCATGCGAGAATTGCCGGATGGCTGACACCTCATCAAATATCGACAAACCGAACGACGGACGGGTCCGCATCTCCAAGCTGCTGGCTGAACGAGGCATCTGCTCGCGCCGTGAAGCCGACCTCTACATCGAGCAGGGCCTGGTGCTGCTCGATGGCCAACCGGTCACCGAACTTGGCAGCCGCGCCTTGCCGAGCCAGACGGTGAGCCTGGCCGATGGCGCCAAGCTGCAGCAGGCCCGGCGCATCACCGTCATCCTCAACAAGCCGATCGGCCATGTCTCGCATGCCGACGATGACGGCAATTACCCGCCTGCTGCGCGACTGATCACGCTTGAGCGTCAATGGTTCGACCCGAAGGTGGACGGCCCGTCTCCCCCGAAATCGGGGCGCCCTGCCCGCCTCGACACCCGTGGCCTCGCGCCTGCAGGACGCCTCGATATCGACTCGACCGGCCTGCTGGTTCTCACGCAGGATGGCCGCATCGCGAGGCAGCTGATCGGCGAGGAATCACCGATCGAAAAGGAATACCTGGTGCGGGTCGATGGCACGCTCGATGCGGCCCAGCTGGCCCTGCTCAACCATGGGCTGTCGCTCGACGGCCGGGCGCTCAAACCTGCCAGGGTGTCCTGGGCCAACGAAGACCAGCTGCGCTTCGTGCTGCGCGAAGGCCGGAAGCGGCAAATCCGCCGGATGTGCGATCTGGTCGGGTTGAAAGTGACCGGCCTGCGGCGGGTGCGGATCGGCCGCATCCCGCTTGGCAGCCTGCCGGTCGGGCAGTGGCGACTGCTCGGACCGTTCGAGCGCTTCTGAGCCGACGCTCAGTGCTTGTTCGGCCCCATGTAGCCGAACAGGAAACCCGCCACTTTGCGCATCTGGATTTCCTCGGAGCCTTCGGTGATCCGATAGCGGCGATGGTGACGATAAATATGCTCGAAGGGTTTGTGGCGTGAGTAGCCGATGCCGCCGTGCACCTGCATCGCGCGATCGGCTGCCTCGCACACCAGGCGGTTGGCCCAGTAGTTGCACATCGAGACTTTGTCGGAGAGTTTTTTCTCGACCTCGGGATGCGGCATCTGATCCATCTCCCAGGCAGTCTTGCGAATCAGCAGACGCAGCATCTCGCATTGGGTGGCAAGTTCAACCAGCGGGAACTGAATACCCTGGTTGCGGGCGAGCTCCTCACCGAAGGGCTTGCGTTCGCGGGCATAGCGCACGCTCTCGGCCACGCAGAACGAGGCTGCGCCCAGCGAGCTCGCCGCCTGACGAATTCGGTTTTCGTGAACAAACGACTGGGCAAGCGGCAGGCCGTGATCCATCGATCCGAACATCGCATCATCGGGCACCCACACATCGGTGAAACTCACACGCGGATGGTCAGTCGGCATGTTGAAGGTCCAAAGGTATTCCTCGATCTTCACACCGGGAGTGTCGGTCGGCACCAAAAAACAGGTGATGCCGCGACCATCGCCGGCCTTGCCGGAGGTGCGCGCAAACGTGGCGCAATGCGTGGCGATGTGCATGCCGGTGGTCCACATCTTTTCACCGTCGATGCGCCAGCCCGAGACACCGTTGCGCACTTCGCGCACCGCGCGGGTTTCCATGTGGGTGGCGTCCGAGCCATGATTGGGTTCGGTCAGACCGAATGAGATTTTCATCTCGAAGGCCAGCGAGCCCTTGATGAATTTCTCTTTCTGCGCGGGCGTGCCGAAGTCGCGCAGCATCACGATGACCGGGAAATTGCCGACCACCGAATGCTCGTTCTGAAGGTCATTGAACAGACCCAGCCCCTTGCTGGCCATATGCTCGCGAATCACCGCCATCCACAGATTGCCGACACCCTGACCACCGAATTCCTTGGGCAGCGAGAGTCGAAAAAAGCCCGCTTTGTCGGCACGACGCTTGGCTTCGAGCAGCAATTCCTCCCATTCATGGCGAGGCAGGCCGCCCGCCTCGTAATCGGTGCGGGCAAACTCGCGGCGATGATCGAAAAAGCGCTCGTTATCGTCCTGAGCCTGCAGTGGCCTGATCTCGGCATCGATGAAGGCATCGAGTTTGCCCAGAAAAGCGACAAGCTCGGGCGGCAGATTGAAATCCATGAATTACTCCTTGGTGTGTGGGGTGGCCGCGCGGGCGTCGAGCTCGCGCCGGTAGCTGGCATAGCTGGGCTGATCGATCGACATCTTGGCCAGCGTGCAGGCCATCAGATGATCGATCAGACCCGGTGACTCGGTGGTGAGCGAGCCGCTGCGAATGCGCTCGCACAACTCGCGCTCAAGCGCAGACGCATCACCCTGATGGCCGAGCAACTGCTGCAATCGCTCGAGCGAGGCCGCCTCAAGCGCATCGCCGGTCTGCAGCTGACGGCGCGCCAGATCGATGGCATTGGCGGCGACGCGCGCATGAAAGACCGCATCGGGCGGCAGTTGCGGCACGAGCTGATCGCGGATCATTGCCGCGACCACCTCCAGGATTTCGACCGGGGTCGGTGAATCGAGCATCTCAGGCGCTCCCGCTGAGCAAACGCATCAGGTCCATCTCATTCTCTGACGCTCGGCGCACGATCATCGCGCGCTCGACCGTCCGGTTACGACCACTGCGAAACCATTCAAGCATGCTGGCACAGCTGACGCCCCAGCGCAGACTGCCCACCATCTCCCAGAAGCGAAAGCGCATCGGATCGACCGCTTGCCCACTGGCCTGTGCATAGGCCTTCAGCAGTTCATCGCGGGTACCCAGGCCGCCTGCCGGCAGATCGAGATTGCCGAATCGCCAGGGCGGCAGGCACAACCAGGCCAGGTCCTCCACCGGGTCACCCAGATGCGCGATCTCCCAGTCGAGCACCGCCCTCACGCCGTCGGTGCCGATGATCACATTGCCATGGCGATAGTCGCCGTGAACCAGATGCGGGCGTGCCGGCTCGGGTGGCGCATGGTCGTCGAGCCAGCGAAAGGCCAGCTCAAAGACCGGCCTGGGCTCACTGAAGGACATGGCGCGCGCATGCAGATCCTCGATGGTCTTGCGAACCCCCGAGACCGGCAGCGCCGCCGGCAAACCGCTGACATCCGCGGCATGCAGTGTCGCGGCAATGCCGGCGAGCTGCGACACCAGCTGCGGCCTGATCGCATCGAACTGCGCATCACGCAGGATCTTTCGCGGAATGGTTTCACCGGGGATGCGAATCATCAGGAATCCGTCGCCCAGCGCGTCATCCGCGCCGAGGATATGAACCACCTGCGCGACCGGTGCGCCGGCCTGGCGCAAGGCTCGCACCAGCATTGCCTCATCGGTCAGCGACAGCGTTCGCGCGGCGCGCACGCCACCCGGTGCTCGCCGCAGGATCAGCGGCCAGGCCGTCGCCGCGCCCTGTTCCGTCCCGATTGCATCGAAGGACCAGGTCTCGAGCGTCGCACCGGCCGACAATCGCTTGAGCCCCTCAATGCGCTGCGCACCCGGCAAGGCACGCAGGGTTGCCGCCTGCAGTGCATTGCGAAATGCATCGAAGTCGCCAGCCATCACTCGGTTGCCATCAATGTGTTGCCATCGTTCGCAGCCGCTAGCGGCTTTGCTCCCACCAGGGATAACCCGGCGGCATATCTGCGCTGACCCGCCCCGGGAAATCCGCCTGGCGCTTGCCCAGAAACGCGGCCACCCCTTCGCGAACATCGGGCCCGCTACCCAGCAGCCGGTTGTATTCGCTGTCGAGCTCCAGCAGATCGAATGGCGTGCCGTCGCCGGTGAAACGCCACAACATCTGCCGGGTCAGGGCCACCGACACCGGAGCGGTGTGATCGACGATCTCGCGGGCAATCTCGTTGGCGCGAGCCAGCAATTCATCGGGTGCGACCGCCGCTTCGACCAGACCGCCGCGCACCGCCTCCTGTGCATCGAAGACCCGCCCTGAATAACACCATCGCAGGGCTTGAGGCAGTCCGACGATACGCGGCAAGAACCAGGCACTCGCGGCTTCAGGCACCAGCCCTCTGCGTGTAAAGACCGCCCCGAACTTTGCGTCGGTCGATGCGATCCGAACATCCATGGGGAGTGTCATTGTCAGACCGACGCCGACCGCTGCGCCGTTGATGGCCGCAATCGAGGGCTTGCGACACTCGAAGATCGAGCGAATAAAGTTGTCGCCGCGACGCTCCTGCCCGGGCTTGCGCTCGGCGAACATATTGTCGGCCTGACCCTCACCGAAACTCTCGGCACCCGACGAGATATCAGCCCCCGCACAGAAGCCGCGCCCGGCACCGGTCACGATGACGACGCGAACCGCGTCATCGGAATCGGCATGCCGAAAGGCTTCAGTCAGTTCACGGCCCATCCTCGCGGTATAGGCATTGAGCTTGTCAGGCCGATTGAGCGTCAGGGTCATGACGCCGTTGCTGATGCCAACCGCAATATGGTCGGTATTCATCGATGGATGCTCCGTGAGATCACTCCAACTGCCAGACTTTGCCGTCAAAGCGCTGAACCTTCATGTAGGTGATCACGCTGTAATCGGTCGGGCTGGTGCTGATCAGACTGCCAGGCAACAAGGCCGGATTGCGATAGTCCTTGAGATTGGCCGCCTGGCGCATGATGTTCTCGCGGCTAAGGTCGTCGCCGCACTGCTTGAGGACCTGCTCGAGCGTCAGGCAATAGGCCCAGCCCGACAGATTCAGCGAATCCGACAGATTTGCATCGGGCATGTATTTCTTGAAGAACTCGAAGAAGGGCTTGAGTTCAGCGTCGTTTTGCCACTGCGGGTCGGTGGTGTCCTTGATGAAGCCGGCGGTGCGCACACCCACCGAGCGATCCAGACCAGCCGGCTGCAGCGTCGCACCGACCGAGGCTGACCCAAGGTGAAGATAGATATCGGGACGCCATTCGATATCGTGAATCTTGCGTATCGCCTGGGCACACTGCTTGGCATAAGCGAACATCATCACGGTGTCGGCACCGGCTGCCTTGGTTGCCAGAATCTGCGAATCGATGGTCGGATCGGTCGCCTGGAAGCTCTCGGCGCTGACGATCATTGACGCAGCTTTATCGCCCAGGCCCTCCTTAAGTCCTGCCACCATCTCCTTGCCGAAGTCATCGTCCTGATAAATCGCGGCAATCTTTGCCCCCGGCTTGGTGGCCAGGACCCGCTTGGCGTAAAAGACCGATTCGTTTCGCAGCGAGGGCTGCCAGCCCATCGTCCAGGGAAATTTCTCGGGATCGGCAAAGCGCTGCGAGCCGGCAGCATTGAACAGGTGCGGCACTTTCTTCTGATTGAGGTAGGGGCGCACTGCCAGATTGAGCGGCGTACCCAGCACGCAGAAGATGAAGGCCACTTCATCCTGCTCGACCAGGCGGCGCACATTCTCGAGGGCCTTGGGCGGCGTGAAGCCATCATCGAGCGAGATGAAGTTGATCTTGCGGCCGTTGATGCCACCGCGATCATTCAGACTCTTAAAGTAAGCGGTCTGGGCGCGACCG
>Ga0114972_10004373_pt1 | contig 10523 bp, 5 predicted proteins | sample M_140807_EF_Meta_FD_87354 | JGI IMG/M metagenome (GOLD analysis project Ga0114972, IMG submission 87354) | Freshwater microbial communities from Lake Montjoie, Canada to study carbon cycling - M_140807_EF_MetaG | ecosystem: Environmental > Aquatic > Freshwater > Lake | place: Lake Montjoie... | reverse complement strand
GTGATCGGCGAAAACGCCGAGGCAAACCCGAATCTTGTCCGCCAAATGGTGGTCGAGGGCAACGAAATCGGAAGCCACACTTTTACTCATCCCAACCTTGGAGCGGTTACCACTGATCGCGCGACCATGGAACTCAACGCCACGCAGCGGGCCATCGAAGCCGTCACTGGGCGCAGCACGATTCTCTTCCGCCCGCCATATAACGCCGACTCGACTCCAAGCACGGGAGAGGAACTTCGACCGGTCCTGGCTGCCGACCGCCTCGGCTATATCACCGTAGGTGAGAGCGTGGATCCGACCGACTGGGATCTTCATGGTGAATCGACCGCGAATAAGACCAAGCAAATTGTCTCGGATACCCTTCGTCAAGTTGCTGCTGGCGCGGGGAACGTCATCCTGCTTCATGATGGCGGCGGAAATCGGATGGCCACGGTCGCCGCGCTGGACCAACTTATTCCCGCGCTTAGGGCGGAGGGCTACACGTTCACCACCGTCGCCCACATCCTCGGCAAGACGAAGGCCGAAATTATGGCCCCTTTATCGCCAAGGGATCAGCTGCTGGTGAACCTAGACGGGGTCGTTTTCTCCGTTCTTTGGGGAACGGGTGCCTTCCTAAGCTGCGCCTTCCTTTTCGCCATTTTCCTCGGGTTCCTACGGGCTGGTCTCATTCTCCCGCTCGCCGCGGTGCATCGAAGAAGGCAGGTAACTGCGGCCTATACCGGCACGATCAGCGTTATCATCGCCGCTTTCAACGAGTCGAAGGTCATTCAACGCACGATTTCCAGCGTTCTGAGCAGCGACTACCCGAACCTCGAGGTGGTAGTGGTAGACGATGGTAGCACCGATGGCACGGCCGATAAAGTCCGCGAGGCGTTCGGCACCGATCCCCGCGTGAAGCTGATATTGAAGCCGAACGGCGGCAAAGCTAGCGCCCTGAATCTCGCGATTGAGCAATCCAGGGGCGATGTTCTCGTCGGTGTTGATGCTGACACCCAGCTGGCTCCGGACACCATCACTAAGCTGGTTTCCCGCTTTGGCGACGAGCGGATTGGGGCCGTCGCCGGAAACGTTCGGGTTGGGAATGCCCAGAATCTGTTGACCATTTGGCAGTCAATTGAATACACCACCGCCCAAAATCTGGATCGCCGCGCCTACGCCGTTTTGAACGCGGTTACCGTCGTTCCGGGAGCGATTGGCGCGTGGAGAAAATCGGTAGTCGCCACGGCCGGCGGTTATCAGACCGACACCTTAGCGGAGGACATGGACCTAACGTGGCGCATACGGGAAGCGGGCTACCGCATCGAAACCGAAAACTCTGCTCTCGCCTTCACCGAAGCCCCGGAAACTCTCACTGCCTTCTTTAAGCAGCGTTTCCGCTGGGCCTATGGCACTCTGCAATGCCTTTGGAAGCATCGCCGATCCCTTGGTCGCTACGGTTGGTTTGGTTGCTTCGCCCTTCCGTCGCTGTGGCTTTTCCAGGTCATTTTCATGGCCTTGGCCCCGTTGGTGGACCTCCAGGTCGTGTGGTCTTTACTCAACTTCTGGTGGGCATGGCAAGCAGCAGGAACTGCCACTGAACTCAGCCCGCTCCCGCAGGCGACCCAAAACCTCACCGTTGTCCTACCCCTTTACGGACTCTTTTTCCTTGTCGAGCTTATTACGGGGCTAGTCGCCTACCGGTGGGAGCGCCGGGCGCCGTGGTCTCTGGCTTGGCTATTTATCCAGCGATTCGTCTACCGTCAGGTGATGTATGGGGTGGTGTACAAGAGTATCTTCACCGCCATCCGCGGTTCGCGAACCGGGTGGAACAAGCTCGAGCGACGCGCCTCAGTAAAAATGTAGTTTATGTTCGGGGAAGTGGAACCCGACCAACACGGCGATATTCCCGCGGTGCCAACCCGGTCGTCTGCCGCATGGCCTTGTTAAAATGGTGCAGATCGCCATACCCCGTCCGGTTGGCAATTTCCTTTATCGTTAGGTCTGTATTTAGCAGCAGACGGGCTGCCTCCTGTATCCGTTGACGGAGGATGTATTCCTGAACCGTAATCCCGTATTCGGCGCGAAACGCTCGCAGCAATTGCCGTGGCGAACTCTCCAGACTCTCTGCGAGGGATGGGATGCTGATCTTGTCGGCGAGATGTCGGCGGATAAACGCTTCGGCTTCGTAAAGAAGCTCATTGCCGCGAAGGACCGCCGTCGTTTGCGACACCGCGCAGACTAGATTCCACACGAAAGCTCGGGCGTGGTCCGTCGTATCAATCACCCGGTCGGCCGCGCGGCGGAGATCGGGCAAAACTGCATTTTGCCCGCGCACCACCTGCGGAATCGCCGCCTTATAGCCCGTTGAAGCCGGAAGGTCAAATCGAACGAAATTAAAAGGACACGCAGAACCAATCTGGGCGTGGCTTCCCTTGCTACCAGGAGAATAGAATGCGATATCCCCGGGTTCCACCCCGTACCCCTGAGCATTTATCGAGATGTAATTGATGTGTTGGTAATAAATCGCCATCCACCGGTCGGTCGCCTGCACCCACTGGCGATGATCTACCCCCAAAACTCCGTCCCCAATAAAGATTGTAGTCGGTGGTGCACCCAGGTTTGCAAGTTCGTAACGCATCTATAGTCAACTTTCGGCTACGAAAGAATTATCCCGTAATCATTCTTTCAATCCGTCTCTAAAATACCACTCATGGCGAATATTTACCACTAATCTTTCACCGGTTGTGGTTGATAATAAGGATGCTTTCATTTGATTAGCACTTACTTTCTATTCTTTCCTAGGTCACTTGATTCTCCTTGCTCTTGCCCGGCCCTCTCCCCAGGGTTCGGGCACTTCTTTTGCCCACGGATTCTCAGCGGCGTCGAAACGTGAGGATGTGTTGGCGTGGCAAAATCCCATCGTTGCCGACAAAATCCAGGGGAAAACCTGCCATTTCCTTTCTCACTTGTGCCTCAGTCATTTTGTGGAGTGGCTTGATTGGCACCTCCGGATCTTCTCCGCGATACTCCACCAGAACCAGTCGACCACCCTTCTTCAGTCCCCGAATCATATTCGTAACCATTTCGCGGGGATAGTCAAACTCGTGGTAGACGTCTACCAGCAGCATGAGGTCCATCGAGTTCGCCGGCACCTTAGGGTCCATAGTCGTCCCCAGCACCGTTTTCACATTGGCAACCCCAGCTTTCTTTGCCTTGGTGCGAATGATCTCTAGCAATTCCGGTTGAATCTCTACCGCGAAGACCTTGCCCTTCGGCCCCACCCGCTTCGCCATGGGAAAGCTCAGAGATCCCGTTCCGGCTCCAATGTCGGCCACATTCATCCCGGGGCGAAGCTTGAGTGCCTTTATGAGCAGGCTCGGAGCTTCCTCAGCCTCCCGCTCCGGGCGGTCCAGCCAACTGGCTCCTTCGTGGCCCATCACGTGCGAGATCTCCCGTCCGTAATAGAACTTGCCAATTCCGTCGGGACTCGCCGGACCCGTCTGATATATCTGGAATGCCGCAACCGACAACAGCGCAAGTGCAGATGTCATTTCACTTCAGCTACGAATTCTCGCCACAAATCGTCGGCATTCTTGCCGGTTAGCTTCGCGAAAATCGGCATTGGATCCCGTGAATCTCGCATCGCCTTGTCCAAACAAGGCACCAGCGCGTAGTTGTACTTTCGTGCTGCCCAGGCAAGCCACACTGCCGTTGTGCGGTAAGCATCCGTGTAGTTGGAGTTCGCTGGGTTAATCTTTGTCCGGCCAGATCCTGCGTGAAGCTCCGGCTCATAGCGCCACCAGCGCGTATAGTCCGCGATTCCTTCCACCAGCCATCCCAGCGTGGTCGGACTTCCCGGATATTGCTGAATCACATGCGTCAGCTCGTGCACTACCATTCCCAAATCCTCCGGATGTGAAGTGATCCAAGCCCCGTTGATCGTGATCATACTGCCCACGCAATAGGCAGGAACCTCGAGCGTCGGCTTGAAAATCAGGGTGATCGTTCGCGGCACGCGGAATGCCCGGCCCGACTTGACGCGGGTAATCGGGTCGCGACCATCCGTTGCCAGCATTTGGCACAGTGGCGTAAACCAGTTTTCCACTACCGACTTCGCGGCTTCAGCCCATGCCTTCGATTCAGGAAAATCGCGAGTATCTACCACCACCTCCGGGCACGGAATCGCGGCGGCCAGAGGATATACATAGCGTCGTAAACTTACCGCGTCCGAGCCGGCGGCGGGCTTCGGCGAGTCGATGTAGGAAGCCGCAAAGAGCACAAAGTGAAGTAGAGGCATACAAGCTGAGATTACTATGCGCTGACCGTAATCGTGCGTACTTTAGACACAAACATTGCCCCTCGACGGAATCCATCGGGGGGCAATGTTCAGGCGATTGCCTATACTAAGGCCGTTGGGTCACCCGGTTTCGACTCCGAAGGGACATCGTCAAACTCATGGCCAGTGTTTCGGAAGTGAAGGTCTTGCAGATCGCTTGGCCGTCCCTTACGTCCCGTCCGCAACCAAGTAATCCAGTTCGACAGATCATCGAAGATGCTGTAGGAACACGGAATTACTACCAGAGTCAGAATTGTCGAAAGTGAAATTCCGCCAATGATAATGATGCCAATCGTCTCGCGGAATTCGGAACCCCGACCGATCGCCAAGGCAATCGGCAACGTTCCCAAAATCAACGCCAGCGTCGTCATCATAATGGGCCGCAAACGAGTGGGACCCGCTTCAACCTGAGCATCATGCCTATTTCGACCGCGACCACGCAGAGTGTTCGTGTAGTCCACCAGCAGAATCGCGTTCTTCCCCACGAGGCCGATCAGGGTGATCAAACCGATGAAGCCGACTAGGTTCAGCGGTTTGTTCGTAATCATCAACGCCAGCAACGCTCCAACAAACGCCTGCGGCTGCGCGAACTGGATAATGAATGGATACAGCCAGTTGTCGTACAGAGACGCTAGCACCATGTAAACCAACAGAAGTCCCAGGAAGATAGCGGCGACGAGCGCAGTCTGCTCACGTGCCTGACTTTCAGCCTGTCCGAGCGGCTTGATGGCCACCCCGGCCGGAATAACCTTTTCCTTCGCGATCCAAGCATTAATTTGGTTCTGTACGTTTGCGGCCGCAAACCCTGGGAGCAGGTCCGCCGAAACCCGAACCTCCTCCTGCCGGTTTCGGCGCGAGATATTGTCAATACTCGTACCGTCCGACAGCGTTGTTACCGAACTTAGGAAGATTGGCTCGCCTTGGCGGAACCGCACCGGAACCTGGCTTAAGACATCGGGGTTATTGCGGTCGGCGTAATCCAACATCACGCGGATGTCGTACTCTCGTCCGTTTTCTCGATATTTTGTGGAGTCATCTCCTGTGTAGCTAATGCGAAGGGCATTTGCTACGTCGGCCACCGAGAGTCCGGCATCCGCCAGGCGCGTGCGATCCGGATCGGCCCGCAATTCCGGCTTACCCGGCTTGGAGCTGATATCGGCGTTGATAATTCCGGGAATCACGCCGCTGGCGAATCCACGCTTGATCTTCGCGGCTGTCTCTAGAATTACGTCCCGATCCGGACCGCTTAAGGACAATTGAATAACCGAACCGGCACCAAAGCTGTCGGTTGGCGCCACTCGGATTTCCGCGCCTGGAATACGCCCCACCCTCTGAATGATTTCCGCGGAGACCAAATCGGTACTGCGCGTACGTAACTCTTCGCTATGGTGAGCCCACGGTAGATAGTCCAGGATGGCCTTCTTTTCGAACAACGACACCTGAACCTGCGCGTAGTTTGAACCAGAGCTACCCGCTTGGAATTGACTGACACCTTGCGAACCGATGGTCGCGAGCTGATATTTGATCTCAGGAATCCCTTGAATCCGACGCTCAACCTCGTCTACTACAGATTGGGTCGCGGCAAGAGATCTTCCGGGCGGCATCTGAATGTTGATCCCAAGCGTTCCGGTATCGCTCGCGGGGAAAAATTGGACCTTAAATAGGTCCTCTTGCTTCCATTCCCGAATCTTGAATCCGATAACCGCCGTCAGCGGAAGGAGTGCCACCAGAATCAACGAGTTGACCAGCAGCATCGGCTTAAGCTTTCGATAGCCAATCAGGTTGATCAAGAACGCGATCAAGCCGATGCCAAAAACGAACTTTGCGATGCCTTCGGCGCGGAAAGCCGCCTCGCTGAGGTTGCCCATGACCGAGCCCTGGATTGCCATGAAAACCGAGATGAGAACGTAGTTCCCAACCACGAACACACCCCATCGGTGCTTTAATGACCATTCCAGAATGAGGCGGTACCGATGCTCAACCCGTCCGAACCATCGTTCGAATGCCCGTGAGAATCTTCCCTTGGGCTCCTCCAGATTCTCGCCCTGACGATACCACCGACTGGCTAGCATCGGCGTGAGGGTGAAGCTGACAAAGAGCGAGAATAAAACGGCAAATACGTAACCAAGGGCAAGCGGCCGGAAGAACTGCCCAATAATGCCCCCAAGGAACGCAATCGGAAGAAACACGGCCACGTCGGCCAGCGTGATTGCAATCGCGGCAACGCCGATCTCAGCCCGTCCGTTGAGGGCCGCCTGACGTGGATTCTCACCCATCTTAAGGTGGCGATAGATGTTCTCCAATACCACGATGGCGTCGTCCACCAACACGCCGATCGACAGCGATAGCGCGATCATGGTGAGGTTGTTGATAGTAAAGCCCGCCATCTTGAGGGCAAAGAACGTACCCATGATGGAGGTGGGAATCGCCACCACCACGATGAGAGTTCCGCGACCGTTGTGCAAGAACAGCTGTACGATGACGGCGACCAGGAAGATGCCGAAATAGACCGCGAGGTTTACGTCGTCGAGCGATTCCTGGATCGTTCGCGCCTGGTTCTGGGTGACCACGAACCGCAAACCGGCCTCCTTGTAGGTTGCCTCCAACTCCTTCGCCGCCAACTGAGCCTGGGCCGCAATTTCGATGGCATTTCCTTCCTTAGCCTTGTTTAGAACGATAACGACGGTGTCTTTCCCGTCCAGCGTGGAATACGAGGTTCGCTCGGCCGTTGTGTCGGTGATCGTCGCCACGTCTCCCAGACGAACCAACTTGGCCTTCGCCTGCGGGTTCTGCGGGTCGCTAACGGTGAAAACGAGATCACGAAGCTGGGCTGGATTGGTGAATTCTCCCGGTACGCGGACCGAAAATTCGCTGTCTCCACGCACAATGCGACCGGCGGGGATATTCACGGTAGATCCGGCGACGGCTCTTTGCACATCGGAAAGGCCAACTCCGTAGCGCAGCAGCTGATCCTTCCGGACCGCCACTTGAACTTCGCGGATGTCGCCACCAATGACTCCAACTTCGGAGACGCCCGTGATTCGTGCAAACCGATCCTTGAGCTTGTCGTCAACCAAGGTTCGCAGATCTCGGCTCGACAGTGTCTTCGCCGACAAGGCCAAGTAGATAACTGGCGTGGACGAGGTGTCCACCCGCGAAATCGTTGGCTTCTCCACGTCGGTAGGAAGTTTGTTGAGGATTGCGTCAACCTTCGCGCGGACATCCGCCAGGGCAACGTCTTGATCAATCCCAATCTCAAACTGAACGGTAACGACGCTGCGACCCTCGGCCGAAGTCGAGATAACGTCACGGACACCGTTAACACCGGTCACGGCTTCTTCAATCGGGCGCGAAACCAACGTCGCCACCGAATCCGGGTTTGCGCCCGGATAGATCGAAAGCACGGTCACAACGCCGAAGCTAACGTCCGGGTTCTGCTCTTTCCGCATCCCGTTGTAGCTGATGACGCCCATCAGCATCGTGGCCAGCATCAGCACGAAGATGAAAACGGGTCTGGTGATGGCAGTTTTAGTAATGTTCATTTATTCCCCCACACTCCTCTTTGGGATTGCCGTTAACCTGCCGCGCCGGCAGCCGGTTTGTCCGCTTCTTCCTTAACCTTACTTCCGTCATCCAGGCCCTCTTGGCCCTTCACCACAATTTTCTGGCCCGCTGTAACACCGGTCACTTGCACAAGCCCTCCTGATTCGATGCCCAGCTTGACTTCATTGCTCTTAGCCATCCCGCCATCAACAGTGAAGACAACCTGCTTGCCATTTCTCTTGACAACCGCCGAAACCGGTACGACCGTGGCGTTGGGGACATTCTGGAGGATAACTTCACCCCGGCCAAACATGCCCGGCCGTAAGCCTTCGGGCGGACTCACCAGGCTAATGCGCGTACTAAACTGTCGACTGATCGAACTTCCCAGCGGATTCGCCGAGATCACCGTTCCCACCGAGGAATAGTTTAGGGCGTCGACTTTTATCTGCACGGTCGATCCGGGCAATAGCTTGCCGACGAGTTGCTCGGGAACCTGTCCCTCAAAGTAGTATCCATCCCCGCTCACCAATCGCGCCAGCGACGCTCCGGGGCCAAGCACGGTGCCCGTTTGCGCCGGTCGACCGCTGATCGTTCCGGAGAATGGTGCCCGAATGGTGGCGTCGTTAATCTGCTGTTGAATCACCCGTACATTTGCCTGGGCCGACGCAACCTGCGCTCGGTAGGCATTCACCTGATCCTGAAATGTTCCATCTAATTCCTTGTTGGCTTGGGCGCTCTTTACAGCTTGTTCGGCTTGCTGAACATTAGCGCGCGCTGCGTCAACATCTTCTTTACGGCTCCCTTCATTCAACAGACTAAGTGTTTGCACCGCAGAATCGTAGGCTCCCTTGGCCGAAGCGGTGGCATTCTGCTGCTGATCCAAGCGATTCTGGGCGATTGCGCCTTCGGCTACCAGTTTGGTTACGCGCTCCAGTTCCTTCTGTTGCGTAGCCAGATTTTCCTTCGTGGTTTCAACGTTGGCTTGCGCCTGTAGCTTCTCCTGCTGTCGCGAACCGTTCACGACCTTTTGCAGCGCCGCGCGCGCTTGCCGAACCTGGGCCTGCGCCTGGGCTACCGCGGCCGAAGTCCGCTGCGGATTTACCGACAGCGTCTTCAGGCTGGATGCCAAATTGGATTGAGCGGCTACCACCTGGGCGAGGGCCTGCTGCAGTTGAGCCTGCAACTGAGCCGTATCTTGAATCGCAAGTATCTGACCGGCGACCACACGTGTGCCGTCTTGAATATTCACGGTCAAAAGTCGGCCCGAATTTTTAGCACCAATTTGAGATTCATCTCCGCTGCTGATCTGACCGGTGATTTCCACCGTCTCTCGCATTGGGCGCGTTTCAACCGCGGCCAACTGAACCGTCGTGGCCGGATCGCTGACGATTGCGCCGGTCTTCTTGGCTGTCGCTTGGGCACCGCGGTCAACGCAACCAGTCCCTAACACGGAGACCGAAACGAGAGCAATGGCGAGAAGGAATAAAGGAGTTCTTTTCACGATTTGTGGTCTCCAGATGGCGCAGTCGTCATCTTTGGTGATTGTTCTTTAGGTGGTTGTAGTGTGGTCGTCGGGGCAGTCAATGTGTCGGAACCTACCGCCCGCTGCAACTGCGAGTAGGCCACCAGATAGTCGAATCGGGCATTGTTAAGTTGATTCTTAGCTCTGGTCAGTTCGGTGAGAGCATCAATGACTTCCACATACGTGCCCTCCCCAGCGGCGCGGCGAATCTCAGCGATGCGGTACACCTCCTCGGCCAGCGAAACCTGTTCCGTGGCGCTCTTGAATCGCGCGCTTGCACTCTGTAGGTTGGTGTACGCCGCTCGAACATCGGCGGAAATACCCAATTGAAGCTCGGCTAGCTGGAGCCTAGCTTGTAGTTCATCCTGTCGGGCTTGCTGAACCTGCTTCTTCACGGTTGCTCCCGCCGAAATAGGAATGCTGAGCTGAATAACGCCGACCATAGAGGATCTTTGGCTGGTGGATCCAATGTCTCCGAGGCTGCGCTGGTATTGCCCACCTATGCTGAGGGAAGGAGACCCACTAGCCTCGGTAACCCGACGCGAACTTTCCAGCGCCTGGATTGTGCTTTGGAGCGATCGAACTTCCGGTCGGATCGTTTTTGCCGTGGCAACGGCATCATCGACCGTCACCGGAATTTCGGCTAGATTTGCGATATCGACCAGTTCAACCGGAGTGTCAATAGGGCGAGCCAGCACCTGATTAAGGGTGTTCTTCGAGAGTTCCCACTGATTCTTGGCTGCAATCAGATCCGACTCGGACTGGGCCACCTGAGCCTCGTACCGGCGAACATAAACTTTAGCAACCTGATCGCCCTTGTATTGAAGCCGGGCTTGATCTCGCTGAGCTGTGGCCTGCTCGACCGCTTGCTGCTGAACCGCCACCGCGGCTTGGGCGCGAAGTACGCCGAAGTAAGCCTGTCGCACGGTCAACCGCACGTCGCGGAGCCGCGCCTGCAATGTCTCCTCCGACGCCCGCCGTAAATCTCGAGCCGACCGGAGTCGATTTTTCAGGCTGCCGTTCACATCCAGCGGAAAGGAGATGCTCGCACTGACCGCCGAAGTATCTCGCGGGTTGGTGAGTACCGAGGTGCCGCCAAAATTGGCGTAGGCGGCGGAATCAAAACGATTCGCGTTGACGTTG
>Ga0114972_10004371_pt1 | contig 10524 bp, 5 predicted proteins | sample M_140807_EF_Meta_FD_87354 | JGI IMG/M metagenome (GOLD analysis project Ga0114972, IMG submission 87354) | Freshwater microbial communities from Lake Montjoie, Canada to study carbon cycling - M_140807_EF_MetaG | ecosystem: Environmental > Aquatic > Freshwater > Lake | place: Lake Montjoie... | reverse complement strand
GCTGCGGCGGGCTTCGCAGTGGACGGGGCACGGGGGCCTGCCGCCTGGCCGAGTCGCTCGATGGCTGCGAACGCCTGTTTCATTGCGGCCGCGTCGAGCGACTGATCGAGGGAGATTGCCGACTCTTGGAGGGTCTTGGCGATGCTCTTGGCCCGGGCAGCCGCGTCATCGGCGAGGAGTGAGGCCAGGCCTGCCGTGCCGTCGGCCGTTGCCACCGCCGTGGCGAGTTTCATCAGCCTCCATGCGTCCCGTCGCACCACGAGTGAGTCGATCGGGTCATCGACCGGAACTCCGGCACCGAACTCGCCTCCGGCTCCAGGAAACCCAGGCGGCATGAGCCCAGGCGCGGCCATCGGCATCATGGGCTGACCGCTGATCCGGGCGGTCAGGGCCCGTTCCGTGGCAGAGGCGATATCGGCCTTGAGTCCTTCGGCCGCGAGGCTGCGGATCTTCGCCACCGCGTCGCCGGCGTCGATGTTGGAGGAGGTGGTCGCGGTTGCCCCGAGCGCCGCCGCGGCCCGCACGCGGACGTCGATCGGCCTGCCGCCATCGGCCAGGATCGCCATCAGGGCGGCGGCCGCCTCAGGTGTCGACTTTGCCGCCACCGTTGGCAGCATGTCGAGCGCCCGGGAGACGAGCCAATCGCCAGCCACACCGTCTGCCGCCGACGCGGGGGACGCAATCACGGTGATGAGAGGCTTAGCCGCCATCTCAGCGAGAACTGGATCGGGTGTGCCGGCGGCCTTTGCCGCATCCACGTGCTTGGCCAAGCCGGCGGCGGCCGCCACCCGCACGCCCGCCGGGAGTGCCGCATCGCCCATGACGGTGGCCAGAGGACCCACTGCCCCGTTCCACGGGCGGCCATCCTTCCCACGGATCTCGCCGACGAGCAGCATGGCGTTCACGCGGACCACCGGCTCCGCCTGCGGATTGCGAGCCTGCGCCACGAGCCAGTCGGCGGCCGTTTTCGCAGCCTTATCGAGGGCCGCAGCCTCGGTTGTCTTCTCGTTGAGCAGCACATCCCGCATCCGGCGGCGAATCCGCTCGATCTGTTTGCGGTTTCCTTCGACGGCAAGTTGCGGAAGGGCGATGCGCTCGAGAAACGCCTTCGACCCGGCGTCGAACTCGCCCTTCTTCATTTGGTCGAAATACTTTTTCGCGTCGTCCGAACCCTCTACCTTTGGCCAGGAGCTGAACTGCGGGTCGTCCTGGGCAAACGTCGGCACGGACGTCAGCGCGGCGATTCCAACTACGGCGCCCGCCAACAGGATCACGATTCGGCGGTGGATCTTCATTTGTTGGATCCTCGCCGCGGAACCGGAGGCAGGAGTTCGGGCACGTCGTTGACCGGAGCGGCAGGCGGCTCGAGCGTGGGCATGTAGCGATCGGAGATCCGCTGCGAGTCGGCAGCCGACACGAACTCGAACGAGCCGTCGTTCCTTAGGAAGAGCATTTCGAAGGTCTCGGGCGGCGACCCTGGCTTGCCAGACTCCTCCTGCCGTCCGCGGACGTCGACGAGCACGCGATCGGTGATCACGTCCTCTCCCTTGGTCCGCACGTCCCCCGGCTTGCTGAGGCTCTTGTCGACGTTGGCAAGGCCACCCGTCTCCGTGATCAGGGAACGAAGCGTGTAGTTGCCGGTGTCGGAACTCGGAGCCAGCACGAGCACCTGCAGCGCGCCCGGCTTCAGCTTCTTTTCCTTGATCTCATCCTTGGTGAGAGTCTGCACGAGGAGGGTTGTCGCATCGGGCACGCTCACCGGTGGCGTTTCGTTGATCTCTTTGGACGGCAGCAACTCACCCTTGGCCGACGCTGGGTCGGCGAGGTGCTGGCGATCGATGCCAAAGTTCGGATTGCGGACCGAGAGTCGCACGCGGTAGCGGTATCGCTGGCCGGCCTTCACGGTCGTATCGATGAAGCGGAAGAGCCGGAACTCGGCACCACTGAGCGCGGCGCCCCCCATCTCGCCGGCACCGCCGAACGCAAACTCACCGCCACCACCTCCGGCCGAAAGCGGGAATGGTGCCGGATCGGCAAGTTCCTCCTCCGCCTCGCCTTCAACCGCGGGATACGTGATGCCGAGGATGTGAGCCACGGGCGTCTTCCCGATCCGTTCCATCCGCACGCGGAGGCTGCAGGTCGTGTCTCGCTTGGGGCCGTTGTCGAGTTCGAGCGTGCGGGCCCATGCCGCCGACATCACGAACACGGGCTGTTCACCGGTGCCGAATGCCTCAAGCGGAAAGGTCACCGAGTCGTCGGCCGTTTTGACCTTGAAAGCCACGATGTCGCCACCCCGTTCCGACTCGCCGACAATCTGCACGTCGGCGAGCACGCCGATCTGTCCATCGAAATCGGCTGCGGAAGTTTTGAGCCGCTTGGCGTCGATCGGCACAGCCGGTGAGTCGCCCAGCACGCCAGGGGCCGCCTCTTCGAGCAGTTTCTTCAGCTGTGAGCGAAACCAGGGGTGAACAGCCTCCAGACCCCACGGCTCGTCGATCCGCTGCGGGAGTTGGGCGACGTAGCCGATGTCGGTTTCGGTGCTTCCGAGCACGAACGTCGGTGGCAGCACATCCTGCTGCATCGCCTCGGGGGCCTGATTGGGCGGCGGCGCCACCATTCCGCCTTCCTGGCCAAAGAACTCAACATTCCTGAGCTTCAGCCGCTCCCACTTGGGTGGTGCGCCGGTGGGGCCGACCACGGTGCGCTCGACGACGTACTGGCTCCAGCGTGGCAGATCGAGCTGCGGATCACGGAATCCCGCCGAACCAAACGCGCGAAGGTATTCGTCCTGCTGCTTGGCCGCGGGCACGAGCCCAGTGACCAGCACGTACGGCACCACCTTGGCACGCTGCCCGGCGGCCATCCCAGGATCGAACTCGGCTGGCGGTTGCTCAGGCACTGGCTCCTCGCCTGGCTTTGGCCGGCGGCCGCCAGGGCGTCGGGGCTGGGGTTCGGGCGGCGGGGCGTCGAGCCCAGGAGCGAGTCCGGGCCGCTGCATCATCGCGGCCGGATCGGTCGTGTCGGGGAGCACGGCGACCCCCGCGATGGCGCGGAGATCTTCGATGGGCAGCACTTCAGGTTTGGCCCGCTTCGCGAGTTCCTGCATCAGCGGTCGATCGAAGAGCGCCATGTCTGGCGCGGGGGCGATCTTCACCTGCTGGGGCCGCCAGGGATCGATCGTCGCGGCGAGATCGCCGCCCTTGCGGATCGTGTCTGCCGGGGGTTTCGTGGCGGCGTCGATGTGCTGGATGGCCTGCGCCGTCAGCTGCGATACCGCCTCCGGCGTCTGATCGCTGCGGACAGACTTCAACCGCAGCGCGTTGACGCCATTCCAGGCCAGTCCCAGACCGATCAGGCCGATCAGGCCGACGACGAACTTCTCGCAATGGTTGAGCAGAAAACCGAGGATGGCATCCTTGTTGAACTTCAGGCTGGGCCGCTTCATGCTCCGCCCTCCCCGCCAGAAGCAGGAGAGCCTCCGCCAATCGCATTCTTGTCAGGGGGTGGCGAGAGGCCCACCGTCCCACGCAACTCCACCGTCACGTCAAAAGGCCGGATTCCACCGCTGCCGTCCATGGCCGCGGGTGCTGCACTGGGCCCGCCGCCGAGGCCACCGGCTTGCTGCGATGGGTTGATCCGCACCTGCCGCACGTCGATCGGGACGGCGCTGGTTGCCAGATCGGCCAGCAAGGCATCGATTTTTCGCTGATCCATCGTGACTCGGAGCACGAACGGCATGAGGTGAACCATCTTCGCGGCGGGAACAGTGGCGAGTTCTGCGGCGGTGAGCGGCTTGCCGGAGAAATCGACGTAGATCCATTCTTTGAGTTGATCATCGAGTGAAGCGACCGGGGCCGCGGCGGGATCGACGCCGCCTTCGCCGCCCATCATCGGTCCACCTCCCATGCCCGGACCACTGCCACCTCCGAAGCGCGGATTGGCCGGTCGGCCCACGGCCCCACCCTCGCCAGGCATCCCCATCCCGGGATCCATCGCCGGGGGCGGCATGCCCTCACCACCAAACTCTCCGCCGCCTGCACCAGTGGCCGCGGGGATGAACACCCGCCCGGTGCCCTGACCACCGGGCTGGTCCTCCGCCGCAGGATAGCCGACGGCGAGTTCGATGACGGAGCTCACCGGCGCGTTGAACGCACCCGCGGCACCCTCGTTCATCTTCTTGATCACGTCGGCGAAAAGTCCGTAGACCCAGAGTTCTTCCTGGGCCAGAAGCACCTGCGTGGTCGACGGCGGCTTCTCCCACTTGAACGAGTCGAAGAGACGCTTCTGATCGCTCGCCGACCAGGCCACGACCGCGTCTGAGCCGCCTGCCGCGGGGCCGGCGCCACCGGGCCGCTGTCCCAACTCGCCGCCCATCCCGGGCCGCTGGCCAAACCCACCCAAGCCTCGCGGGCCGGGGCCTGCGTCGATCCCCGCAGCTCCGGGTGCGGCTCCTTCGACCATGAAGTCGTCGGCCCCCATTCGCTTCGGCAACTCGCGGACCAGTTCTGGCGCGGTGTTCTGGTAGCGGAGGAGAAGGTCTCGCTTCAGCGAGCCGCCCGGCTTGAGCGCAGTGACCGCCTTGAGGAAATCGTCTCCGAGTCGTTGCGGCCACGACCGGAGAAACTGCTGGGCCTCCCAGAACTTCCGCCACTCGGCGAGCGTCTCCTCGCGAATCTTCTCCGTCTGCGTTTCGACCGCCTCCGACCAGCCTTCATTGGGGTGCTCGGCGATCCCCTGCACGCTCTTGAGGGCCGAGACGCGGTTCTCGATTTGTGACCGCTGGCCGCCGATCAGGGTGTCGAGACTGCCGGTGCCGAGCATCAGCATCGGCACCAGGACGACAGGCACGATCGCCGCGAGGATCCAGAAGTGATACTTCGCGATCGCCGCGACAACCGGGCGGATCTGTTCGGGGAGTTGGGGCATGGGAGGGGGTCTCTCGGCTACTGAACCACCGTCTCGCCAGCCGCGGGCTGCGGTGGGGGCGGGAGTTTCGAGCCGGGCGTGGTCGGCTGCCAGGTGAACTGGAGGATGAAGTCATAGCGTTTCAGATCGATGGTGCCTGAGGCTGGGTCACCGGCGCCGGCACCACCGCCATCGAATCTCGGGCCGGGCGCGGGGGCGATGCCGGCGGCTCCCGTCTGAATCTGGACCTTGCGGATCGGCGACGAGAGCACCAGCACCGGGTAGCCGATCCCGAGATCGGCGATGGGCACAAGACTGCCCGACTTCTCCCCGGCAGCGACCGACACCTCGTCGCCTTCGCCGAGCAGGTTCTTCACGAGCGTGGAGCGGACGAACTGCTCTCCCTCGTTGCCCTGCTCCTCGTTGTGAAAGTGATGTCCCGTGATCTGGACGACCCAACCCGGCCCCGTTGGGCCTCCCGTCGTCGCGGCCGCCGTGCCATCCGCGGTGGCTGGATCGGTCGGCGGCGTCTCGGCCACCGGCACGGCCCCGTCCGCCGGAGGTGCGGCCTGCGCTCCCTCTGCGGGGATGGCCGACTCGCCCTCGGGCCGCTCCTTCTCCGCTGCGGCTTTTGTCTCCGCCCAGTTGCCCTGGACTCCACCGAACCACGTGGCGAGATCGGGAAAGAACTGCATGTCGAGACTGTCCACGTGGATGTCGCGGCGATCGGCGATCTTCTCGGGAACCTTGTCGCCAGGGTCGCGGGGCAGCATCGCCCTGATCGCCCGCATCAGGTCGAGCGACTGGAACCGGCGTTCCTGAGTCTGCACCAGAAACTGCTGCCAGGATGCCGCTTCGTCCTGCTTCTGTTTCACGGCATCGAGGGCTGAGACCGCCGCCGCCGAACGCGTCTTGGCCTGATCGGCCGCCGCGAAGGCCTGGGAGTATTTGGCCGGCGCGTAGCTCTGCCAGGCCAGGAACATGCCCACGAAGTTTACAAGCGCCGCCGAGAGCAACCCGAGCATCGCCGCCACTGCCCACGGCTTCTTCGCGGCGATCATCCGGTCGCGGACGATCTCCTTCGGCACGAGGTTGGTCTGAAGGCTCGACGCGCCGGCCGCCTGCAGCGCCAGCCCGTAGGCCGTAGCGAAAGCGAGGCGATTTTCGCGGAATCCGTTCGCGGCAACGGCTGCTCCATCGAGCGCGGTGTACTTTTCCAGCCGCTGCACGTCGAGGTTCAGCTGCTTGGCCATGAAATCGGAGAGGCCGCGGAGCTTCGCCGCATTTCCGACCAGAAGCACCTTGCCGATCTTCAGCGACCTGTCGTTGCTTGTGAAGAATGTCAGCGACCGCTGGATGTCCGACGTGAAATCGGTGAACACCTGCCGCATCGCCTTGAACACGGCTCGCGGATCGGCCGCCCGGACGGCGTTCCGTTTTTCCTGCTCGGCCTTCTGGAAGGTGTATTGCATCTCCTTCACGAGTGCCTTCGTGAAGGTGCTGCCACCGATCGGAACGCTTCGCTGGGCCATCTTCAGGCCGTTGGTGACCACCACGTCGGTGGAATCAACGCCGATCGAGATCAGCACGATCGACGGCGGAGGATCGTCGGGGTCGATCGATTTGGGGTCGGGGAGTTGGTCGAACATCACCATGTTCGCCAGCGCGATCGGTTGGAGTTGGAGGACGTCCACCTCGATGCCGGCGTTGGTGAGCGGCGCCAGCGCCTTGTTCACCTGCTCCTTCTTCATCGCGAAGAGCGCCACCTCGGCGTCCATCACGAAGCCGCTCTCCTCGATGCCGCCCGCGAGCCGCTGCCAGGCCCACTCCACCTGGTCGAGCGGGAAGGGGATCTGCTGGCTCGCCTCGTAGCGGACGATGTCCGGAATCTTCTTCGCCTCGATGGGCGGCAGCTTGATGAACTTGGAGAGGCCCGACTGGCCAGGGGCGGCCACGGCCACCCGGTCGCCCTCGAGCGAGTGCCGCGAGAGAAACTCCTCGATCGCGGCCTTCACCAGTTCCACCGGATCCGCCTCCGGCTGCGAGAGCATCATCGGATATTCGATGTACTCGAACGTGTCGGCAATCAGCTTCCGCGGATCGGACGGCGACACCTGGCAGCGCAGAGCCTTGAGGCCGCACTTGCCGATATCGATTCCCCAGGCGTACGGACTGCGAGCCATAAGGGACCGTGTTCCCGGTGCGGAGGTCGGAGGTAGGTGGGCCGGGAAAAGGACGGTTTCGACGGGCGAAACCCCGCCCACTCATAACTTTACGAACGCCTTCCCGGGGGTGTCAAACCGTCCCCCTTCGTGCCCGGCCGGTTGACGATCGCGATCAACTACACTCCCAGCCATGGCGATCGAACGCACGACGGTCTTCCTCCCCTGCCACACGCTCGATGATTTCCCGACGTGGCTGGAGGAGGCAGAGGCCGACGACCTCCTGGCGGCGTGGACGGCGGCCTGGCATCCGGCGCTGGTGGCCGCGGTTGGCGCAGCTCCCCAGTGGGCGAGCATCGACCTGCCGGTGCCGCCGGGGCCGCTGCTCGGAATCGTGCCGACCACCTGGGATGACCGGTTCGCCGCTCAGTTTGACTCTGCGTGCACGGTGGGCTCCGCGTTCGTGCGGCGGGCGGTCGGCGTGGAGCAGATCGAGCGGGCCGCAGCCGACCGGCTGGGGCTCCCCGTCGGCCCGCTGGCCGGGGCGAGGTGGGTGGACGACTTTCGGGCGGTCGGAGTTGCCGCCTTGCTGGCGGGACTCCTCGCCCGTCGGATGCGGACCCACGCTGACCTGGAGTCGACCAGCTTCTTCACCGCCGTGGTCGCCGCTGCCCGGGCCGTTGTCGCCGGCCGCGACGACGACGCCGACGCATCGCTCCGCGAAGCGTTCGACGCCCTTTCCGCCACGCGTGCTCGCTACTACCCAGTCGATTCGTACGTGATTGATCTGGTCCTCGTGGCAGCCGCGACCCGCGGTGCTGCGCTCGTCGCGGCCATCGACTCGCCGGTGCCGGTTGCGGTCGCCGCGAGCGGAGAGTCGATCACGGAGGTTGCCTCCGCCCACCCCGATGCAATCGTAGCCATTCGCGCGGCGGTGGACGCGGGCCGCGTCGAACTCTGCAGTGGCCCCGCCACCGACACACCGCTCGATCTGGCCACCCCGGAGTCGGCCCTCAACTCGTTCATCCGTGGTCGCGAAGCCTTTCGCCACCACTTCAACGCGCCGCCGGCGTCGTTTGTCCGAGCGGCGGGTGGAGCGATTCCGCTGCTGCCGCAGCTGCTCGCCGGATGTGGCGTCGAAGGAGGCATCTGGACGCTGTTCGACGGCTCGCCGCTTCCCGATGTCGGTGGCGGGATGATCCGCTGGCAGGCCGGCGGCGCGGCGATCGATCTGCTGGCTGCCGCCCCGCTTGACGCCCGGTCGGCGCGCACCGTGCTCGCCCTCCATGAGACACTCGGCGATGCGCTCGACCGCGAGCACGTGGCCGCGGTGCTCTTCGCCCACTACGCGGGGACGGCCAGCCGCTGGCACGCGCTCGTCCGTCGGATCGGTCGCTGGACGAATCTGCTCGGCACGTTCGTCACGCCGCGGGAACTTGCCCGGCGCACCACAGGCGCTGGCACAACGGTGTCGCTCGAGCCCGACGCGTTTCCGCCCACGCTCCCTCGTTCCACCGCCGCGGCCGGCGACGACGTGATCACGGCGGCCGTCGCACAGGCCGGCCAGGAGGCGGGGGCAATCGTGGCCGCCACCGCGCCCCTCACGGTGGTCCTCGCACCGCCGCCGGCTCGTCCGCCCATCGCGGTGCAGCCTCCGCTGCGTCGCTGGCTCTCGTTCGCGGTGCCGACTGGGGCCAGCCGAGATGCCGACCGGCTCGTGCTTGAGCACGAGCTTCTTCGCGTGGAGGCCCACCCGCAGACCGGCGGGCTGCTTTCGCTCCGCCGCGACCGCGATGGAGCCAATCGGCTCTCGCAGCAACTCGCCGTGCGCACCACGCGGACGGCGGGGGGTGGCGGCGGCTGGGAAGCGGCTGAGGACGGCGTGTTGACCACTCGTATGGTTGCTGACGCGGTCGAGCGGGTCTTGGGCGAGAACGGCCGCGACTCGCTCGTCTCCCGGGGCCGGCTGGTCGCCGCGGATGGCGGCGTCGCGGCCCGCTTCTCGCAGATCGTCTCGCTCGTCGAGGGCATGCCACTGGCCGTCCTCGACATCGAGGTCGAGCTCGAGAGGCCACTTGCGGGCTCGCTCCTCGACAGTCACGTCGCGGCCCGGTTCGCCTGGCATGAAAACGAACACGTGGAGATTCGCCGGAGCCTGCTCACGCAGTCTGTTGCCACGGAGCGGACGAGGTTCACGGCTCCACACTTCATCGAGATCGTGCCCGAGAGCACGCGGGTCGATGTGGCTGCCGACGCGGTGACCATCCTCACGGGTGGGCTTCCCTGGCACCTCCTTTCCACGCCCCACGTGCTCGATTCACTCCTCGCTGGGGGCTCGGTTGGCCGCATCTCCCGTCGGCTCGCAATCGGCCTGGGCCTCCGCCGTCCCTGGGATTCAGCCCTGGCGCTGGCCGCGGGCACCCCGCTTGGCGTGGCAATCCCGGGCCTTCCGGAGAATGTCCGGCTGACGGTGGCGGAACTTGTCACGACCGACGGGCAGCTCACTGCCGGCCGCTTCGGCCTGCTGGAATCGGCTGGCGTTGGCGGGGAAGTGACGATCGACTGGGGTCGCCCGGTCGCCCGGGCGACTGTCGTCGATTTCACCGGCGGCCCGCGGACGGAGCCAGCCGTTGCGATCGATGGCACCCGGACCGTAGTTTCTCTCGAACGCTACCAATGGCTGCAACTTGATCTGGGGTTTGCGGGATGATCATCACGCTCGACGGTCCTGCCGGCGCCGGCAAGAGTTCGACCGCCCGTGCGCTGGCCCGTCGCCTGGGCTGGTTCTACATGGACACCGGAGCGATGTATCGGGCGGTCACGCTCGTGGCGCTCGAACGCACCATGTCGCTCCATGATGCCGAGGGCCTCGCGGCACTCGCTGAGTCACTGGCGATCGCCTTTCGCGACGGCCGCGTGTTCGTCGACGACCGCGACGTGTCGACCGAGATCCGCACCGAGCAGATCACCACCGCCACGCGGTCGGTGGCCGACGCCCCGCCGGTCCGCGATGTCATGAAGCGGATGCAGCGAAGCATCGCCGAGGGGCTCGACGTGGTCACCGAGGGTCGCGACCAGGGCTCAGTCGTGTTTCCGCTCGCGGAACTCAAGGTGTTTCTCACCGCCTCACCCGAGGAGCGGGCCCGCCGCCGCCATCGTGAGGAGGCTTCGCGTGGGACGGCCTCGTCGCTCGACTCGGTGCTCGCGGCTCAGAACCGCCGCGATGAGGGGGACCGCGTCCGGGCGGTCGGAGCCATGAAGGCGGCCGACGACGCGGTGCTCGTCGAGACCGACGGGCTCACGCAGGACGAGGTCGTCGAGAGGCTTGTGCAGCTGATCGAGGAGCGGCGGCGGCCGCGGCCCTCATGAGCGACCGCAGCGACGAGGAGGTGCCGGTCGGCGGCGGCCACACGCCCTTTGGCAAGTGCCTCTACGACCTGCTCTGGGTGCTCTGCCG
>Ga0114972_10004370_pt1 | contig 10525 bp, 9 predicted proteins | sample M_140807_EF_Meta_FD_87354 | JGI IMG/M metagenome (GOLD analysis project Ga0114972, IMG submission 87354) | Freshwater microbial communities from Lake Montjoie, Canada to study carbon cycling - M_140807_EF_MetaG | ecosystem: Environmental > Aquatic > Freshwater > Lake | place: Lake Montjoie... | reverse complement strand
CGATCGGTGCACAGCGAGGCCGGATGCGTGGTCGTCACCATCACGCCGACTTACACCGGCTGCCCTGCAACCGAGGTGATCGCAGCCGATGTGCAGCAGATCCTTCGCGCGCACGGTTTTGCCGATGCGCAGGTGCGTCTGACCCTCTCGCCGCCCTGGACCACCGACTGGATCACCGAGACAGGCCGTGAACGTCTGCGCGCCTATGGCATCGCGCCCCCGGGCCGCCAGGCTGCGGCACATGAGGCGGTGATGCGGTTCGTGCCGCGCAGCCGGCAAGCGGCGGCTCTTGCGGGATCAGCGCAGGCGGCATACGACGCGCCGATCACTTGCCCGAATTGCGGGTCGATCGACACCGAGCAGTTGTCTGCCTACGGATCGACGCCGTGCAAGGCGATCCATCGCTGCCTGGCCTGCCGCGAACCCTTCGACTACTTCAAGCCTTACTGAGCTAGCGCCGATCAGCCGCCGAAGATCTCCCGGCTTTCATGCCGACTAACAGCCGAATAGGCGTCGAACAAGCACCATGGCAATCCCGAGCTTTCATACGCTGACGATCCGCGAGGTCAGGCCCGAGACCGCCGATTCGATCTCGGTGGCCTTCGAGGTGCCCGAGGCCCTGCGCGAGGCCTATCGCTTTCGCGCCGGCCAGTTCCTGACGCTGCGCGCCAACGTCGACAACGAGGCGCTGCGCCGATCGTATTCGGTGTGTGTCGGCGAACCCGACTACCAGGCCACCGGCGAATTGCGGGTTGCGATCAAGCAGGTCGCGCAGGGTCGATTTTCGCGGTGGGCCAATCAGACGCTCGCTGCCGGTCAGTCGATCGACGTCATGACCCCGGACGGGCGCTTTGGCATCGCACCCCGTGCAGACCGCTCGCGGCACCATGTGGGGTTTGCCGGCGGCTCGGGCATCACACCGATGCTCTCCCTGATCCGGACCCTGCTCGCGGCCGAGCCGGCCAGCCGCTTCACGCTGGTCTATGGCAATCGAACGGTCGAGTCGATCATGTTTCTCGAGGCGCTGGCGGCCCTGAAAAACCGGTACATCGGCCGCCTCGCGCTGATCCATGTGCTGTCGGACGAACCGAACGAAATCGAACTGTTCTCGGGTCTGCTCGATCTGGCACGCTGCCGCGAACTGCTGCGAACCCTCATTTCACCGCAATCGATCGATGAGGCCTTCATCTGCGGTCCGGCGCCGATGATGGATGCGGTCGAAACCAGCCTGCACGAGGCTGGCGTTGCGGCTGAAAAAATCCATATCGAACGCTTCGGCACGCCCGGGCCCGTGACCTCGATCGCGTCTGGCCAGGCAGCAGGCGCACACGGCACCCCACTGCCGCCTGCCGCCCACGATGCCGAGGCGATCGGCGCAAGCGTCATGATCATTGCCGACGGCAAGACGCGGCAACTGCGCATCGCCTGCGACGGCCCGTCGATTCTCGATGCCGGGCTGGCCGCCGGCGCGAACCTGCCTTATGCCTGCAAAGCGGCGGTTTGCTGCACGTGCCGCGCCCGCGTGCTCGAAGGCGAGGTCAGGATGGATCACAACTACACCCTCGAGCCGCAGGAAATCGCCAAGGGGTTTGTACTGACCTGCCAGTCGCATCCGGTGACCGACCGCGTCGTGATCAGCTTCGACGAGCGCTGAGCATGGGCCGACCCAGGGCCGTCGACCATGAGCGGCAGCGTGACCTGATCCTGACACAGGCCACCAGCGCCTTTGCCGAGATCGGCTATCCGAGCGCCTCGATGGCCCGGCTCGCCGCTGCGTGTGGCCTGTCGAAGGCGGCGCTCTATCACTATTTTCCAAGCAAGGACGCACTGCTCTTCGAGTCGCTCGATCGCTATACCCGCCGCCTGATCGAAAAGGTCGACAGCGTCGCTGAGCGGAAGCTGCCGGCGGCGGATGAACTCGGCGAACTGGTGCGGACGCTGCTGATCGAGTATCGCGATTCGCGCGACCTGCATATCGCGCTGCTCAACGACGTGCGGTTTCTCGAGCCGGCACAGCGCGAGACGATCCGAGCTCAGGAGCGCGCCGTCATCGCAGCCCTCGGCGACTGCCTTCGCAAGGTCGCACCCGATCGCTTCAGCGCCGACGAGCGCACGCCCGCCACCATGGCGCTGCTCGGCATGATCAACTTCACCTTCGCCTGGCTCAGACCCGACGGACCGATGAGCTATGAGCGCTATGCCCGACTGGTGATCGACCTGTGGGAACGCGGCCTGCAAGTGCCCGCGCCGCAACGGTCGTCGCAGCCTGCTGACCCAGCACAATGAGCGCAACGAGGCCGACACGGTCCTGGCTCAGGATCGACATTCGCTCCGTATACTTGCGGCGAAACTCAGCACGCCCGTTTTGCACTGACATTTGAACCGACACCGGGTGATCGCCCGGCGCCCCTCACCCAGGAGACTCCGATGAGCGCTTCTTTCGCCTCGCAGGCCGACCTCACCGAGAAGGTGGTCACCTTCACGCAGCTGTCGCCCAACTGCTGGGCCTACACCACCGAAGGCGACCCGAATTCGGGCGTGATCATCGGCGACGACGCCTGCATGGTGATTGACACCACCGCCACACCGGCCATGGCGCAGGACCTGATCGCGCGCATTCGCAGCATCACCGACAAGCCGATCAAGTATGTCGTGCTCAGCCACTACCACGCGGTGCGGGTGCTCGGCGCGTCGGCCTATTTCAAGGAAGGTGCCACCGAGGTGATTGCCTCGCGCGGCACCTGGGAGCTGATCGTCGAGCGCGGTGCGCACGACATGAAAAGCGAAATCGAGCGTTTTCCGCGACTGTTTGCCGGTGTCGAATCGGTGCCGGGCCTGACCTGGCCGACCATGGTGTTCGAGCGCGAGCTGACCCTCCATCTCGGCAAGCTCGAGGTGCGCCTGATGCATCTGGGCGCCGGCCACACCAAGGGCGACACGATCGCCTGGGTGCCCTCGCAGGATGTGGTCTTCTCGGGCGACCTGGTGGAGTACAACGCCGGCGTCTATACCGGCGATGCGCAACTCGAAGAATGGCCGGCAACGCTCGAGAAGCTGCGCGCGCTGAAACCGCACAAGCTGGTGCCCGGTCGCGGTGAAGCACTGCTGACCCCTGCCGACTGCGACAAGGCGATCGAGTACACCCGCAAATGGGTGACCGACCTCTACAGCACCGCCCGCGCGGGCGTGGCCGCCGGCAAGGATCTCAAACAGGTGTTTGAAGATGTGCGGGGCGTGATGGACCCGGTTTTCGGCAAGGTCTTCATCTACGAGCACTGCCTGCCCTTTGATGTCTCGCGGGCCTTCGACGAAGCAAGCGGCATCCGGCATCCGCGCATCTGGACCGCCGAGCGTGACATCGAGATGTGGAAAGCCCTGCAGAACTGAGAACGCGGAGACCTCTCGCCATGAACATCAAACGACTGATCGAAATTTCCGAAAAGATCTTCCTGGTTCTGATCGCCTGCTTCACGGTGGGGGCGATGTTCCAGGAGGTCATGCGTCTGATCGACCATCATCAGATCGAACTGAAGGACCTGCTGCTGATGTTCATCTATGCCGAGGTGCTCGGCATGCTCGCCGCGTTCTACAGCAGCAGCAAGATTCCGATCACGATTCCGCTCTTCATCGCGATGACCGCACTCAGCCGGCTCATCATTCTGCAAGGCAAGGAAGGTGATCCGTCGATCCTGCTCTATGAGAGCGGCGCGATCCTGATGATCGCGATTGCCTGCTGGGTGATCAGCCGCTTGCGTTCACTCGACTGAGCCAGGCGCGCTCAGCACTGACCGCGCCGGCGAGCGCCGGCGCGCCCGTGGCGGCGGCAGCAGCGGCGGCTACTCGGCCTTGACGTTGGCCACCCGCACCACCTCGGCCCAGCGTGCGACATCCTCGCGAACGAAGGCGGCAAAGGCCTCGCCGCTGCGGGCATTCGGTGTCATGCCGCTCTTTCTCATCGTGCCGAGCACCGTCTCCTGCTTCATCGCAGCGGCGGTTGACTCGCGCAGTCGCGCCAGCACCGGTGCCGGCACACCGGCCGGCGCAAAAAGTGCCAGCCAGGCATCGGCCTCGACACCGTTCACGCCGGCCTGCGCCAGCGTGGGCAGATCGGGCAGATCGGGCGACCGGTTGGGCGAGGCCACCGCAATCGCCCGCAGCTTGCCCGCCTGAATCGAGGCCAGAACCGTCGGCGTGGTGGCAAAACTCAGGTTGACATGGCCACCGAGCAGATCGGTGAGCAGGGGCGCAGAGCCCTTGTAGGGCACATGAACGATGGCTGTGCCGGTGCGCACCTTGAAGAGTTCGAGCGCGAGATGCGAGGCCGATCCGAGACCGGTCGAGCCGGCGGTCAGCCGCCCGGGCTCTTTGCGTGCGAGCGCCACCAGATCGGCAGCGCTGCGCGCCGGCAAGTCGTTGGCAATCACCAGGATGTGCTGAAGATCGGCCAGGCCTGCAATCGGCGCGAAGTCCTTGACCGGGTCATAGCCGCCGCCCTGGGGCAAGAGCGAAATGTTGGTGGCATGGGTCTGGTTGGTGCCAAGCACCAGGGTATAGCCGTCGGGCGCCGACTGCGCGACCTTGCGTGTGCCGATCGCGCCGGCGCCACCGGGGAGGTTGTCGACCACCACCGACTGTCCGAGATCACGGGCGAGTTCAGCCGCGACCGCACGCGCCACGATGTCGGTCGGCCCGCCGGCCGGATAGGGCACGACGATCGTGATCGGGCGAACCGGCGACCAGGCAGCACCCGACTGCTGGGCCACGGCCGATGGAGCGCCGGCCGCCAGGGCAAGTGCGGCCACCGAGGTGCTCAGCGCGAGAAATTGGCGGCGATCGGTCATGGCACGGTCCTTCATGTCGCGGTCCTGGCAGGTCGGAAAACCTGCGAGCTTACCCGACACCATGAGGCGCGCAGCACTCGCCCCGGCTGACCGTTCGCAAGACCACAATGGGGTGAAGATCGGTGCGCAGGCAAGCCTCGGCCGCTGTCTGGCAAAAGTGGTATGCGCCTTGTGAAATACGGTTTTTTTCTGATCCAATCCGCCCGATTGCATCACGATCGACCAACCCTGCGAAAAGGATCAGACATGAGGTTCAGCATTTCAGCGCTTGCCGCCATCGGACTCGCAATCACCGCCTCGGTACCGGTGGCCATGGCGGCGCAGCCGGCCGACGCCATCTATTTCGGCGGCGACATCCTCACGATGAAGGGCAAGACGCCTGAATACGCCAGTGCGCTCGCGGTGCGCGGCGGCAAGATCGCCTATGTCGGCCCGCGCAGCGGCGCGATGAAACTCAAGGGCAGCAGCACGCAAATGGTTGATCTCGCCGGCAAGACCCTGCTGCCCGGCTTTATCGACACCCACGGCCACATGATTGTGTTCGGCAAGAACCTGATGGACGCCGATCTCTTCAATACGCCCGACATCCCGGATCTGCTCGCGCGCATGAAGGCGCATGTGAGCAAGGTGCCCGACGGGCAGTGGATCGTCGGCATGGGTTACAGCGCGCGCGCACTCAAAGAAAACCGCACGCCGACCATCGAAGAGCTCGACACGATCTCGACCGATCGGCCAGTCATGATCGTCGATTCATCGGGCCATCTGGCCTCGGGCAACTCGGCGCTCTTCAAACTCACCGGCGTCAGCGCCGATACCAAAGATCCCGAGGGCGGCGCCTTTGCGCGCAAGGCCGACGGCAAATCGCTTGCCGGCCCGATGGAAGAAACCGCGCTTAACGCGGTGCGCATCAAGCGTCCTGCCTTTACCGGCGAACTGGCCGATCGGGTGGCAGCGGGGGCTGCCAGTGTGTGGGCCCGACACGGCCAGACCACCGCACAGGAATGCGGCCTCGGGCTGGGCGCCGATGACATCGACATTGTTCGCAACGCAATCGACAAGAAGGTCCTGCCGATCGACCTCTATATCTGCGCCAAGGACACCGCCACCGACGACACGGTCAACGCCGCCTACTCGATTGCGACCGAGTACAACGCCAAGCCCGACGGCACCTCGAAAAAACTGCTGGCGCTGCGCCCCGATCTGGACAAGCGCTATATCAATCGCGTGCGTCTGGGCGGCATCAAGTACTGGCTCGACGGCAGCCCGGACACCTGCTGGATGAGCGAGCCCTTCACGGTCAATCCGCCCGGCAAGACCGGCCAGTTCAAGGGCTACCAGCAGATTCCGAACGAGACGCTCGATGCCACCTTCGACAAGTACTGGACGACCAACATGCAGATCAACATGCACATGCTGGGCGATGCAGCCGCCGATCAGGCATTGCAGGCGATCGAGAAAGCGAAAAAGAAATACGGCATGCGCGACCATCGCCCGGTGCTCATCCATGCCGCGGTGCTGCGCCCCGACCAGCTTGCGCGCATCAAGGCGGTTGGCGCGATCCCGAGTTTCCTGACCACCACCCTGCCCAAGGGCGGCGATTCGATCGCGGTCCTGTGGGGGCCGCAACGCACGGCGTTTGCCAATCCGGCCAATACCTTCGAAAAGCGCGGCATGCCCTTTACCTTCTCGCACGATGCGCCGATCACCCCGATCCCATCGGTGCTGGCGCTGGTCGATGCCGGCGTCAATCGCATTTCGGCCAGCGGCAAGGTGCTCGGCCCCGACGAGCGGGTCACGCCTTATGTCGGGCTGCGCGCGGTCACCGCGATGGCGGCTTATCAGATCAAGGAAGAAAAGAGCAAGGGCACGCTGGAGGCCGGCAAGCTCGCCGACCTGGTGGTGCTGGAGAAAAACCCGCTGAAGGTCGATCCGACAAGCATCAAGAACATCCAGGTGCTTGAAACGATCAAGGAAGGCACGACGGTCTACAAGCTGGGGGCGACCAGGCCCTGAGCGACACGCTCGCTTCACAGGCCCGTCGTGATCTGCCACGATGGGCCTGAGATGGCCGCCTCGAGCCGTCCAGCGAGGAGACCCCCATGCATATCGATTCCCCTGATCGACGGCTGATTCATCGCGCCGCGCTCGCGGCACTTGGCGCGGCTGCGCTGCCCGGCGCCCATGCGCAGGCCTGGCCGACCAAGCCGATCCGCATTTTCTGCGGCTTTGCGCCGGGCGGCACGACCGACCCCTATGCACGCATGCTCGGCGACTACATGAGCCAGAAACTCGGCGTGCCGGTGGTGGTTGAAAACCGGGTCGGTGCGGGCGGCTTCATCTCGCTCGAGGCGCTGTCGCGGGCGGCGCCCGATGGCTACACCATTGGTGTCACCACCTCGACCTCGGTCTGGGGCAGCCGGGCCCTGTATCGCAAGCTGCCCTTCGATGCCGACAAGGATTTCACGCCAATCTCGCTGCTGCCGGTCGGGCCGCTGCTGATGGCGGTGCCCACCGATTCGCCTGCCAAGACCGTCAAGGACTGGATCGAAATCGCCAAAACCAGGCAGACCTCGATGGCGAGCTATGGTCAGGCTTCGGTCCCGCATCTGGCGGCGGCCGACTTCAATGCCCGCTTTGGCACGAAGATCGAGGTCATCCACTACAAGGGCGAAGGCCCGATGTGGATCGACGTGGTCTCGGGCGTGGTGCAAGGGGGCATCGGCAGTTATGTCGCCCTGTCGCCGCATCTGGCCAAAGGAACAGTACGGGTGCTTGCCTCGGTGGGAAGCGAAAAGTCGCCGAAATTGCCGCAGGTGACGTCCTTCGTCTCGCAGGGCTTTGAAGGGCAGGTCTTCAAGCTCGACGGCTGTCTGGCGATGCTTGCACCCACCGGCACACCGGCCGACATCGTCAAACGCATGGGTGACCTGTTTGTGGAAGCGGCCGAATCGCCCAAGGGACTGGCCCTGCGTGAGGCCTTCGCGATCGATGCCAAGCCCACGACGACCGCGGTGGCCCAGCAGCGATGGCGAGACGAAAGCCCGATCTGGGTACGTCTGACCGAGCAGACCGGGATCAAGCTCGACTGAGACCCGGCCCGCCGGGCTTAGGACCGCCGAACCTCGAACTGAGCGACTGCATGCGTGAGCCGCTCGGCCTGATCTTTCAGGCTGAGTGCGGCCGCGGCGCTTTGCTCGACCAGCGCCGAATTCTGCTGGGTCATGCCGTCGAGCTCGCCGACCGCCTGATTCACATGCGCCACACCTTCGCTCTGCTCGTGGGTCGCGCGGCTGATCTCGGCGATCAGCGAACCGGTTTCCTGCACCGATTCAACGATGCGCCGCATGGTCACACCGGCTTCGCCCACCCGTTGGGAGCCCTGCTCGACCCGGGCGACCGACTCCTCGATCAGCAGCTTGATCTCGCGGGCAGCATCGGTGCTGCGCTTGGCCAGCGAGCGGACTTCTGCCGCGACCACCGCGAAACCACGGCCCTGTTCGCCGGCGCGAGCGGCTTCGACCGCCGCATTGAGCGCGAGAATATTCGTTTGAAACGCGATGCCATCGATCACGCCGATGATGTCGCCGATCTTGCGGCTGCTCTGCGTGATGCCTTCCATGGTCGAGACCACATCCTCGACCACCTGGCCGCCGTCGGCCGCCACCTTTGAGGCTGCGAGCGACAAGGCCTCGGCCCGTTGGGCATGGTCGGCTGTCTGTCGCACGGTCGCTGCAAGCTCTTCCATCGAGGAGGCGGTTTTCTGCAGATTGGCAGCGGTCTGCTCGGTGCGCTCCGACAGATCGCCATTGCCTTGCGCGATCTCGCCGGATGCAATTCGCACCGATGCCGCCGACGCTTCAACTTCCTGCATCACCGCACTGATCCGCTCGATCGACGCATGCAAGGCAAGGCCAAGCGGCGTCTCGACCCGCACCGACGACAGATCGAGACACAGGCGATCGGCGCTGCCGCGCATCGATTCAGTCACGCGCGCAAGCTCGGTGCCCAGGCGGGCATCATGGCTGAGCTCCAGCGCCATGAAAACTTGCAGCGCCGACTGCACCACGACATACGAGGCATGCATGGCGACCAGCACCCAGCTCGATTGCGCAAAGCAGATCGGGCCCCAGTCCCACTGCTGAAAAAGATTGAAGCTCGCATGATGCAGGGCAATGGTCACCGCTCCCACCACGATCGGCTTCCAGTCGCGATAGGCCAGCAGAAACGCCAGGCTGACAAAAACACCGAAGTGCGCCTCCTGCAGTCCGTTGGACAACTGGATCTGCAGCGCGGTGATCGCCATGAAGGCGAAGGCCATATAGAGCCGGGTTGGCAGCCGGCCCGGCTGTGTCATGACCAGGAAGGCCGCGATGCCAACCACCGGCAAGCCGATGCCGAGCGCGAGGTCGAGTCGACCGAAGTAGAGCGACAGCGCCACCGCGGCCAATTCGCAGATCGCGAGCACCGCCAGCAGCCAGCGGTCGGCACGGGCATAAAGCGGGGTCATCGGATCGGCCGCGTTGTCAGGGCGCGAGATTGGCATGGCAAGGGCTGAGGTACGGAGTGCGTTCATGGCATCGATCATGGGCTCTTGCGCGAGCTCAGATCGGTCGATGAGCGGCGTGATGCTTGGGCAGTTAGATCGATCGCGGCGGCGCTTGGCCAGACCCGGTCAAAAAAAGGGCACACCGCCCGGTGTGCCCCGAATCAACGCGGCTGTGTCAGGCCGCGCGGTCAAGCTCCGGGCCTGGGCGGGGGCGGCGGGGCGGGGCGTGCGCCCGGGGCGCCCGGGGCACCCGGGGCGCCGGGCACGCAACCGCGGCCGCCGGGACCACCAGGGGGGCGCATGGCGTCGCGAAACGCCTTCATTTCATCCTGCGATAACTTGCCGTCCTTGTTGACATCGGCCGCATCAAACGCCTTGAGTTCGCGGGCAAGTCGCGCCTGATTGGCGGCCTCGAGTTCGGCACGACTGATCTGGCCGTCGGCATCGGTATCGAGCCAGCTCATCATCGCGCCGTGATTCATGCCGGGGCCCCTGGCAACGCCCGGGCCGTCGGGGCCGCAGTGACCCCCACGCGGCCCGCCCGGTCCCGGCGGTGCGCCCGGCATTGCAGCAGCGGGCGGTGCGCCGGGAGAGGTCGCCGGCGGCGTGGCCGAGGTCTGCGCAAAAGCGAGACCGGTGCCCAGCGCGGCAAGCAGCGCAGCGCCTGACAGCAGGACCCGGATAGCGGATTGGTTCATCTGTGTGCTCCATCAGTGAGTGAGGAAACCCGATGCTCGCAGGGCACGCAAGGATCATCCATCAGGATTACGTCAGCTTGCCGCTGTTACAGGTCGGGCCAGCGCACCTTTGCCATGTCGCGACGACCTCTGACGCAGCTCTCGGAGAAAGCCGAGGTCCGACCTGGCGTTGCCGGGTTACTGTCATTGCGCGTCTGTAAGAACCGTCTCCAGATTGTTAAAAAATTCCTCGGTCACAGGCTTGCCTCGCATCAGTATTCTAAACTCAAGGGTTGGAAACGACCTCTTCAGGATCTGCAGGCGTTCTGCTTTGAGCGGAGACCGATCTGTCGGCTGAATTGAAGAAACCCAAAAAGTGAGAATAAAAATGAGTTCGATACTTCGCAAGGCTTCAATCGTCCTGGCTGAATTTGCCTTGATGGGCATTCTCGTGGGTGGTG
>Ga0114972_10004368_pt1 | contig 10526 bp, 10 predicted proteins | sample M_140807_EF_Meta_FD_87354 | JGI IMG/M metagenome (GOLD analysis project Ga0114972, IMG submission 87354) | Freshwater microbial communities from Lake Montjoie, Canada to study carbon cycling - M_140807_EF_MetaG | ecosystem: Environmental > Aquatic > Freshwater > Lake | place: Lake Montjoie... | reverse complement strand
CTTCATGGCCGCAGAGGCGGAGAACTGGGGCAACATCATTCGCCGCCTGAACCTTCAGCCAAGCTGAGGACTAAAGCCGTGCGTCCACGCGACCAAGGGCGGCTTGCGTCTTTAACGGCGCCCTCGACGGTTATGCAGCGACGCCGCCGCGGTCGGCACAATATTCTTTTTTTCGCATCCAGCCTGATCGCGGCGTTGTGTTTGCGGCAACGCCAAAGTCATTAGTCGCTCGCCCGATTTCCCCTTAGCGATTGTATCACGGTTGATTTTGGGGAGTGATCCATGCCCTTGCTCCGGGTGCTTGCGCTGTCGGGCCTGTTCCCCAATCCCCAACAGCCGCGCCACGGTATCTTCCTGAAGCACCGGCTCACGCATCTCGCGCGCCATGGCCCGGCAGAGATCCAAATGGTCGCGCCGGTCCCGTATTTTCCTTCCGGGCATCCCGTCTTCCGCAGCTATGCCGCATATGCCCGCGTGCCGCGGACCGAGCCAGCGGCGCCCATTCCCGTCTCCCATCCCCGCATCCTCTGCATCCCAAAAATCGGGATGCATCTGGCGCCGTTATTGATGGCAGCTTGCCTTGTCCAACATCTGCGGGACATCCGGCGCACCGGCTTCGACTTCGACGTGATCGACGCATACTACCTCTACCCGGACGGCGTCGCCGCAGCCTTGCTCGGGCTGCTGTTCCAACGGCCGGTTGTGCTGACCGCCTTTGGGTCTGACGTCAGCCAAATCCCCGATTGGCGCCTGCCGCGGGCAGCTATCCTCTGGGCGCTTCGACGCGCCGGTCAGACAACAGCGGTCTGCGAAGCGCTGCTGGATCGGCTGGTCGAACTCGGCGCCGACTCCGAGCACATGAAAGTGGTAATGCATGGCGTCGATCTCGACCTCTTCTGCCCCGTTCGCGACCGCGCAGCGCTGAGAACGCGCTTGGGTTTCGTTGGCCCAACGGTGGTCTCGGCCGGGCATTTGATCCCGCGGAAAGGCCATGACGTCGCAATCCGCGCCATGGCACTACTGCCGGATTGCCAGTTGCACATCGTCGGCGACGGGCCCGAGGAGGGCCGGCTACGCCAGCTCGTGGATGGGCTCGGGCTTAACGGGCAAGTGCGGTTCCACGGCCATGTGTCGCAGCCTCTGTTGGCGGACCTCCTCGCCGGCGCGGACCTCCTCCTGAACTGCTCCGATCGCGAAGGCATTGCGAATGTACTGCTGGAGGCCCAGGCCTGCGGTACGCCGGTCGCCGCGACTCCGATTTGGGGCTCGCCCGAGGTCGTCTCCGTTCCTGAAGCTGGGCTGCTGCTAAGGGACCGAACGCCGGAAGCCGCGGCCGAGGGCATCGGCCAGCTGCTTGCAGCGCCTCCCGACCGCGCCGAGACGCGTCGTCATGCCGAGCGCTTTTCTTGGCAAGCAACCGCACACCAACACATGGCCACACTCCAGCACGCTGTGCGGGCCTCATTGCAGACCCAGCAGCAGGGACAGCCCCGAAATGCACGCGCGCGAAAAAATTGAACAAGACGGCTACGTCGTCTTTCCTCAGCTTCTAACTGCCGCCGAGCTCGTCCGACTTCGAGACATACTGACCCGGCACTTCGAGCAGCACTACGAGATCGAGGGCTTAGGTCGGCATCAGCCAAACGCCGCTTTCACCATACCAGACCTGGACTGGCTCATCGCCCATCCGGCAATTCTCGCCAGCTTCCGTGAAGTCCTCGGCGGGGACCGCTTGGTCTTCACGGGCAATTGCGATGCCCACATGAACATGCTGAGCTGGTGGCACAAGGATACCAGCGAGAGCCGCGGCAGCTGCTTCCGTGGCGACTACGGCAGTCCCGACTGCCGGGTCTATCGGGCCGGGATTTACCTGCAGGACCACCTAAACGGCCAAGGCCTCTCCGTCCGGCGCGGTTCACACCATACCCGCTCGCTGACCCAGGGGCCGATCGAGAGAGTGGCGACCCGCGCTGGCGACCTGATCCTGTTCGACATCCGCCTTACCCATGCCGGCCAGATGGCCGACCCCATCGAAACGTTACTGCTGCGGCTTGGCCGCCGGCTGCGCCGAGAACGCGAGGCCGCGGCGATCAAGGCTCGCTATCAAGCCTTGCTTGGCAAACCGAAGAAGCTGTCTGTCTTCTTCACGTACGGCGTTCCGGGTTCCTATACAGAGGAGTATTGCCGCTTCGAATATTCGGCAAAACAGGCATCGCCATATGGCGGTGCGCCACTGCCGCTGTTGGAGCGTCTGACGGCGATGGGCGTGGAGTTTTCATCGGAAGATGGATGAAGCCGCGGCGCGTGAGGCCATGCGGGATTGAACCGCCCCAAGCTTGCCGATGGCCTCAACTCTTGGAGCTATGGAGACAGAACAAAAATTAGGCTAAATTTTCCCCCGCCCGAGGTTCGGCCGTGGGTTGTTGCGATGGTGCTCGATCATGGCGGCGACCATCGATCCCAGTGGTCATCAAGCGGCTCGGTCTCGAGCAAAATCGACTGCACGCCCGATACCCTCACAAAGTCGGTCTTTGGGATCGCTGCATCCTCGTCCGAGGTCGGCGGTCGTAGCTGCGCCGCCAGGTGGGTGTGGAAACTGTCCCGGTGCGGATGTTAAAGCCGGTGGCCTCATCCGTGCTCGGCTAACGCTACTGATCGACACAACGGTGAAGGCCAGCACCTCGATCGTGGCGATCCGGGCAGCGCGATGGCTATCGATGAGCGGGTCGGGCGCATAGTGGCCGAGATGAAGTCCGCCGACTGGCGCAAAGATCGCCGGTTCGGCTCGGCGGCAGGCGACGATCGCCCCCCCCGCGCGAGCGACCAGTTTACCACCGGGAAGCGGCGACGCGGCCGCAAGCAGAAATCCAGCGAAACCTTTGTCAAACCCGACCGGGTCACCAAAGCTCGTCCAACCCCGAGAGCGGCATCATGAAGTCCTGCCAGGGCTTGGTACAGGACGATAACGCACGGGTAGCTGTGACGCCGGAGCAGATCATCTTTGTTGCCGAGGTGGCCAACGAGGCCAACGATACCCGACAGGTGAAACAACAGCTGACATCGCGCAGGCCGTGGTCAAGTTGATGGAGAGGAGATAACGCTGTGATCGGCCTTGCAGCGGCTAACGAAGGCGACTGGTCGAAGCGCGACGCCGCCAGGCCAGCTCTTGGAGAGCAAGATGCTCGTCTCTATCCGCCGTGACCATCAGCACCGGCTCACGAGCATGGCACGCCGGCGCGGCAGCGCGACCTATCTTTCAGCCCCCGGGACCGTCAGTCATGATGTAGCTTCTCAGGTCACCCACGTCGCGCTCCAGGCTTCGGATGATGTCCTTGACGACGTCTCCGATCGAGATCACGCCGACAACCTTCCCATCGTCAAGTACGGGCAGATGGCGAAAGCCGCGCGCCGCCATCATTGTCATGCAGCTTTCCAGCGGATCGCTCGGCTTGACCGTCACCGGGTTGCTCGTCATCACCTGATGCACCGGGGTCTGCTTGGCATCGAGACCGGGCAGCAGCACTTTGATGGCACAGTCACCCTGGGACACGATACCGACCAGCGCGTTATCGTCGATGACCAGCACCGAGCGAACCCTGTTGTCGCGCATCAGGCGCAGGGCCTCGGCAACCATGTCGCCAGAACGAACATGGATTAGGGCGCCACTTTTCTGGGCCAGTGCGTTTTTGACTGTGTTCATGCTCGTCTCTCATGCCTCTTTCGTGGGCCTGACTTGCGCCGCATAAGCGGTCAGTTCCGAAGGTTAGTGCATCAGCACCGCCCCCGCCAAGCGCCGTTGGATGGCGCATGGCGAGGCTGGACGGATAGATTGGCGGATTGATCGTCTTGGATGCCGGCGATCCCTAGCCGGGGCGACCTCACAGTTACTAGGCCTCGTAGCCGCAGGCCCCGGGTGGCCGAGGAATTCTGCCTCCGACAAACCCAGCGCGGTTCAGTTCGCCCATACGCCGGCGGCTAGTCTTGGCGCGTGGATGATACTTGGGGCCGGCGGTCAGCTGGAAGCGCACGGGCCGCATCATTAGGGCTGAGACTTCAACGACGCGATCCTGCCGATGAAGGCCAAACATTGTGCGAGACTGGCAGAGGGGCTGATAGCGCGCGCCGGATGATCCAGGCACCCGCACCCCCTCCGCCCGAGTCGCGGCCCGGGTGGCTCCTTCGGCGCGGCTGAAGCCGTGTCTCAGCGCACGCAGGGTTGATTACGACACGTGGGCCAAGCCACGTACCCTTTAGTCCGCCGATGCCTCCGGGCGGCGCCTGGCTAGCGATGTGTTCGTCGTCTCCCACTTTTCCAGGTCGCCTTCCGGAGCCGGCCAGCAGCCCCGCCGCATGTCCAAGGCGGCCGCGGCAAGGAGGCGAGCATGGCGCGTAGCTTGGGAATTCCGACTGCCGAAGCGCAGAGCGACACAGCTGTCCGCACGATCGGCATCGGGGATGTCCGGGTGGCTCTACGCAAGGGCGTGGACGACTTCCTGGCGATCCCGACGCAGTTGGTCTTCCTGGCCGTGCTCTATCCGCTCGTCGGGCTGATTGCGGCGCGGGTGGCCTGGAGCGGGCCGCTGCTGCCGCTGTTCTTCCCGCTAATCGCTGGCCTATCGCTGGTCGGCCCGGTCGCTGCAGTTGGCCTCTATGAGATCAGCCGGCGGCGTGAGCGGGGCGAGCCGGTGTCCTGGCTCAACGCCTTCGACGTGCTGAAGAGCCCCGCCCTATTACAGATCGCAGGCTTTGGCCTGCTACTGGCCGCTATCTTCATGGCCTGGCTGTTCCTGGCTCAAGCGATCTACGGCATGACAGTCGGGCCGCTTGCGCCGGCGAGCATGGGCACGCTGCTGCGCGAGGTGTTCGACACGCGGCAAGGCATCGTCCTGCTCGTGATCGGCAACCTGGTAGGGGGCGTGCTGGCCGTGCTGGTGCTGGCGATCAGCGTAGTTTCGGTACCGATGCTGCTCGAACGGCAGGTTAGTGTGCCGACCGCGATCGCTACGTCGATCCGCGCCTGCCTGCGCAACCCGGGGCCGATGCTGCTCTGGGGCGCGCTGGTCGCGGCCGGGCTGATCCTGGGGGCGCTGCCTGCCTTCATCGGGCTAGCGGTGACGATCCCCATTTTAGGGCACGCCACTTGGCATCTCTACCGTCAGCTTGTCCCGTAGCCGGTTCGTCGTCACCAATCTTTCCGGTGGCACCGCGCGGGCGCTTTACGAAGAGCTCTACTGCCGTCGCGGCCAGGCCGAAAACCACATCAAGTCCTGGAAGACCCACCTGGCAGCCGACCGCGCCTCATGTCACCGCGGGACGGCCAACCAGCTGCGCTTGATGCTACGCACCGGCGCCTATCGGTTAATGTGGTCGCTCCGCCGCCTGATGCCAGCACGCTCGTCCTGGCGCGTCGCCCAGTTCGACACGCTGCGGCTGCGCCTGTTGAAGATCGCCGCTCGCGTCGTCGAATGGAAAACCAAGGTGCTGGTGCATCTACCCAGCGCCTGTCCGGACCAGGCCATTCTGCGGCTCGTGCTTGAACGCCTGCCGCGCTTGGTCATCTGAAGCGCGGGGCGGTGTCGCCCCGATCGAGCCCGTAACCGCAACCCCAAGCCATGCGATCCGCACCCTGAAGCCGGCGTCACCGCCGGCAAGGAGTAGCCATGCGCGCACAACCATCCCGAGCAGTACAAAAGCCTGAAACCGGCACCAAAATTACCGCGGCGAATTATCCGGGCTAGAGCGGGCTGCGTGAACGCATGTGAACGCAGCATGCCCTAGCGGCTGTCCTCCCAAGGGAGGCAGGCCCTACGTGGGCCGTGGCTGCTGCGCTTTACTAAAAAAATGCTTTACTGGAATCCGCGGATGGCGGCAGGCTGGAATCACAGCCGCAGACTGGCTGTTTATTAATTTATTGTATTGGATAATCATGTCCGACGTTGATAAGTTCTTCCCACCACGTGGTGGAAGGGACTCACGAGCCCCAAGGGACGAGCAGCGATTCATCCGCGCCACCGACCGCAAAAGCGGCCAGAGCCGCAGCATTGAGGTCGTCCAGCTTTCGCGTCACGGAATCGGGCCAGCCGATGACCAAGTGCGCACAGGCAGTCGCGGCGTCCGTGGCGAAGCGTGGCCGGTTGAGTTCGAAGCGAAACCAAAGCCGCCGCTAACGCCGTTCGACACGCAGCCATCGCCGACACCAAGCCCCGCACCGCAGGTTGGCCATGTCGTCGAGCGAACGCCGCGCCTCCTCGCCGCGCTGCCGGTACAACCAGAACTCACGGCGCCGCGGCAAGCCCGCGGACGGCCGAGACAAGAACGGACATTCGCCGACCCGTTTGCCGCCGATGATAGCGGCGCGAACTGCTTCCGCTGCGGCTACCTGGTGGAAGCTGCACGCGAGAAGCGCGGGAAGCTGACGTGCGCGGCATGCGACTAGAGCAGCTTATCTCCGGTCTGATGGATCACAGCTTAATCCGTCAGACCGGAGGCTGCCCTAGGCTGGAACCCGTCTTGTTGGAGGCGCGTGATCACCGATCGCGCCGTGGCGCCACCCTTCAGGACGGCCTGGCTGGCGTAGTCGTGGTACGTGTGCCCGCCACGACCGCAGCTGTGGCTTGGCAAAGCGTCGATCTCGGCTACGCGCGCACCCCCTATACCCATTGCAGCAAAACCGCGGCAACCGTCCAGGCGGCCAGCATGGAGAGCACGACACCGGGAACAATTCGCAGAGCGAAGCCGCGCGTCCCCAGGCTGACGGCCATGACGATCTTGGCGGCCGCATTCGTCGTCATCGCAGCCAGTATCGGCGCCACAGCCGCCCCGGCCGGGAGACCGCTCGTCGCCACCAGGGATGCTACCGATATGCCGGCGGAGTGCGTATCAACGATCCCCGCCACAGCGGCGACGGCGATGACACCCGCTTCGCCGAACCGGTCCTTCATCGCGGCCGATACCACCAGTATCAGTGCCATCATGGCCGCGAGGCCCAGTGCGGCGGCCGGGTTGAACGCCCGGCCCGGCTCAGCCGCCTGGCTCTCCCGCGATGCCGACGGGCGCAGGGCGAAGGCAAGCGCATAGGCTGCGGCGACAATCGTACCCGCGGCGAGCATGGGTGCCATCGCCAGAAGGGTGGGCTGGTTGACGGTAAAAAGCAGGAAGGCCATCTGCAGGAAGGTCGCGCAGGTCGAGAACGCCGCACCGGCCACGGCCGGATGCAGGCTCGCCGGATCCTTGGCCACGAGCGCCGCCATCGAGCCGATGGTCGCCGTGCTGGAGACAAAGCCGGCTGCCAACCCCGCCAGCGGCAGGCCGTAGCGGGCGCCGAGGAGACGGGTCGCGGCATGCCCCGCTGCGCCGATCGCTAGCATGAGAATGACCAGCAACCAGACATTATGCGGATTGATAGCGTCGAAGGGCCCAAGCGGCCGATCGGGAAGCAGCGGCCACATGATGAGACTAGCGATCGCAAAGACCAGGCCATCCCTGACCTCGGCATCCGTCAGCGCCCCCTTCACGAAGCCATGCAGCGGCGCCTTCACAGCAAAGACCACCGCGACCGCCGCTGCCAGGCCAGCGGCGAGCAGCGGGTCGTGCATGGCCAGGGCGCCCAGCAGCGGCGCCGCCAGCAGGCCAATCTCGGTCGTCAGCCCGTGATCGGCCTCATGGCTACGGAAATAGGACAAGGGCGTCAGGATGATCACGCCAGCCAAGGCAACGGCCAGCAGCGCCGCCCCACCCAGATGACCAGCCACGGCCCCCAACAGGCTGGCCAGCGCGAATGTGCGAATGCCAGCCGGGCGACGGCTTGGCCCTTCGCCCTTGCTGCGTTCCCGCTCCAGCCCAATCAGCAGCCCGACGCCAAGGGCTACTGCGAGATTGTACCAGGATGTCGTCATGTCATCAGGCGCTTACGCCAATGTGGCTGCAGGGGTGATCTGCTCGCGACAATCCGGCCGCTCGAACCAGCAGCGCGGATCGTTCGGGATTTGCTGGTCGGTGGTCTCATCAACGACCCTCTCCAGCAACAGCAATGCGAGCATTTATTCGGAAACGCCGTACTCAGCGAAATAGCGGAAAAGTTGGTACGACAGAGGGTCGAGGATACCGCGCGTGACGTCCCGCGTGTCGAGGGCAGCGACATCAAAGCTTGGTGAGCTGAGTGCCTGGAGTCCAAGTCCAGCTCCGTTCTGGGCCATGGCGCCCGCCGGGCCAAAAGCCCCGGCCTGTGTCAGACCGAACGACAGCGAGCCGCGAATCTGCGGGATCGCTGTGAGATGCAGCGGCGCATTGTCTCTGGCCCGCGACAGCCGCGACCACCACCGCAGCCACCACCCTCCCCCGTAGACCCACCGACAGCGCCTTGGACATGTCTGTCGGCCGCCTCGCCGACAAACCCCATGACTCAGATCAGCCCCGCGTCGGGGACATCCCCTTCGATTAGCTTTGGTGGGACACCATTCTAGCCTGCGCTAATCGGCCTTGATGCCCGCGAACTTGATAACCCGCGTCCACTTCTCGATCGCCGCTGCCAGGATCTCCCCGAACTCCGCCGCCGTCCCGCCGACCGGTGTGCCCCCGAGGTCGATGATCCGGGCGCGGACCCCAGGATCGGCGATGCCGGCGTTCAACTCGCGGTTCAGCAGGTCGATAATGGCGGCCGGCGTGTCGCGCGGCACGCCGATGCCCGCGAAGCCCGTGGCCTCGTAGCCCGGTACGAAATCCGCAATCCTCGGCACGTCCGGCAAGACATCGAGCCGCGCCGCGGTGCTGACCCCGAGCGGCCGCAGCTTGCCCGCTCTGATCTGTTCGATCGCTTCGGACAGCGGGCTGAAGACCAGTTGGATGTGCCCGGCCATCAGGTCCGCCACCGCGGGCGCCCCGCCGCGGTAGGGCACATGCAGCAGGTTCACGCCGGCCATCATCTTGAACAGCTCGACCGAAGTATTCTGCGGCGTTCCGGCCCCAGCCGAGCCATAGGAAATGCTACCCGGGTTCGCCTTGGCCTGGGCGATCAACTCGGGGATGCTGGTGATCGGCGACGTCGGGATGACCACGGCGACATAGGCAAGCCGCGCCGTGCAGACCACCGGGGCGATGTCACGCATGAAATCGAAGGACAGATTCGAATAAAGCGCCGCATTGATCGCGTGTGGGGTGACGACCTGGAGCAGCGTGTAGCCATCAGGGGCGGCCCGGGCGACAATCTCAGTGGCGATATTGCCACTGGCACCGCTACGGTTGTCCACGATGTATTGCTGGCCGAGGTGGTCCGAGAGCCATTGCCCCATCAACCGGGCCTGGATGTCGGTGGCCCCGCCGGCAGCAAAGCCAACAAGGATGCGCGCGGGGCGCGACGGGTAGCTTTGCGCCCGCGACACGCCAGGCCTGCTGGCCAGGGCCAGGGCCGAGCCGGCAGCCAATGTCACAAGCGAACGGCGGGTACCGGCCACGATGCTTCCTCCCTCAGGCTGTGCCTCTGTGGTGAACGGCTCGTCCACGGGCGACTTGTCTGGGAAGGCTACCGGCGGGGCGGATCGGTATGCAAGAATCCCAGGACGTGACGGCGGAAATGCCCGCGGCGCGTTCGGCCGCAGGCTTGGGGCATGCGCACTGCGCGTGCGGTAAGCCCTGACGGCGCCTTGTCGATAAGGGTCGATGCGGGCGGCGTCATCACCCACCGGCCGGCGGGCTTTCCTCAGGTTGAGCAGGGCAGCGCGGGGCCTGCCTCGCTCCGCCCGATGGCTGCGGCATCGCATGCCCAAAATTCCTGCGGGCAGGGCGCCGATGGACCGCGCCCGGCTAGCCGCGGGCTGCGGTTCGTGCGGAGATGGCGGCACGGAGGAGGAACCCGCATGACCCGCAAACCCGCAGCCTTCGGACGCATCACCGCGCCTGACCGCGCTTGGCTCGCCAAGGCGCCGCCGGAGCCAGTGATCGATGCCGACATTCCCATCATTGACGCCCATCATCACCTTTGGCATCGCACGGCGGATCACCCCTACCTGCTGCATGATTTCCTGGAGGACGTGGACAGCCCCTGGCACACCGTCGAGTCCACGGTCTTCATCCAGTGTCACGCGATGTACCGCCAGACAGGCCCAGAGGCGATGCAGCCGGTCGGCGAGGTCGAGTTCGTTGCCGGCATCGCGGCGATGAGCGAGAGCGGCGGCTACGGGCCGGCCCGCATCGCCAAGGGCATTGTCGGCTATGCCGACCTGACGCTGGGGGATCGCGTCGAGCCGGTGCTGGAGGCGCTGGAGCGCGCGGGCGGCGGCCGCTTCAAGGGGGTGCGGCATTCGGGCGCCTATGACGTCGACCCGATCATCGGCAATGGCTGCCCTTATCCACAGCTTTTTGAGCGCCAGGATTTTCGCGCCGGCCTGCGCGTGCTGACGCAACGCGGCCACAGCTTCGACCTCTGGTGCTTCCATCCGCAGTTGCATGAAGCGGTCGCGCTGGCGCGGGCCTTCCCCGACACGCTCTTCATCAAGGGCCATTGCGGCGGGCCACTTGGCTACGGGCCCTAT
>Ga0114972_10004367_pt1 | contig 10528 bp, 8 predicted proteins | sample M_140807_EF_Meta_FD_87354 | JGI IMG/M metagenome (GOLD analysis project Ga0114972, IMG submission 87354) | Freshwater microbial communities from Lake Montjoie, Canada to study carbon cycling - M_140807_EF_MetaG | ecosystem: Environmental > Aquatic > Freshwater > Lake | place: Lake Montjoie... | reverse complement strand
GCGTTGATGGTCAACCCCAGATCCTTTGGCAGCACATCCAAGAGCATGGCGCGCCGCTGCAACTTGAGTTTGAGCATTTTGAGGTAACAGATCGCCGCCGCCCAGAAAAAGAACAGCGTGTTGGCGAAACTGACCGTGAAATGCTTGTAGAACAGGTTGGCAAGAGTTTCGCCTGAGGTGAACTCGGCGGAGGACTTATCAGGGGGCGCCTGGAAAAAGTAGATGAACCCAAACCAAGCAACGGTGAGCCCCAGACCGATCCCGACGCTCATGACAGGGTTGGGATTTGTGGGGTCCTCTTCCTTCCAGACATTCCGGACGGGTCTCCCCCCGTCGGCACTGGCACTGCCTCCGGTCCCGTCTGCATTCCACTGGCCTTCCGCCGGCATTTGAGGAATTTGCAGTTTTGAATCACAGCCCGGGCACTTGACGAGCTGGCCGGCCATTTGGGCCTCGGCCAGAAGGGACATTTTGCAGGTGGGACAGTTGAAGTTCATGGGATTTACACCTCACGGGTGGGTTGCTGCGGGGAAACGACGGGCGGATGTGGCGGTTGCTTTGTCTGTCGGACGAGGCAGAATCACCGGAGCCGCTGGTCTTCCCTCGGCTCAAAACACGGATTGGAGGCTGATTTAGCCTTTCGGCACGTCTCCGGTCGCAATGGTTTTGGCAGCGAAAATCAGGGTGCGGTGAAAGACCAGAGAGCTGGGGGGAACTCGTGTCTGACAAAACTGCTTACTAGTTGAGGATGCTGGCAAGGGCAAGGAGGAAGCTTAAACAGCCATGCGAAGCCTGATTGATGTGGGTCAGAGGCCGGCTGCGCGGAGCACTGTTTCGTGGACGGCGACGTCGTGCGCTGCGCTCCAGTGGAGTGTTTTTTCACCGCGCAAGACGTGGGCCAGATCGATAAATTCCTCGTCATAACGACCTCTGCGAACGGGCAAGGCGATGGGCTGCACGCCTTTCTTCCAAGGGCCGCAGTTGCTGCTGAGCGAGAGCGTGGCTTTTCCTGATTCCAGTGGCAGGATCTCCATGGCCCCGAGGGTGCCGGCCACCTGAAAGCGGCGGCGCGGACCGCCAAAGGGGTCGGCATGGTTGCAGCGGATGGTGACGGTGGTTTTGGGGTAGACCAGCACGGCGAGTTGGTTGTCTTTGACTGCGCCGCCAGGCTGGGTGGGCGTGGAGAAGGCGTGCACTTCTGAGGGCTTGCCCAGGAGAGTGACCGCGGCATCGATGACATGGCAGGCCAGTTCGAACATCCCACCCCCCGGCAGTGCGCCGATGTTGCGCCGGGTGGCCGGGTCCGCGAGTTTGCCCATCATGGCATCAATCTCTAAAATCTCGCCCAGCCAGCCCTCCCGGTGGGCTTGGAAAAGCAGCTGGAACGCAGGGTTGTAGCGGAGCATGTAGCCCATCTGTACGGTCAAACCGCGCTCCTCCGCTTCCCAACGCATCGCAGCAAACTCCGCGTGCTCGAGCGCGCCGGGTTTGTCCAGATGGACGTGTTTTCCCGCCCGCAGGGCGCGCAACGCTGCGGCGCAGGACTCTCCAATGGCGGTTTCCACCAGCACGGCATTCAGTCCGTTTTGTCCAAGCAGCTCCGCCTCGCCCATGCGGGGCACTCCCGCATAGGCGTCATCCTGCGCGCGCTCCGCGCCGCTGACCCCCACCACCTCGTAGAGGTCGGGCAGACTGCGCACCGCCTCCATCTTGCCGGAGGCATGTGCGTGCCCGGTTCCTATTTGGCCGACCCGAAGCCGGGGCGTGTTGGCAAACAAGGGGGAAGCGGCACTTGCAACGAGGGTGCCTATAAATTGACGGCGTTGGAGCATGGGGAGATGGGGTGGAGGGTGGAGCAGCAGGATGGATCAGTGGGGCGGATCGGGAAAGACCAGGTCTCTGGTGGAAGCAGGGCAGGTGGTTTCGAGCTGCTTTCCTCGGGGAACGGTTTGCCTTTGGGGGCAAGAGTGAGTGATGTTAGAACGACCACCCGTATGCGAAGCGCATTCCTTCCCACCTGTCTCTTTCTTTCAAACCTGCCCCTGCTGCTGGCACAAACTGCCGGACCGCAGGAGACTGCCCCGGCTGCGCAGCCGCAGGCTTCGGCGGTGGCGCTTCCACAAGCAAGTGAGGCGCCCCCCCAGGCCCCCGCTCCTCAGGGCACGCCGGAGATCCTCGCCAGTGCGCCGGCAGCAGCTCAAGAAGCGGCACCCAAGAGCGCGGCCTCCACCAAAGTTTCCTACTCCTCCTGCACTGTGGAGGGGCAGTTCCTCGCAATGACCTTTGACGACGGACCGCACCCCCAGCATACCCCCCGGCTTTTGGACATGCTCAAGCAGCGCGGAATCAAGGCCACCTTCTTTGTGGTCGGCCAAAATGCGGCGCAGTACCCTGAAATTCTCAAGCGCATGGTGGCGGAGGGCCACGAACTTGCCAACCACTCCTACTCTCACCCCATTCTCAATCCCCTTGGCGAGGGCGGCATTCGGGAGCAGTTGGACAAGACCCATCAGGCTGTCCTTGGCGCCACGGGGGTCACTATGAAGTTGCTGCGCCCGCCCTACGGCGCACTGACGGAGAACATGCGCCGCTGGACCTATCAAGCCTTCGGGTACCGGACCATCCTCTGGGATGTCGACCCGCTGGACTGGAAGGTGCGGGATGCGGCGCGCGTACAGAGTGAAATCCTCGGGCACGCCCGCGCCGGCTCCATCGTGCTTGCCCACGACATCCACAAGAGCACGGTCGACGCCATGCCTGAAACCCTCGATGCGCTGGCAGCCAAGGGCTTCAAATTCGTCACAGTCTCCGAGCTGATTGCCATGGACAAGCCCGCGGCGCCAAAGCCCGCTGCCGTCCCGGTTGTAAAGACGGACTCCAAGCCAGCCGCAAAGCCCACAGCAAAAAAGGAGGCATCGTCCTCTTCCAAGCTGGCCGCAGCGCCTGTGAAGAACGCTCCGAGTGCACCGACTTCCAAGGCGGGTTCAGCGAAGGCGGGCGGCGGATCCGCCGTGAAAGCGGAAGCCACAGTCTCCGCCTCGGCCCCGGTGGCGAAGAAACCCGCCAAAATGACGGATGAGGAAATTCGCAAGAGATGGCTGGAAAGCATCAATCGCTAGATCTTGCCACCGATCTGCGCCGGCTACTGGGCGCCGAGCGGGTCGCGGATGATCCCGCCAGTTTGGCGGCGCATGCGGCGGACCGCTGGTTTGCCAGCAGCACCCCGCAGGTGGTGGTGCACGCCGCCTCGACGGCCGACGTTTCCGCCACTTTGCAGTACGCCTCCAAGCACGGGGTGCCTGTCACTCCCCGAGGGGCGGGTGTCGGGTACGTGGGCGGCTGCGTGCCTTTGCGGGGAGGGATCGTTCTTTCTGTGGTCGGAATGCGGCGTATCAAGGAGATCCATTTTGAAGACGGGGTCGCGGTTGTCGAACCCGGGGTGATCACTGGCGACTTGCAGGCGGCCGTCCGGGAGCAGGGGCTTTTTTACCCGCCCGATCCCGCCAGCCTTAAGGAATGCAGCATTGGCGGGAATCTGGCGACCAACGCCGGCGGACCCCGCTGTTTGAAATACGGGGTGACCCGGCATTACGTGCTCGGCCTGGAGGCGGTGCTGGCCGACGGGCGGGTGTTGCGGGCCGGGGGGCGCACCCACAAGAACAAGACTGGTTTTGATCTGGTGGGGCTCTTTGTCGGGTCCGAGGGGCTGCTGGGCATCATCACGGAGGCGACCCTGCGGTTGCTGCCGCTCCCGCCAGCGCGGGCCAGTCTTTCGGCCAGTTTTGCGACGTTTGCCGAGGCTGCGGCCGGGGTGCAGGCGGTGTTTCGGGCAGGTTTTTTGCCGGCAGCCCTGGAAATTGCCGACGCCTTTACCCTGCAGGCTGCGCGTGAGCACTGCGGCCGGGCCGTGGTTCCCGCCGGGGAGGGGCATCTTTTGCTGGATCTGGACGGACAACCCGGCTCGGTGCGTTCTGAGGCGCGAGCGTTGCAGGCGTTGCTCAAGGGACTTGGCGCGCTTTCGGTGAAAAAAGCTGTCGGCGAGGCGGCTTGCGAAGAGCTTTGGGGCCTGCGCCGCCGCTTTTCCGCGTCACTCAAGGCGACGGGTTTGGTCAAGCTGAACGAGGATATTGTCGTGCCGCGGGGGCGGTTGGTCGATTTGGCGGAGTTTGCCGACGGCTTGCGGCGGCGAAGCGGGTTCCCCGTGGCCTGTTTTGGACACGCCGGCGACGGAAACATCCATGTGAACATCATGGCCGCCGGTTACCGAGAGGACGCGGCGGTCCGCACCCGTGTGGAGGCGGCCTTGGACGAGTTGTTCACCCAGGTGCTGGCCTGGGGGGGCGCCATCACCGGAGAGCACGGGGTGGGAATCGCCAAACAGCGTTGGTGGCCCCAGGCTGTGCCGGAGGTCGGCCGCTCCGTTCACGAGGCACTCAAGCGCGCGTTGGATCCGCAGGGACTGTTGAACCCTGACAAGTTTGTGACAGTTTCGGGCGCACGTTGACGCGGAAGACGGCGGGTGTTACTCTCCCATCCCGTTCGTCAGTCACTCGGTTTTTCGCGTATGCTGGAACGTACTGTTCTCGTCCTCAATCGTCTTTGGCAGGCTGTCAATGTCTGCTCTGCCAAAAGGGCTTTCTGTTTGCTCTGTTCGGGGCATGCCCAAGTGGTGCACGCCGAAGGCGGTAACTTTTTCACGCACGACTTTGACAGTTGGCGCGACCTTTCTTCCCGCGAGCCTTGCGACGAAGACATGGTCAGCACCATTTCCCTCAAAATCCGCATCCCCCGGGTGATCGTGCTGGCGCTCTTCGACCGGGTGCCGCGCAAGGAGGTAAAATTCACCCGGCACAACATCTACGAGCGGGACAAGAACACCTGCCAGTACTGTGACAAGGTTTTTGACCGGAAGGAGCTGAACCTGGACCATGTGATCCCGCGGGAACGCGGCGGCGAGACCAACTGGGAGAACATTGTCTGCTCCTGCATTAAGTGTAATACACGGAAGGCAAACCGGATGCCTCATGAGGTGGGCCTGCGGTTGCGGCGCAAGCCGGAGCGACCCCGCTGGCAGCCCTTCCTTCATATTACTTTCGACAGCAAACCTCACGAGAGCTGGCGGCACTTTATCGATCTGGCCTACTGGCATGTCGAACTGGGGTAGGGGCGCTCTGTGGGGTGGAGGGACGCTGGCGGTGCGGTTGCGGTATCCGTTGGAGGCTTGGGGAAAGACTTTCCGCGTTTTGTTAAATTTCGGTGGGCAGTTGGATAGTTTTGCCTAGGTTGAACAGCGTCGCACCCTAGGTTGTCATGGAAACTGAACGGTGTGCTCATGTGCCGCACCCGTCTTCGACTTCGCATAGCAACCCCGATCAACCGTCACACCGCCGCCGCATGTCCACGCCTCAGGAACTCACCGAACAAATCCGGCTTGCCAGCCATTGGGTCACGCCGCTGCAAAATGAAATCGCCCGGGTTGTGGTGGGCCAGAAGGCACTGGTGGAAGGGCTGCTTGTCGGCCTCCTGACAAACGGTCACATCCTTCTGGAGGGCGTTCCCGGCCTCGCCAAGACGCTCACGGTCAAAACGCTGGCCCAGTCGATCAACACCGGGTTTCAGCGCATCCAGTTCACCCCGGACCTTCTGCCCGCAGACCTCATTGGCACCCTCATCTACAACCCGCGCACCGGCGAGTTTACGACCAAGCAGGGCCCACTCTTTTCCAACCTGATCCTGGCCGACGAAATCAACCGCGCCCCCGCCAAAGTGCAGAGCGCTCTCTTGGAGGCGATGCAGGAACGGCAGGTGACCATCGGCGACCAGACCTACAAGTTGGCGGATCCCTTTCTGGTGCTGGCCACACAGAACCCCCTCGAGCAGGAAGGCACCTACTCCCTTCCGGAAGCCCAGTTGGACCGCTTCATGTTGAAGCTGACCGTCGGGTATCCTAGCCGCGCCGAGGAACGTTTGATTCTCGATTTGATGGGCACCTCAGCGCCCAAGGTCGAGGTGAGCCCGGTGATCGATCCCAAGGACATCCTGGCCGCGCGCGGCTTGGTCAACGCTGTGTTTGTGGACGACCGCGTCAAGGACTACATCATCAGCCTCGTCTTCGCCACGCGCGAACCGGCCAGCTTTGGCATCAAGGGCCTCGACGGCATGCTGCGCTACGGGGCGTCTCCCCGCGCCACCATCGCACTGACTCTCGCCGCCAAGGCGCGCGCGTTCCTCGCCGGCCGCGGCTATGTGACGCCGCATGACGTCAAGTCCGTCGCTCCCGATGTACTGCGGCACCGGGTTCTGATCAGTTACGAAGCCGAGGCCGAGGACATGACCAGCGAAACGATCATCGGGAAGCTGCTGCATCATCTGCCGGTACCCTAGCCTTGACGGCCGGATTGTAGCGTCATGGAGGACACCAGAGAGATTTTGCGCAGGATTCGTCGTCTGGAATTGCGGACACGGGCGCGCGTGGAGGCTGCCTTTTCCGGGCAGTACCGCAGCGTGTTCAAGGGGCGCGGCATGAACTTCGAAGAAGTGCGCGAGTACCAACCCGGCGACGAGGTCCGTTTCATTGAGTGGAATGTGACGGCCCGACTGGGTGAAGTCAGGGGCGAAGCCTACGTCAAAAAGTTTACCGAGGAGCGTGAACTGTCGGTGATGTTGCTGGTGGATATCAGTGGTTCGGGTGACTTCGGAAGTGTGGACCGCAACAAACGCGAATTGGCGGCCGAGGTCGCCTGCGTGCTGGCCTTCAGCGCCATTCGCAACAACGACCGGGTTGGGTTGTTGCTTTTCTCTGACCACGTGGAGCTCTTCGTGCCGCCGCGGCGAGGCCGAAGGCATGCGCTGCGGGTGGTGCGCGAGATTTTGTTTTTCGAAGCAAAGGGCCGGGGGACGGATGTCGGGGGCGCCCTTGAGAAGTTCAACCGGCTCCTGCACCGGCGCAGCGTGGTGTTTCTCTTCAGCGATTTTCAGGCGCCCGCCTTTGGAAAACAGTTGGGGATCACCTCCCGCAGGCACGACCTGGTCGCGCTGCCGCTGGTGGATCCCCGCGAGGAAACCCTTCCAGACGTGGGTACCGTCCGCTTGGAGGACACCGAGACCGGGCAGCTTCTTGAAGTGGCGACCGGTTCTACTCAGGTGCGGGAGGCTTTCGCCTCTGTGGTGCGCGCCCGCTCGGAGGCGCTTTCCTCCGAGTTGCGCAAGGCCGGGGTGGACCGGGTCACGCTGCGTACGGACTGCGACTGGCTGCCTTCCTTGCAGTCCTTTTTCAAGAGACGCGAACAAAGAGCGGGCATTGCCTCATGAGCGCCCCTTTTCCCATCCGCGGTTTTCTGGCGCAGTTGCAGGGCGCTTCTCCAGCCGGAGCCGTTCCCCCGCCGGTTGGCCCGCAAGGCGTGCCCGGCCCCCAGAGTCCGCTGAATCCGTTTGCACCTCAAGGGGATGAGTTGCGCGACATTCTGCCGCCGCTGGACGTTCCATTCTGGACCTTTGAGACCCGCATTTTGGTTGTTACAGCCGCCTTGGCCTTGCTGGTTCTGATCTGGGTGGCCTTCCGCCGTTGGCAGCGGCGGCCGCGTCCTCCCGTGGCCCCGCCTGATCCCTTGAAGGTGGCGCTTGCGGCCTTGCTTCGCTTGGACGGGGCCGAGGGAAAGGCGCTTTCAGACCGCGACTTCGCTGCGGCGGTGGCCGAGGTGCTCCGTGGTTTTCTGGAGGCCCGTCACCAACTGGCCGCGCCCCGGCAGACCACCGAGGAATTTCTTGAACTGGCCGAGCGTTCCAACCGGTTTCCGCAGACTGTGCGGGAGCAGTTGCACCATTTTCTGCGCCGGTGTGACGAGCTGAAGTTTGCAAAGGCCGACACGACTGACTCGGGGCGGCAGGGTTTGCGGGTGCTGGCCGAGGAAATGTTGAGGGAGGCGCTTTCATGAATGCGGCCCATCTCGTTTGGGAGACGCCAACTGCCCTCGCCCTGTTGCTGTTGCTTCCAGTGTTCGCGTGGCGCCTCGGAGCCACTGGGGGGGCGGCAGCCGTGCGCTTTCCAGGCGTCTCGCTCCTTCGTGGAGTGGGCAGGCCGGTGCGGGCGGCCTGGGGGCGGCTCCGGATTGGCCTGGTTTTGTTGGGGTGGACCGCGATGGTCGTGGCGCTGGCGCGGCCGCAGTGGGCCAAGGATCTGGAAGTCGTCAAAGCCAGCGGGATCGACATCCTGATTGCGCTGGACGTCTCGCGTTCGATGCTGGCCGAGGATTTCACCATCGGCGGCAAGCGCGCCTCCCGGATCGACGCGGTCAAGCAGGTCACCGAGATGTTCATCGAGGGCCGGGCGAGCGACCGGATTGGGATGGTTGCCTTTGCCGGGAGGCCCTACCTGGTCAGTCCGCTGACGCTCAACCACGAGTGGTTGCTGGAAAATCTCAAGCGCATCAAAATCGGGATGGTCGAGGACGGCACCGCCATCGGTTCCGCGCTTGCATCGGCCACGCGTCGCCTCGGGGACAACCCGGATGCGCACACCAAGATCATCGTGCTGCTTACCGACGGGGACAACAACGCCGGCCAGATCTCGCCAAACACGGCGGCCGAGGCGGCCCGAGCTTTGGGGATCAAAATCTACACCATCTGCGCGGGTACCCAGGGGTGGGTGCCGATTCCCGTGAAGGATATGTTTGGCAACACGGTGTACCAGCAGGTGCTGGTGAGTGTGGACGAAAATCAGACCAAGCGGGTCGCAGAAATCGGAGGGGGCAAGTTTTACCGGGCCACGGACACCAATGCGCTCAAACAGATTTTCGAGGACATCAACGAGCTGGAAAAGGTGCCGATCGAGTCGCAGCGCTCCCGGCAGTTGCGTGAACTCTTCATCTGGCCGCTCGGGCTGGGGCTTGCCTCGCTGCTCACCGCAATGCTTTGGTCACTCAGTCTTGGAAGGAGGTTGCCATGAAGTTCGCCAATCCCGACGCATTCTGGATGCTGCTCGCCCTGCCCGTGCTCGCTGTTCTCTGGATTGCCGCCTCCCGCAAGGCGCGCGCACAGGTGCAAAGACTGGTTGCCGCGCGGCTTCAAGGTTTGCTGGTGGGCGAGGCACTCGGCCGGAAATGGCGTTGGGCCCTGCTTTGTCTAGGCTTGGCGCTCGGGATCGGCGCCTGGGCACGGCCACAGTTGGGACAGTCCACTTCTGAAACACGCGGCCGCGGACGGGATGTCATCATCATGGTGGACGTATCCCGCTCGATGCTGGCCACGGACATCCCCCCCTCCCGCCTCCAGCGCGCCAAGCTCGCCGCCGAGGACCTCGTGCGCCAGCTTCCCGGCGACAGGGTTGGGCTGGTCGCCTTTGCTGGTTCGGCCTTCCTTCAAGCCCCTGTAACCGCAGACCACTCCGCCGTTCTCACTGCCATGCGTGAACTCGACCCTGAACTCATCCCCCTTCCCGGTACGAACATCTCCGCCGGGTTGCAATGCGTGGACGAAGCCTTTGACCGCACTGAAGGAGGCCAGCGTGCCGTGGTATTGATCACCGATGGCGAGGACTTGGAGGCGGATTCCGTTGCGCTCGCCCGCGAGCTGAGCGGAAAGATGCGCCTGTTCACCGTGGGCGTGGGCAGTCCGGAAGGAACAGTGCTCATGGTGCCTTCCCCGCGTGGGGGAACGGAGTATATTCGGGATGACACCGGTGGCGTGGTGCAGTCCAAGCTGGACGAGGCGCGCCTGCAGGAACTTGCCGTGGCGGGTGGCGGTTTCTACACGAGGCTGGTCTCCGGTCCGGCTGAAATGCGGCGGATCGCAGTGGAGGGAATCGGCTCTATGGAGGAACACGACGTGCAGGTGCAAAGCCGGACCCGGCCTATAGAACGTTACCAGTGGCCGTTGGCAGTTGCCCTGCTTTCGGTGGGAGCGGCGTTGCTGGCGGGCGAAGGCGTGCGGCGCAAAGGGACGCTTGCGGCGGGGGTGGCTGTTCTGGGAATGTTGGCGTTTTTCGCTACCCCGGCGGAGGCGGCTGTCTCGGGCAAAACGTTGTACGAAGGGGGCGATTACGCCGGAGCCCAGAAGGCCTTCACAGAGGAGCTCGGAGCAAGGGGTGATTCCGCACTGCGCGCGTTCAATCTGGGGACGGCGGCGTACAAAAACCAGAAGTGGCCCGAGGCCATTGAAGCCTTCGGTAAGGCGCTGGCCTCCAGCGATCCCGAAATCCGCACCAAGGCCGAGTACAATCTCGCCAATACGCTGGTGCAGCAAGCGCGGCAGGGGCGCCGCGGACAAGACAACACCGCGTTGGAGCAGGCCGTTTCCCACTATGAGGAGGCCCTACGCCGCAAAGGAGACTTTGAGGAGGCTCAGTACAACCGGGACTTTGTGAAGAAGCTGCTTCTTGAGAAGGAAAAACAGCAGCAGCAGAAACAGAAGGGCGGGGGGGACAAGTCGCAAAAGGACAAGAAAGAGGAGCAGGAAAAAGACAAAGACAAGGAGAAGGATCCTTCCGAGCAGGACAAGCAGGAGGGAGACTCCAAGGATGGTGAAAAGAAGG
>Ga0114972_10004366_pt1 | contig 10529 bp, 4 predicted proteins | sample M_140807_EF_Meta_FD_87354 | JGI IMG/M metagenome (GOLD analysis project Ga0114972, IMG submission 87354) | Freshwater microbial communities from Lake Montjoie, Canada to study carbon cycling - M_140807_EF_MetaG | ecosystem: Environmental > Aquatic > Freshwater > Lake | place: Lake Montjoie... | reverse complement strand
TGTTGCGATGATCGCATCGGGATCATTGGGGCGAAATACATCACCTGCGATTTGGTACCTGAGGAATTGATCGTAGGGCATATCCGAGTTCAGGGCGCGAATCACCCAGTCCCTGTATCTCCATGCATTTTCCCGTTTTTGATCCCTTTCGAAACCATGTGTGTCGGCATAATGGATAATGTCCAGCCAATGTCTAGCCCATCTTTCCCCATAACGAGGACTTGCAAGGTACTTTTCAACAAGGTTCGCCCAAGCGGCTGGATTTTTATCATGAATAAATGTTTCAATATCCCCTGGATCAGGAGGCATTCCATGCAGATCGAAGGACAATCGACGAATCAGGGTTCTCCGGTTTGCCTCCCGTGATGGTGCCCAGCCCTTTTGAAGCAGTTGATTTTTCCAGAAGTTGTCCAGGGATCTCGAGGCCTCATCCGTTGTAACCGCTTGATATTTTTTTAACGGTTGCCACGCCCAATGATCATTTGATTTGGTTTCCCTTTGTTGGTTGCTTCTGCGCAATATCGGCCATTTGGCCCCTTTGGAAATCCATGTCCGAATGGATTGAATATCGCTTGGTGAAAGACTTTCCCCTTTGGGGGGCATTCGGTCTGAACCTTTAGATTGAATGTGTTTGAGTATGCTGCTTTGGTCCGGGTGCTCAATGTCGATTGCCTTACCCGAATCCCCACCCAGAAGTGCTTTATCCCTTTCATCCAGGCGTAGGCCATTCTTTTGTTTTTCGGGACCATGGCAATTGACGCAGCGGTTTAGGAGAATGGTTACCGCAGTAACATCGTTTTCAGAATCAACCGGGGTTTGGGGGAAACCGCCCAGTCCCACAGTGGCCAGAAGTATCCATGCGTTCAATGTATCGCGTCCATTGGGAATGTGTCGGACCGCGCCGAGTTTGTTTTTTGGTGTTGAACAATCTGGAAACACTACCTTTAAAGTTAAGCTAATTCGGATCAGTTGTTCAAGGGGAAGGCGCGATCTGCAATAGAATTGAATGAAAATACTTTTTTAAGGAAGTTTTCGTGTTCAATGCCGTTGCCGAGGGTCATTGGTCAGTTTACGCCATCGCACTTGTGATGGGGTTAATTGTTGGCCTGATCGCCAAGTTAAAGGGTCGGGAACCCTGGTGGGGTGTTTTGGTGACCGTGGTTTTGCTTGGACTTTGTTTTGCGCTTTCAAAATCCCTGGAAACTCCAAGGGAGCAGATGGCAGAAGTAATAAAAAACATGGCCGATGCAGGATCAAAAGGGGATTTTCCAAGAATCATGGAAGGTGTTTCGCCTCAGTTTCGTCACCCCACTATTGGAAGCGGCGCAGACCTGGTCGAATACATCAAGAGTTGGAAGGGTCGCATACCCAATATGAGGGTAGCGGTTTGGGAATTTGAAATAACAAAAACCACACCACCCCATGAACTGGAATTCATGTTTAAGGCCGAGGATCAAACCGGTCGTCCTTACATGGCCAGAATTCGGGCAATCATGTTACTGGACAAGGGGAAATGGAAGATGACAGGATTGCGGATGTATAATCCGATAAATTCCCGGGATGAAATTGTTGTTCCATGATAAAGATATTAAAAATAACTTTTACGCCAAGTCAACATTCAAAATAGTTGTTGGGACCCAATAAATTATTGTGGCGCTCAGGATAATTTGCCACCCAATCGGCATGTTTATCACTCTTTTCAAAATCTACGTGTTGCAAACGCCTGAGATTACAAACCTCAAAGCAGAAATTTGCAAGATTTTTTGACCATGTTTACTGTCTGTTGCAGGGATCGCAAACCGAAGTTTCGCAGGGCTGGCTAACGATCACCCGGGTTGTGCAGCAGCCAGAAGGCGCTGGGGTAATTCCGTATTTGCACATCAATCTTGCCTGGCGGCGACAAGCGCAACCTTCCAAAGTCAAAAGGACAACAAGTGAAAAACCGACCAACAATATCCGCTTCATGATCCCGTCCCCCTGATTGGACCGACCTATGGCCGATTCCAAACAAGCATGGAACATGAATTTGTTTTGGGCGAATTGCTTTAGGTAAAATTTTCAAAAGCAAAATAAACCAGGTGGGAATGTGACGAATGTAGCGTCTTGGGCCGTCCTGGCCCCATTCCCATCCGTTATCCCAAAGCCAAAATTAGGGGCAAGGCGTTGCACACACAGGAGGACACATTTGAGCCGATTGAATCGGCATGCAACCCGGCATAGTTCCAGGGGGGCACATTGCCTGGGGGTGCTGCTGTTGTTGGGGCTGTTGCGCGCTGGTTTGTTGATTGCGACGAAACAATCCGCCATTCTGGCAACCGGTCAAGGAACTCGCAATCGTGGTGATTGCAACAAGTATAACAATTCTCTTCGCGTTCATTGCAAAACTCCCAAGTCATCATCCTGATGATTTGGAAATCCAGCCATCCTGGGGATTTCAACATCAAATCATTCGCTGGTCCCAGTAGAATTCATTGACCTTCATTCTGCAAACAATTTCCTCAAAAGATCCTGAGGGTTTTGGGTCAAAGGTGAGGATTATGCCGATAATGAAAAAGGGCCACCGATGGGTGGCCCTTGGAAATTGGGGATGTTAACGAATTGTGGATTTGACCCGTTTTAGGATTCTACCCTTGGGTCTCCGGATTCGAGTGTGGCAACCTCCCCGACGGCTTTTGGCGATTCGGTTGCATCATCCAAAGGCTTGGACTCTTGCGTGATGGGAGGCTTGGCGGAAGGAAGGCCCGCATTGTAAAGTAGGGCCTCCATTTCATCGCCTGAAAGCTCTTCCTTAACAAGTAACTCGTCCACCATGGCTTCTAGGTATTTAAGATTGTCCCGGAGCAAATCCAGAGCCCTGTCATCAGCCTCCCGCAAGATGCGTTGAATTTCCTCATCGATCAAGTTTGCCATTCCATCTGAAAAGTCCCTGGATTCAGAAATTTCCCGGCCAAGGAACACATGCTCTTCACCCATTCGGAACGCCATTGGCCCAATACGGTTGCTCATACCCCAGTTGGCAACCATTTGCCTTGCGACCTGGGTGCCCTGCTTAAGGTCTTGTTGAGCCCCAGAATAGGGTTGACCATAGATGAGGCGATCGGCTGCCCTACCCCCCAAAACGCGAACAAGGTAGCGTTTGTAATAGTCTTCGCCATGATGATGCTTATCTTCATCAGGAGCAGTCCATGTTACACCTAAACTTCGGCCCCGGGGTACTATTGATACCTTCTGAGGCCTCTCGGAGTCGGGCATAAGCCAATTAACCAGAGCATGGCCAGCTTCATGGTAAGCTGTCCGTCTTTTGTCCTCATTTGTAAGGATTTCTTCGCGTTTTGGTCCAATGAGGACCCGATCAATTGCGATTTCGAAATCCGATCGGTCGATTTTTGTTTTGTTTTGTCTGGTGGCGACGATTGCGGCTTCGTTTGCCAAATTCTTTAGATCGGCCCCGGTCATTCCAATCAGTCGCCTTGCCAGCGCTTCAAGGTTAACATCGTCCGCCAAAGGTTTTTTGCGGGTATGAACCTTGAGGATCTCCGTGCGCCCTTTTACAGTCGGACGATCCACGGTCACATGACGATCAAACCGTCCTGGTCGCAACAGAGCAGAGTCCAGAACATCCGGACGGTTGGTTGCCGCCATGACAATGACCGTTTCCGAAGGTTGGAAACCGTCCATCTCGCTTAAGATTTGATTGAGGGTCTGCTCGCGCTCATCGGAACCGCCACCAAGCCCTGCACCCCTCATCCGGCCAACAGCGTCGATTTCATCAATGAAAAGGATACACGGAGCCGATTCTTTCGCGGTTTTGAACATATCGCGGACGCGGCTTGCGCCTACGCCCACAAACATTTGAATAAACTCAGAACCACTGATGCTGAAGAATGGAACCCCAGCTTCGCCTGCCACGGCTTTCGCCAGTAGGGTTTTGCCGGTTCCTGGAGGCCCCACAAGGAGTACCCCTTTCGGAATCATGGCTCCAAGGGCCTGAAATTTTTCGGGAGACTTAAGAAATTCTACGATTTCGCAAAGTTCGGTTTTGGCGTTTTCCGCACCTGCCACATCATCAAATGTAATTCGGGTTTTATTTTTTTCGTATCGTTTTGCTGGGCTTTTGATGTAGTTCGAAAGGAATCCACCACCCATTGGGTCTTTGAATCTGGGAAGAACCAGGAAAAAGAAACCAAGGAAGAGAAGTATTGGAAGGAAAAACATCACCAAGGTGCCCAAACCTGCGTATGGGTCCTCTTGTTGTTCCCAGTCCACCTTCCCGGATTGAACCAGTTTATTCAATTGGTCGGTCGTTTTGTTGTCATCAATCCGCGCCCGTGTAACAAGGAAAGAATTCTTTTTCCCCAATTGTTTGTTTAGTTCAGGATCTTCGAGAGGTCCATCAACCAAATCCACCCGGATCCGGTCAACGCCAACAAAAATGATTTTTTTGATGGCCTGGCTGTCTTTTGGATGGAAAAGTAACCGGACAAAGGTTCCGTAATGGACAGGATTGGATGCGGAATATTGGCTTGAGACCAAAAGCAATCCAAGGACCATGGCAATTAAAATCAGCCAACCCCAGTTTCCACCTCCAGAAGCGGTGGAGCCTGTTTTTGGCGCCTTCTTCTTTAAGGGCTTAATTGGGGGTGGAGTGCCCGGATTTTGGGGGGCTTGAGCCATGTGGCGAATTCCCATGAATTCAGTTCAAAATAAAAATAGGCCATACGGGCTTCCACCCGGATGGCCTTCCATAGAAGTTTAGTCTAATGCGACAAAGAATCCATCTACCAAACCACCCATTTTGTTGAACCCGGGCCAATCGGTTCAAGAAAGGGGGCCAACGCGCTTAGTTTTCTGAAGCCGGTAGGTTGGAACCTTTGTCGCCATCAGTTTTGGCAACATTCCAGAATGCCGCTAGTTCTGCGAATGTTCCCAGATTGCTTCCGGTTTTCAAAGACTCAGGGTTTACAGCCTGGGGCTTTTGAGGTTCCCGCTTGGGTTTTGGAGTCTGTTGGGTCACATTTGACTTGTCACCCTCAGGTGTGCCGGGGGTCTGGGTTGCCTGTTCGGCGCCCGGATCCTTTGGCCTTGGTTTCCCCTTGCCCATTTGTTGCTTGAGGGATGTTCCGCGTGGAGGAAGATCCGCCAATCCACGAGGCAGTGATTTGGAAGGTCCCCGTACATCTCGTCCCGGGGGACCGCCCGGTCCGCGTCCCCTTGCGGGACCACGATCTCCACCACCTTGGCGTTCGCCGCCTGGGCGTCCACCTTGTTCAGGCCGACCACCGTCGCGACGAGGCGGGCGTCCACCTTGGTCAGGGCGGTCACCAGCCCCTTCCGGGCGCGGTCCACCAGGACGCCTTCCCCGGTTTTGTGGGCCCCTTTGGGGTCCACCAGCCTGGGCCCTGTCGGATCCGGGACGAATCATGGTCAGGGAGACGCGCCCCTTTTCCTTGTCCACCGCACGAATCCAAACCCTTACCACTTCGCCTACATGAACAAGTTCGTGAGGGCTTCGGACAAAACGGTTTGCCATTTCGCTGATATGAACCAGGCCACCATCTTTCAGGCCCACATCCACAAAACAGCCGAAATCCACAACATTGAGTACCGTGCCGCGGACTTCCTGGCCCACCTCAAGCGATTCCATGGACAGCACGCCATGGCGCAATAAAGGCGAGGGGAAATTCATCCGGACATCATCACCGCCGTGAATCAATTCGCCAAGAATCTGGCGAATGACAGCATTGGAAACATTGGGAACGGCTGCCGGTGCTTTGGCTTCGACGCCGGGCCCTTCCGCTTCGATCTTTTGCCTAAGGTTCCTATGAGCGATCGAGTTGCGAAGCGCGTTAGCTTCGGTTTTGAGCTCGGAAAGGACCCAGTCCGCAACGGGGTACTGCTCTGGATGAATCCAGGTGGAATCAAGTGGGCTATCCCCGTCCGCAATCCGAAGAAACCCTACCGATTGGACATAGCGGTCTTCGGTCATCCCGGGAACAAGGCGAAGTTGGTGACGGTTGGTGAATTTTCCGATGTTTTTTCGGTATTCCACCAAGTCGCGGGCAACTGCTGAGTTCAGGCCAGGAATGTATTTCAAGGCTGCAACGGAGGCTTTGTTGGGGTCAAGACCAACCTGGGCCACCGCAGATTCCAAAACGCCTTCCAAGGCCTCGCGAAGGTTTTTGCCCTGGGCTTCGGTCGCATGCACCCCGCTTACCAAATATTGCGGGTCGACTTTTACCATTTCGGCAAGGCTATCGATGAAACGGCGGCCAATGCTGATCGCTGCCCGAAGTGGTGCCTCATGGTTGGGTAGTTCTTCACGACCCAAGGCGCTGCCGCCGTAAGCTGCGGCTCCAACTTCGGCAATTGTTGTGAAAGCCAAAGCTTCCAAGGGAGCCGGGAGATGATCCAGGGAAACGGGAACAAACGGAGCCGACTTTCGCTCCTTGCGGCCGCCATGCTTCGTGGTTTTTGCACCAGGAGCAAAGGTAAGACCTTCCTCAGGTTTTTCGTCTGTCGAAGCGGCTACTTCTGTCGAAGCTTCCGAATTAACTTCCCCGGATTCTGTAGCGTTTGTAACTTCCCCAATGGCTGTATCCGAATGAGATTCTAACGTCTGGCCTTCAGCTTCAGAATTTTCAGCTTGGGAGTCTGAAGTCAAACTGGCAACCGAGGCAGCCTCAAGGGTTTGGGTTGGGGCGGTTTCATCGGTTTCCGAATCAGGCGCCGCACCCTCTTCGGAAGGTGATTCGGAAGTGGCCTCGATTGGTGCCTCTTCTTTTGTGGTTCTTCCGTTCCGGCGATCATCAAATTCCTGAAGAAGTTCCGCTACCACCGTTTCTACATGGCGGAAACCTGCTCCATTTCCAATCACCACCACTTCAATTTGATGTTTGCGAATCCATTCCTCAAGCTTGTGTTTGGGTTCGGCTTTGCGGGATTGGGGAGGATGGGCATTGAAGGATCCCTCTTCGACCAGGTCACCATTTTCGTCAAGGATCGCTACCTTGCAACCTCCACGGGCCGCGGGGTCGATTGCAAGTAGCCGTAACCCGGGGGATGGGGGGGTAAGCAATCGCATCCGAAGGGTGCGGCAGCAGATCCCGATGGCGTATTCATCCGCCTTCGTTCCAAGTTCGCGTCGGGTTTCCCTTTCGAGGGATGGCCCCATGAATTCGTGAATGACCCGTTCAGCGACTCGCTCGAGGAAAGCGCGATAAGGGTGCTTGGAAAGCAATTCAGGCGATGGGGGGCCAAATTTGAATTTGGGTGCTGGGATGTGGAAATATGGATCATCCACAGGGGCGGAACGGGTGACTTCCCGTTTCGCTTCCACGGGCGTTTCCGTAACTGGTGCCTCGGTGGGAACTTCGGGTGCATCTTCGGTTTCGGGCGCAGAGGATTCTGCTGGTGGAATCTCTGATTCGACAACAGGTGCAACAGATTCCGTATCCGCAGCCAAAGTTTGATCGGCCACTGTTTCCGCAGAAACAGTTTCCATTGCCAAGGTTTCCGATGGGGTTTCCGTGGAGGTCGAAGCTTCAACAAATTGTGCGGTTTCCTCTGCGGGCGCCTGCGCCGGAGCAACTTCCACCGGTGTCGGTTTCGGTAACGGAGTCCAATTGGCTAGAAAATCAGCAAATCCGGTCGACTGCCCGGATTCCGGGAGTGGAAGACGATCAATCACCAAGCGAACCGCAGAAGGGCGGTTCCAATCGATCAGAACCTCGAGAGCGTTGGACTTTTCCCCACGCCTGATAGAGAAAATTTTATGGGGAGTAACCTGCCGCAAAGGCTCGGAAAAGCGGAAAAATTCCCTGTATTCTTGAGCGTTTGCATCGCTTGTGCGAGGATTTTTTGCGGCCTTGAGATTTCCAGATTCGTTGAGGACCACGCGCACCGAAGAGCGGAGATCGGCCTGGTCGGCCAGCATATCCGCAAGGATCGAGGAAACGCCATCAAGGACCCGGTCTGCATTATCAAATCCGCGGGCCGGATCAATCAACTTGTTAGCTGTTTCCAGGAGATTTCCAACCGCAGAATCGCCTGCCCATACAGCCTCTGCCAAAACTCCAAGGCCGCGATCTTTGGCTTGGGATGCTGGTCCACGACGCTTGGGTTTGAAAGGAAGGAAAAGGTCCTCCAGGCGCCTGAGTGAATCCGCCGCGTTCAGGTTAACTCTTAACTCTTCGGTTAGGGCGCCTTGGGATTCAATTGCCCGAAGGATCGTGTTGCGCCTTTCCCCGAGCAGGCGTCCCTGTTTGAGCTTTGTGGCGATGGCCCTCAGTGCTGGTTCATTTAGTCCACCAGCAAGCTCGCTCCGGTACCTGGCCAGGAAAACCGGATTCCACCCCGAATTGAGTTGGGTCACCGCCGCATCAACCTGGGCTTTGCGCATTTGCAAATCCTGGGCGATTCGGGCATGGTCAAGGTTCTCCCTGGGGGAGTCTTGGGCGGGGGTATTGCTATTGTGTTCGGTGGTGAGGCTCATGATCTCGATTTCCTGCCGGTTTTCCCAAAGGTTAACCGGTTGCGGGGGTTGTTTGAAAAGATTCTCCAAGTGGAGACTTCGCCGGTGGCAATTCCTTCGATTGCCCTCGGCACGGTGACGGGTTTGGGTGATAGGGAGCTTTGCTTCTGTTTTTAGATTTTTTGAAAGCGGCTTTTTCCCGCTTCAAAAAGTTAATTCAAAAGCACTTGGGGCCTCCCGGCACCCGTAGGTCAAGGTTTTTTCTAAATAAGAGTGTCGAGGTCGTCAAGAAAGATCCCGAAACAGCATGAGGTTGGGGCAATTTTTCGATGCCGAAACTTGACTGTACGCCTGTTCTGTAGTAAACATGTGTTCATATGAACATCATGCATTTGGACATTGATGCGTTTTTCGCCTCGGTTGAACAACGCGATGACCCTTCACTTAGAGGAAGGCCTATTGCCGTCGGGACAGGTGTTGTTGCCAGCTGTAGTTATGAAGCACGCTGCTTTGGGGTTCGAACGGCAATGCGCCTTTCCGAGGCACGCAAACGATGTCCGAGTCTTCTTGTCTTGCCTGGGGATTACCGGCGCTATGAACAGGCCGGACGCCATGTCTTTGCCATTTGTAGCGATGCATCAGACCGTGTGGAGGTTGCCGCTTTGGATGACCTCTACATTCGGCTTTCAGAGGAGAATGGGAAAACCAGGCGCCTGGGAGAAACCATTCGTGAACAGGTGGGTGAGGAATTAAAGCTGAGTGTTTCCCTTGGAATGGGAGCCAACAAATTGGTGGCATCCGTCGCCACCCAGGAGGCCAAAAACCGGCGGCTTGAAAGCTATGGAGGCAACCTCAGGTCGTGGAGCAATCCGGATCGTCCCTTGCCCCCTTCGCCCGTGATAATGGTCGCTGCGGGGAACGAAAGGGATTATCTTGCTCCGTGGCCAGTGGATATTCTGCCCGGCATTGGTCATGTTACCCTCCGCAAGCTGGCTCCCCTTCGACTTTCTACCGTCGGAGACCTTGCTTCGGTCCCCCGTGCGCTGATGTGCGGTTTGTTGGGAAAACAGGGAGACCGACTCCTTCAATACTCCCGGGGATTAGACGATCGTCCATTGGAAACGGACAAAACCCAGCTAAGTATTGGCAGGCGGGCAAGCTTTGATCCACCGGTTTCCAATCCCGAATTTCTTCTGGCACTAACAAGCCATCTGGTCGACCGCGCGGCAAGCTGGTTGAGATGGAAGGGACAACATGCCCGTGGGCTGAAGTTGTTTTTACGCTACGGCGATCAGCAATCGGCGGAATGTCACACGCCTTTATCCAAAGCAACGGACGATGAAAGCCTTTTGCGGCAAGCGGCACACGATCTGTTGGGGAGGACCTACAAGCGCCGACTTCCGTTGCGGCTCCTCGGTGTCGAACTTACCCCTTTGCAGGTCGCTGTCGAGGAACCGATGCTCTTTCCCGATCCGCAAATGGTCAGGGACCATGGGATTGCCACTTGCAAGGATCAAATCCGGGGACGATTCGGTTTTACATCCCTGCAAAATGCGTCCTCCCTTTTGCTTGACAAAACTTTGGCCAAGGACAGGGAAAACTATCGATTCCGTACTCCATGCTTGAGCCGCTGATACTTTTGGTGACCAGTCGCAGAGGAAACAAGCATAAAGGAAAGACGGATCAGGAAGAAGAAAATCCGGGACCAACAACCACGGGCAAACCTTTGCTGACCAGTCGAATGATTAATTTGTTAATGCCATCACCCGGGACGGATACCAGTTCGCCATCGGCGTGGCATGGGATATCTTCGGGCGATTCGACAACGATTTGGGTACCATCGAGCATCAGGATGGGGCCTTTTCCGTTTCCAAAACTACCCGTAATAAGGCTTGGCAAAAGTCCAAGGGCACGAAACCTGCTCATCGGGCGAACCGCCATCACCACAAATTGCCCATCATCCAGCCGCGCACCGGGACAGAGGTCAAAATTTCCCTCCCGTCGACCATTTAAAACGCTCAGGGCAAGAAGTCCGCGGGAATCCTCAACCTCCGGAATC
>Ga0114972_10004365_pt1 | contig 10531 bp, 11 predicted proteins | sample M_140807_EF_Meta_FD_87354 | JGI IMG/M metagenome (GOLD analysis project Ga0114972, IMG submission 87354) | Freshwater microbial communities from Lake Montjoie, Canada to study carbon cycling - M_140807_EF_MetaG | ecosystem: Environmental > Aquatic > Freshwater > Lake | place: Lake Montjoie... | reverse complement strand
GGGCTGGGTTCCGGGCCGGTTTCTAAGCGGAGCACGCACCGAAACGGACATTGCCGCCTTGCAGGAGGAACTTATTTTGGCGCATCTGGAATATTTGCGCCAGCTGCCTGGACACACTGCACTGATCACGGATGTGCGCTGGAGGGCCCAACCGCACGCGGGCGGCGAGCCGGCGCGGGAATGGGAGGTGCTGCAGGGGGTCCGCCTTCCGGAGCCCGAATGGGTCTGGGACTGGGCGATTGCACCGGCTCCGGAGCGGGAGCGGGGCGTGGATTATGCAGCAAGGGTGCACGGATACGCGGACTGGAAGGGCACCTCGATTGCGGGGGGCGGGGCGGGTAAACCGGCAGGGAAAAACTGATCAGAAATAAGGGGCATTAAGGTTTGCCAAGCGGCGCTTCAGTAGATAGTTTGCAAGCTCAGTTAAGCAGAGCCTCGGCAACGGGGAGTGCACAGAGGGCGACGACGCCTCTCTGGACGCTTGAGATCCGACGACCGGAAACCTTACCGAAATCTTTGCTTGGCAGCTAATTAAGATAACGGAATGGGTACCAAATTGTATGTCGGCAATCTCGCGTTCACGATGACGGAAGGCGAACTGGAGGATTTGTTCCGCCAGGTCGGTGATGTCTCTGAAGTGCAGATTATTTTCGACAAGTTCACGAACAAGTCGCGTGGTTTCGCATTCGTGACCATGGCGACGGACGCTGCAGCCCAGGAAGCGGTAAGCCGCTTTCATGGTCAGGCAGTTGAAGGGCGCCCTCTGACGGTGAACGAAGCTCGTCCCCGCGAAGCACGCGGCCCGGGCGGCGGCGGTGGTGGTGGCGGCGGCGGTTTTGAACGCCGTAGCGGTGGTGGTGGCGGCGGCGGCGGCGGCGGTTTTGACCGTCGTGGCGGTGGCGGTGGCGGTGGCGGCGGACGCGACGATCGCGGCGGAAGCCGTGACCGTGGCGATCGCGGTTTCCGTAGCGGCGGCCGTTTCTAAGCCAGTCACACTAGGCTCCAAGCCAGTAAATCTCTGCCCTTTATTGGGCGGCCCTAAACGGGGCATCCTCACGGATGCCCCGTTTTTCTTTTCCAAAAACAGCTCCCCCGCCCCCTGTAGTCCCCCCGCGCGTTCCCCCAACCCCGCCTGCAAGGCCTGGCGCCGCCAGAATCAAGCATCAACTGGATGCGGCTAATTCAGCCGACTGACTTTCCAAATCTTTAACACGTGTTAAGATAACGCCCCAACTTTATGGCCCAAAGCATCATCGACCCCGCCCGACTCGAGCGCATCGAGTTCTCCAACGACGAAATTGCGAGATACTCCCGGCATCTCATCATGCCCGAAGTGACCTTGGAGGGGCAGAAACGGCTCAAGGCGGCCAGCGTTTTGTGCATCGGCACGGGTGGTCTGGGCTCCCCCATCGCCATGTACCTTGCGGCGGCGGGGCTCGGCCGCATCGGCCTTGTCGACGGCGATACGGTGGACTTTTCCAACCTCCAGCGCCAGATCCTCCACAGCACCAAGGATGTCGGCCGCAAAAAACTGAATTCGGCCAGGGAAACCATCCGCGAAATCAACCCAAACGTGCAGGTCGACCTGTACGACACCTATTTCAACGCCTCCAACGCCCGGGAGATTGCGGAACCCTACGACGTCATCATTGATGGGACGGACAATTTTCCCACCCGGTACTGCTCCAACGACATTTCGGTTTTTCTGAAAAAGCCCAACGTCTACGGCTCCATTTTCCGCTTCGACGGCCAGTGCACGGTGTTCGCCCCCCATCTCGGCGGGCCCTGTTACCGCTGCATGTTCCCGGAACCGCCCCCGCCGGGGATGGTCCCGAGTTGCGCCGAGGGCGGCGTGCTGGGCGTTTTGCCCGGCGTCATCGGCGTCCTGCAGGCGATCGAGGCAATCAAGCTGATCGTCGGAATCGGGGAAAGCCTCATGGGCCGGTTGCTCCATTTTGACGCGTTGAAGCTGAAATTCCGCGAATTCAAACTCAGGCGCGATCCAAAATGCCCTGTGTGCAGCGAGAACCCCTCCATCACCGAACTCGTCGACTACGAACAGTTCTGCGGCATTCCACAGGCCCAGGCAGCCGAGGCCGAGGAAAGTCTGGTTCCCTGCATCAGCGCCCCGGAGCTCAAGGCCAAGATGGACCGGGGCGACCGCTTTGTGCTCGTCGATGTGCGGGAACCCTTCGAGCACGACATCTGCCGGATCCCCTCCGCGCGGCTCATTCCGTTGGGCCAGTTGCCCTCGCGCATGAGTGAACTCGACAGCGCCGATGAAATCGTACTCCAGTGCAAGTCTGGGGTGCGCTCCGCACGCGCGCTCAAGCTCCTTCAGGAAGCCGGGTTTGGCAAGCTGCTCAATCTCGAGGGTGGCATTCTCGCCTGGTCGGACACGGTGGACGCCTCCGTGGCCAAGTACTAGGTCCAGAGCCGTGTCCGCAGATGTCACAGATTTGACAGATGAGAAGAAACCGTAAGGAACTCCTGCGGACACTTTTTTCATCGGTGGACATTTTTTTTCATCTGCGGATAACCGCCCGTTCCATGAGGAGTCAGCGAAATATTACCCGCCGGGAAGACACCCCAGGGAGCAGTCGGAAGTAGTCTCCCATGCCCTATCTGGATTCCCAATTTGTCGGTCTGCTCCGTTGCCCGGCAAGCCGCTCGCCGTTGAAGGAAGCCTCGTTGGAGCAACTCGCCCGCCTTGGCATGTCTCAGGCGCAATGCGCGGGCTGGGACGCCGGCCTGTTGCGGACCGACGGGCGGGGGGCCTATCCCCTGCGCAAGGGCATCCCCGTCCTACTGGCCGAAGAACTGGTGCCATTGCACGTGGACGCAGCCCCACCCGCCTTTGCCTCCCCCCTGGAGCCAACACCCTAGAAAGCCATGGAAACCGAAATCCAACCGCTTAAGTGGAGCAGAGGACTGCGTTTAGACAGTCTCGAACATCCTTCCCTCAGCGAAGGGGAATACAAACCTCTGCTGAAGCAGGCCCAACTCCAACTGCTCACCTACCAGCGCGCTCTTTCCGAGTCGAAACGTTCGCTTGTGGTGCTCTTCGAGGGGCCGGACGCTGCCGGAAAAGGCGGCGCGATCCGCCGCATGGTGGAGCGGCTCGACCCGCGCCTGCTGCGGGTACATTCCGTTGTAAAGCCAACGGAAGAGGAGTACTGCCACCATTACATGTGGCGGTTCTGGAGCAAGCTTCCCCGCTACGGCCAGACCGCGGTATTTGACCGCTCCTGGTACGGCCGCGTGCTGGTTGAAAGAGTGGAAGGCTTTGCCAGTGACCGGGAATGGAAGCGGGCCTACGAGGAAATCACCCACTTTGAAAAAAGCCTCGCCGACGACGGCGCGGTCTTTGTGAAGCTTTACCTGCACATTTCCAAGGACGAGCAACTAGCGCGGTTTAAGCGCCGCGAGGCAGATCCCTACAAGCACTGGAAAATTACGGACGAAGACTGGCGGAATCGCCGGAAATGGGATGAGCACAACGCTGCGGCTGAGGCCATGTTCGAAAAGACAAGCACACTCTCCATGGATTGGACAATCATTCCGGCGAACTACAAGTGGCATGCTCGGATCGAGGCGATCCGGGCAGTCAACCATGCGCTCCTCTCCGCAGGCATCACGGTTTGACCCGGCGGTTCTTCTCTTTGTCCCCCCCTTTCCGTCAATCCTCCATGGAAATGCGTCTCCCTTTGATCTGCCTGACCACGGCCGCCCTTGCCCTTGCGGGCTGCGATCGGCGCGGAGAGGCGCGCTTTCACAGTGGCCTGGCCGAGGCTGACAAGCGGCTCGCCGCCGATGATACCGAGGGGGCCGTCCGGGTGTTTGAGTCCCTCATCGACGGCACACCGCTCACGGCGGAGGCCCACTATCGTCTTGGCCACCTTTACGCGGATCGGCTCAAAGAACCTCTGGGGGCCTTGTACCACTTCTCCAGATATCTTGCGATCTTGCCTGACGGAGCCTACGCCAAGGAGCTCAGAGGCTTTGAAAAGGAGGGCGAACTGCGCCTGCTCTCCCAGTTGAGCCGCGGAGCGCCCCTGACCCAGGAGGAAGCCGCCCGCCTCAAAAACGAAAACCTCAAGCTGCGCAAGACGGTCGAGGAGTTAAAGGCGATCAAACTGGCTCCTCCCAGCGTCGCCTCCGCCGGAGGAAAGGCTGGGGAACCCGTGCCCAAGCCTATTCCCCCGGGCGGCCGCACCCACAAGGTGGAACAGGGCGACACCCTGGGTTCGATCGCCTCGAAGTACTACAAAAACAAGGGCCGCTGGAAGGACATCCAGAACGCAAACTTCTATCCCAGCGATTCCGTGCCGAAGCTCAAGCTGGGCCAGGAACTCTACGTTCCCTGAGCTGCCGCCCGCCTCAAAACGCACTTTGCGCCCTGGATTCGCTCGGATGGCGTGACTGCGTGGGTAGTCCTCTGACAGCCTCTCCTGCCATGAACCCCGACGGATTGATCTCGGTTTCCCCCACCCACCACGTCCGGTTGGCCCAGGAGTACCACCACCTGATCAACAACCCTCCCGGGACCGACTTTGTGGTGCGCACCCTCGCCCTCCGGAAGGCTGGCGACTTGCCGCTCATGTCGGCTCAGCTGGTCATCGCCAGCGCCGACACACGCCGCATCTTTCCCGCGGCCGACACCTATCCCCTGCACTTTCGCAAAACGTACTTTCCCGCCAGCCTTCACGGGGATCCGCAGGTGGAATACCAGCGCCAACTGCGCGCTTCCGAACTCCTCCCCGTGCCTGCCCCAATAGGCTGGACCCCGCTGACCTTCCGCAGCTGCTTTCTCCCCGGGATGCCGTTTCAGCGCCTGAGCGCCTTTGGCCTCGAGCCGGAGGAAGCCAACATTCAGCGCGCCCTCGAAATTTCCATGGCCACCATGGCCGGACTCTGGCTCCTGCTCGAGCAGGCTTACAGCCACGTGTCCGTCCTGCACAGGGCCGGGTTTGTCCACGGCGACCTGGAGCTTCATAACATGGTGGTGTGTCCCGCCCCTCTCCAGGTGCATCTGATTGACTTTGAAAATGCCCGGGATCGGGGGGATTCTTCGGATGCCCAATGGGCGGCCCTTTGCGCAAAGGATCTGCGCCTGATTTTAAGGGAGGCAATCTACGTGCAATGCGCTCTTGGGGAGCAAACCGGTCCGCTTGCCGCCGATTCGCTTGCCCGGCTCGGCTCACTTTTCGAGCACCCCAACCGCTTCAAACGCGCCATCCTCCGCCAGGCGGGGCTGTGAGTGCCTGTCGGCAAAAATCTCGCCGGCAAGCGCAGCCGCCTTTTCGACCGTCAACCCCGTGGCCCCCTCCGCCTCGAGGCTGGTCATTTGCACCCCCTCGAGCCCGCAGGGGGTGATATAACTGAATCCCTCCAACGGCCCGCAAATGTTGATAGCAAAGCCGTGCAAACTGATCCACCGGCGCACACCCACCCCAATCGAGGCGAGCTTGCGCTCCCCCACCCAGACTCCGGTGAGCCCCTCCCGGGTTGAAGCCTCCACCCCAACGCGCCGGCTCAACTCCACCAACACCTCCTCCAAAAGGCGCAGATGCCTGTGCAAATCCTGCCCCCGCTCGCGCAAATCCAGCAGCGGATAGCCGACCAGTTGTCCGGGCCCGTGAAAAGTGATCTTCCCCCCGCGACTCACCTGGACCAGCGGATGCGGCAGGCCGCTTCCGAGCGCTTCCTCCACAGAAACCGAACGCCCGATGGTGTACACTGGGTCGTGCTCCAAGAGGTAAAGCTGGTCCGCCAAGGCCGGATCCAGAAGCTTCCGCTCCAAAAAGGCCTCCTGGACCCGCACGCCTTCCGCGTAGGAAACCCGCCCCAGCCATTCTGTATTGAGTGCCTTGTGCATTAGATTCGCTCCATTTCCCCCACCTTCCACTTAGCCCGGTCCTCTGCCTGAAAATGAGTCAGGCCGACGGCCAGTGCATCCGCGGCGTCCGACACCGGCGTCTCGGTGAGCCCCAACAGGGCGCGCACCATGAAGGCCACCTGCTCTTTTTCGGCCCCCCCCCGGCCCACCACCGCCTGTTTGACGCGCCGCGGCGCATATTCGTAGATGGGAAGCCCACAATGGGCTGCAGCCAGCACCGCAGCGCCACGGGCGCACCCCAAAACGATGGCGGTTTTGTAGCTTTGGACAAAAATAACGGCCTCAAAGGCCGCCGAAGTCGGCCGGTACTCTTCAATCAACTCGCGGATCCGGGTGTTGATCGCCAAAAGACATCCGGACTGGAGCAGGTCCTGCCTGTTTTTGATCACCCCCCAGGTGAGCGCCTTGGCACGGGCGCCTCCCTGGACGCTCCCCCCGGAGGTGCGCTCCAGCACCGCATACCCGGTCGAACGCAGGGAGGGGTCGACTGCGAGGACACGCTCGGGCGCAGATTCATTGGGGTGCATCTCTCCAATGAAAGCTGCGCGAAGTGAAGCTGCAATGCGCAAGCGGCACCGCGTCCTTTTCAAACCGGGATTCTTCCCTATGGTGTCCCTTGAAATGAAAGTCATTGCGGTGGCCAACCAGAAAGGCGGCGTGGGCAAGACCACGACATCAGTGAACTTGGCAGCCGGTCTCGCCGAGTTGGGCTCGACCGTGCTCCTGATCGACTTGGACCCGCAAGCCAACGCCACCAGCGCTCTGGGGCACGATCCCATCGAGGGATGCAGCGCCTATGAGGCCCTTTTGGAGGGAGGGAACCTGGCGGATGCGATCGTGCCGACCCGCCGCAACGGGCTCTGGCTCATCCCTGGGGATATCAACCTTGCCGGAGCCGAGGTTGAAGTGGCCCGTCAGGACAACCACCTCACCCGTCTCAGGGAGGCCATCGCCCCTCTGAAGGCGGCCGCCCCGTTTGACTTTGTCTTTCTGGATTGCCCGCCCTCCCTGGGTATCCTCATGACAAACGCCCTTGCAGCGGCGGACGAATTGCTCGTTCCCATCCAGTGCGAATATTTTGCCCTCGAAGGGCTCTCCAAGATCGACGGCATCGTCGCCCAGATCCGCGACTGCGGCGCGAACCCCGAACTCCACATCGGCGGGATCCTCATGACGATGTTCATGCGCAACAATCTGGCCCAGCAGGTGGTCACCGAGGTGCAGCGTCATTTTGGCAACGTCGTCTACCGGACCATCATTCCCCGCACGGTCCGCTTGGGCGAGGCCCCCAGCCACGGCAAGACCATCATGGAGTACGAGTCCAACGGACTCGGCGCCACCGCCTACCGCGCCCTCGCGCGCGAGTTCCTCAAAAAGCAGGCGCCAATCCTGAAGCACTAGGGAATGTCCGCGGTGGGACGCTTTTCGCTGACTCCACAGGTACCGGGGAGCGATCCGCAGATGACGCAGAGGTCCACAGATGTTCTTTGTGGTTTTTCCTCATCGATGAAAACCTTCACACCTACAGATACACGCCTGAATACGAGGTTTACGGGCTTTTTCTGGAAGGTTTATGAGGGAGGAGGCTCACAAACTCGGGGGAACATTTTCGGTCAAACGCGCATCGCCTGCGGAATAGACGGAAATAAGCGCACAGCGCCGGCCACGTGCCTCGTGTTTTTGAGCGAAAACAACCGGCTCAGGGACGAAACCCTTGCCGTGGACGATTGGGAAAGACTCAGCCTTGCAGTCGCCGCCGGGTCAATCTCGCGAGAAGACGCCACAAAGATCCTGCGAAGCCTGCTGACGTGACGGCACCGCCCCCCGGGATCGGGTGGGCAAGTCATCCGCAGATGTCACAGATTTCACGGATAAGAGAAACCCATAAAGAACATCCGTGGATGCCTTTTCATCTGCCTCATCCGTGACATCTGCGGATACATCTCTGGATTTTAATGGGGCCCGCGGGCTTCCCTTCCCAAGCGAGGGTTGAATTGACCGTTCACACGCTCTAGCCGTAAGCCTCCCAGCCCTTGCGCACCGCACTGCGCTTCAGCAGGCGGTTGGCCTCCTCGCTGTTGCGGAAGCGCTGCGCAGCGGCATCCCATTCCAACGCCTTACCCGGATTCAACACCGCAATGTTACCCAGCAGCCCGTAACGGGTCAGCGGCACCGCGTACTCAAAACTCGAGCCGCACTGGCGGTTGGACAGAATCGCCTCGATCAGTTCGATCTGAGGGTTCTTGGCGGTCGCACGTTCCAGACGCGCCTGCGGTTGCTTGGCCGCCAGCCAGGCTTCGTGTTTTGCGTAGGGAAGCAGACGGGGCTTGCTCGCGTGGTCCCCAATACAGATGAGCTTGCCCTCCTCGCCAATGTAGAGCGCGCCGGCCTTCGCCTTGCTCCAGTCTTCGGATTCGTCCAATTCCGCCGGGCGCTCCGGCTTGCGGGCGCCATCGTACCAGACGACCTTGACCTCGCCGAAGCGGGGGGTTTTGTGAAAAAGCGTGATCTGGGAGGACGTGGGGAACGTCGTCTCCGTCAAATCGTCTACCTCGGCCTCGACCCGGTAAGGGTCCCCAAGCTCGCAGGAAAAGAACGGGCCGTCCATCGTGTGGCAGCCCATGTCGCCCATGGCGCCAGAGCCGTACTCGCGGTGTGCGCGCCACGCGAAGGGATGCAGGCCGGGGCGGTAGGAGTCCTCCGGGCACTGGGCGAGCCAGGCGTTCCAGTTGAGGGTTGAAGGAGCCTCGGCCGCAACCATCCCGTCGCGCGCCTTGCTACCCTGCGGCCAGATGGGCCGGTTGGTCCAGACATGCACCTCCTTCACCCGCCCGATGACGCCCAGTTCGAGGTATTCCTTGAGCTGGCGGATCCCTTCGATGAGGTGTCCCTGATTGCCCATGTTGGTGAACACCTTTTTTTCACGCGCCGCAGCCAGAAGTTGGCCGGCTTCCCACACCCGGTTCACAAGGGGCTTCTGGACACAAACGTGCTTCCCGAGACGGACGGCCTCCAGCGCCGCCGGAAAATGCGAGTGGTCCGGGGTGGAAACCGTGACCCCGTCCAACTTATCGCCCATGGCTTGGAACATCTCGCGGAAGTCTTCAAATACGCGAGCCTCGGGATACAAAAGCTTGGCACGCTCCAACCGGGTTCGATCCACGTCGCACAGAGCCACGATCTCCGCACCGGCTGCGGTGTTGGCGATGTCCATCTTCCCCTTCCCCTCCACTCCAATACCTCCAAACTGGAGCTTCTTCGGGGCCTGGCCCCGGAGGATGTGCGGAAAAAACAGCGCGCCGCTGGAAAGCGAGGCGAGCTTGAGGAAATCTCTACGGGAGGGGCTGACAGGGGAACGCATAGTAGGGAATCCATTGCGCAAACAGGGCGTTTTGCAAGCACAGGAACGCACAGCCACCTCAAACTCCGAGGCGCCCCCGAAGGCGCGGCGGCCTTCGAGTGTTACAACCGGAAGCAGGCAAAAAAAACCGCCGGCCCTGATGGGGCGGCGGTTATGGGAAGGGAACTGTGGGAAACGCTTTCAGAGGCGGTCCTCAGCGCTCCTAGACCATTTGCAGAAGCTAGTGGGCAGCCAACGGTTCCTGAGCGAGCTCCAGGGGCTGGACGTCAGGCACGGCGGGACAGATTGGCTGGGCAAAGCGGGTGTTTGCGCGCACACGCAGAGTCCGCATACAGAAGTCAGCCAGCGGGAACACCACATTGAAGTTCTTGTGCATGTACCGATGATGCAAAAGGTGGTGGCCGTTGAGACGCCGGAAAAACCACGAGCGCTCCAAACGGCGCGACTTTGGCAGGTGCATGCACCAGTGGATATACTCGTAGACGCAGTAGTAAACGGCAGTGGCCGAGGCCGCACCCAGGTAGACCATCCAGCTTCCCAAGAAGAAGGCCACAGGGATGACAGGAAGCGAAGCGATCAAAATCAGTACCGGGCCGTTCCACCAGGCCATGGGAATGGTCTTGCGGTCCTGAGGGTTGATCAAGTGGTAGGTGTGGTCGGCCTTGAAAACATGGTGATGGATCACAGCATGCGCCTTGAACGGATAATCAAAGGAGCCCACCGGCCGGTGCATCACATATCGGTGAAGGGCCCATTCAAAAAAGGAGGTGGCAAACCACCAGACTGCGAAAGCGATCAGCCAGATAAAGAAAGGGTGCATAGGTGTTTAAAGGTGTTTTGACCGGGAGAAGACTATCCGAAATAAAAGAGTATAGTTCGTCGCACAACAAACACAACGCAAACAGAAATCCGCTACTCCTCCGGCAAGCCCGTTTCCTGCCGGTTTTGACAAGGCGTACGAGGCTTTTACTCATGAACGCAACACGCACCGCCTCCTCCTCAGTCTTCCATGAGGAACTTAAAGTCATCCAGAGTCAAAGCCTTTGCAAAAGACTCTTCCCCAAGAATATCCCCGGCCATCGCACTCTTGGCGCGCTGCAACTGGCGGATCTTCTCCTCGATGGAATCCTTGGCCACCAAACGGTAGGCGATCACCTGCTGGGTCTGCCCGATCCGGTGGGTCCGGTCGATTGCCTGGTTTTCCACCGCGGGATTCCACCAGGGATCAAACAAGACCACATAGGAAGCCGCCGTCAGGTTGAGTCCCATGC
>Ga0114972_10004362_pt1 | contig 10535 bp, 9 predicted proteins | sample M_140807_EF_Meta_FD_87354 | JGI IMG/M metagenome (GOLD analysis project Ga0114972, IMG submission 87354) | Freshwater microbial communities from Lake Montjoie, Canada to study carbon cycling - M_140807_EF_MetaG | ecosystem: Environmental > Aquatic > Freshwater > Lake | place: Lake Montjoie... | reverse complement strand
ATACCTCCTGGACAGTCCAACCTACCGCTTCAAATCACCAAATGGGACTGCTTATCACCGGGGAAACTACTGCCGTCCCTGAACCGGGCACACTCATCCTTACCGCTACCACCTTGGCTGTTGCCGCAATAGGCGTGTATATCAATCGTAGGCGCAAATCGCGCAAAGAACTTGCGGTCTGATTTGACAAAGGGATTGTCAAAAATGGCTCACACCCTGTCTTTGAAACGGCCAAAAAGTTTTGGCATAGCTTCTTCCTTTGGTGAAAGGGTTACGACCCCAAGTGGCAATGTGCTTTTTTTTTACTATTTGCGAACCAAGGTCCAGACTCCCACTCAAAGTCATATTCCGGATAATTTCGATCGAGGTTTGAATTTCGGTTTGCTTCTCAGAAATAGAGGCCATCCAGAAATATTGGCTATTCCGATCCATTCCCCCAAAAGGTCCTTTTCCAGTTTTTTCTGTAGGGATTAGGTCTCGATTCCAAAAGTTAAAGAAATTTGAATATTTTAATATATATTTTAGTTTAATTTAAAATGAATTGACTTCGGGTGTGGCGTGAAGTGTGTTGGTGTAGTGGCGGGTGATATGCTCGCGTGGCGCTTAACCGCAAGGAAAATGGGCTTGTTAGCCTATTGGGGTTAATTTTATCCTGTTTAAATAATAAAATATACAAGACAGTTATTCTAAACAAGCCAATTTACATTAACGGGATAAAGCCTAATAATATAAATGTGCATTGGTTTGCAAAGGGACAGCCGCCTTCAGGATGGATCATGCCAGAATTCCCCGAATCGTGCAAATTGCTTTTGGTTGAGGATGACCGCCTGACCCGCCAGGTTCTCTCACGCTTTTTGAAACAATTCGGCCATTCGGTCATCGAATGTTCCAACGGGAGTGATGGGGCAAAGTTGGCCATTGCCGAGGATTTCGATGCGATTATTCTTGATCTAATGCTTCCCGAGGTCAGCGGGATGGAATTCATTACTCTCCTTAGGAAAGTGAAGTTGACCCCTGTCATAATGATCTCAAGCATGACCGATGTGCAGTTCCGGTTGAAGGCTTTGGAATCTGGCGTGGATGATTTTCTGGTCAAGCCTTTGAACAATGAGGAGCTTTTGGCAAGAATCAAAGCGATTCGGCGAAGGTTCTCTCTTGAATCAATAAAGATCGTTAAAATAGGTGCTGTTACTATCAATATGAGTCGAAGGTTGGTTGAAGTTAACAAAACCGAAGTTCACCTGACCAACACCGAGTTTGTATTATTAGCTACTCTGTTGGAATACCGTGGTCGAGTGCTATCCCGTAATTTTCTTCAGGAAACTGTGTTTGGAAAAGGAAAAATGGATTATGGAAATATTGTTGATCAGTATGTTATGCGGATCCGCAGAAAATTGGGTCACGAGATAATTACAACCAAAATTGGCCTTGGATTCATAATTGATGTTTGATTCCATCCGGTTTCGGGCGATTTTTTTCACAGCCCTTGTTTTTGCATCCTTGCTGGTTTCGGCAAGAATGGCCCAACATTTTTATACTAGTTGGATCATCAATTCCGCATTTGAAGATCAGATCCAGTCCCGCTTTTTCTTCCTTTACTCGATACTTCAAACATCATCAGAAACCAACGCAAACCCAATAACCAACAACATCGCAAAAGCGCAGCCCCCCGGAGATGTCAAAGACAACATAAACCTGGGTGAACAGTTGCGGCCGGAGGTTCTCAAGGGCAAAATCGTGACCTACCAAACCACTTTCTTTTGGGGTGTTTTGGACAAAAATGGAGACCTTCGAGCGAGCCAGTGCCTCCCAGGCAAGCTACCTGAAAATCCCTTCGCCACCGTCGAGGATAAAGCCTGGTGGATGGGCGCCATAGGCGATGTGCAATGCAGGGTATTTCATGGGAATTTGCCATCCGGTGAAATCCTTTTTGTTGGAAGTCCAGTGACTGATGTTAATTCTGTAATAAAATATTTTTTCTACATGAATTTTGCAGTTGTTTTGGTTGTTATTTTTATAATTGGTTTTTGTATATGGATAATATTTGGCCAAATATTCCGACCCCTCCAAAATATTTCCAAAATTGCTGAAAAAATAGGGTCGGGAATGATCTCCACCAGGATTAAAACTTCGGAAATCGATACAGAACTAAGACCGGTCGCCCAATCCCTGAACGATATGCTTGATCGACTTGAACAGACCATCGAAGCGCATGCACGATACAATTCCGAGGTTTCCCACGAAATTCTCACACCCTTAAACTCCGTTACAGCGATTATCGAGGAGTCCATTCAACTGGCCAAAAGTGGGCAGGATATCACCTCAAATCTTTTGGAGTGTCAATCTGCCGTCCAAAAAACGACCATTTTGGCCGGCGACCTACTGGAATTGGCCCGTTCCGAATCTGTTTCAACACACACTCATATTTGGATTGATCTTGAACCTGTCATTGACCAAGCTGTTGTCGATGCAAAAAGATTGGCTAGTGAAAAAGGAATCCAATTCGAGTTGCAAAGTTCAACCGTAGGGGTCTTTGCCAACCCCTCGCAAATCTATCAGGTAGTCTTGAATCTTGTAACAAACGCCATCAAATTCTCTCCCGAAAATAGCACTATCCAAATTACTTTGATCCAATCGTCCAAGGAGGCTCAATTTTCGGTTTACGATTCCGGCCCGGGAGTTTGCCCAAGCGAAATTGGTAATTTGTTTAAACGATTTTTCCGCACGCAATCGGCCATAAGCGAGCAAAAAATCGGTTACGGACTCGGTTTGGCTATCTCCAAAAACCTTATTGATCACCATAAAGGCAAAATAGGTTACGAGCGAACTGCCCAAGGGTTGACGCGCTTTTATTTCATCCTTCCGATCGATTCGCCATCAGAGGACCAATAGAGTCTCTGGCCGTAATGCAATCGTTACGAAAGAACTTCCGAGCCTGATATTTGAGATTGTTTGGCAGACATCATGGAATTGTATGGATCACAGGTGAGATTGTAAAAGGATGGGGCGGCCAATCGTCTATTCCTTCCAAACAGAAAGAAGCCCACATGGAGGAATTAGCCCGTGCTGACCTAGTGCGCTTACAGATCCCACCCCTCCTCACGGTAAGGACCCATGGGAACGATTAAAGGCGAGTAAACCACGAAAGTTTTGGTAAAACTGCCTTCACTTAAGTATTATGGTAGGAATTTGGCCCTTTGCTCATAATTCTTTGCGATCCGGATTTTCGCCCTTCGCTTAATTCATCAAAATGTATGTGTTTATTGTGTTTTACAAAAAATTTTTTATATTGCTTAATTTTGTTTTTTTTCTCTATAAAGGCTTTTCTGAAACTTTTGGTCTGCGAACCACAAGAGACCCCAATGCGGTTGATATCCTTGGTATTCATTTTTGCGTTTACACATTTCTGCAATGCTGGAATTGTTTATGATGGCGGTGGGGCTACCGCAAGTTTTGTAGCAATCCGAAAGTATGTTGACCCACTTGACAAGGGATATACGGCAGGCCAGACATTTACTACCGGCAGTACCGCTGGTGCACTTGTATCTGTTACACTCTACTTAATGAATCCTTCATCAAATACTGGAACAATTAATGTCCAAATAAGAACTCTAAAGTCGAGCGGTGGTCTTTCTAAACCAACATTAACCACGCTGAGTACTTCCGGCAATATTAATGTTTCAACTATTTCCGGATCCTCTGTGCAAGCCGTTACATTTTCGGGATTTAGTGGATCACTTTCAGCAAATACCAGTTACGGATTAGTAGTTGGCTTAGATGGCTTGGCTGCAAATGATACTTTGAATGTTTACTATGGATCGAGTGTATCCGGACAAAACTCCTATAAGGGTCCCGATGGTACTTATGTCTCTTCGGCAGATGATCTTGCAGGTACAGTATATGATGCGTCTGCTGCTGTTCCCGAACCAGGAACCTTTATTCTTTTCTCTTTGGCAATAGCTGCCGCAGGCACCTTCGCTTATCTCAAGCGCAGGAAACCTAATACGCCAGAGGACATTTCCGCATCTTTGCAACTCCCTAGCTAAGGCAATCAGGCAGAGGCAATTGGCTGTATCACGGGCTCGGGTACGATTCGACCCATTTTGCATTTCATGAAGCCCAGTATCCCGCTTTTGGTTTATTTTTGATTCGTTTCGGGAACTCTGATGTCAAAGTACAAGCAGCGCTTCTGTATCGGCTGCCTTTATATATCATTTTGTTAGTCTTTATCAGGATAATTTCCGTGACTGACATGGACCGGTGTGGACTTCATAAGAGTCCCCGTTTGGTCAAAAAAAACTGTTCCTATAGCAACCATCAACCATACGGAGGACAAATTCTGATACGATCATCCGTTTCAACGCCGCATACTCGATTTGGGAATGCGGTTTGTGCAACTTTTAAACAACTTATAGATGACTAATATATGACTTATGAACGCCGCCTGAATCCATTGTGGTCCCACAAAACCCTTCTCAATCGAATTTTGGATGGAAAGCTTTGTTTGAAAACACTACAATACGTTCAGTTTTGCATGTTGAAAATAACCACCGACGACCACGCCAAGTTGCCTGGTCCTACAGGACGACCATGACGGAATCGAATCCTGTTTGGAAATTACTGCTGGTGGAGGATGACATTCCCCTCCGCGAGGATTTGTCCAATTTATTAAGGAAATCGGGACATTCTGTCGTTGAGTCGGGCGTAGGTTCTACAGCGGTAGAACAGGCCTTGGCTGAGAATTTTGATGCAATTATTTTGGACATGATGATTCCGGAAGTTGATGGGTTGCAATTTCTTACCATTTTAAGAAAAATCAAGAAAACTCCAGTATTAATGATATCGAGTATGCCGGAGTTGGAGTGCCGAATTAATGCGTTTCAATTGGGGGTGGATGATTTTCTGGTAAAGCCGGTTAGCCATGTGGAAATCCTAATGAGAATTCAGGCGGTATTAAGCAGATCACTTCCCCACAAAACCACAATCATAAAAATTCGTAATGTGGAAATCGACTTAAAATCAAAATTCGCAACCTTGAATGGAGTGCGGGTGCATCTAAGCCCCGCCGAGTTTGAATTGCTGGGGTTGTTGGCAAAGAATCAAGGCAAGATCCTTGCCCGCAAACTCCTTGAGGATGCGATTGTTGGCGCGGATCGAGTTTTTTATAGCAACATCATTGACCAATATATTATGAGATTGCGAAAAAAATTCGGAAAAGATTTGATACAGACCAAATTTGGTCTTGGATTTGTTATCCATGTTTAAATCTTTGAGATTTAGGGCTTCAATTGCAATAGTTATCTTTTTTACTTCGCTGGTTCTGGTCGTTCGTCTTATACAGATATACTACACTTGGGGAATCGTATTCTCCACTGTAGACCAGCATATGCGTAACCGCATAATATTTTTGAAAACGGCGGTGGACTTATTTGCCAAAAATACACCAGATTTTACTGAGGATTCCAAGCGACAGTCAAAGCTTTGGGAATTGGGTAAGCATTTTCCTGAGCAATTCTTTGAATGCAAAATACAGAATTATCCATTTGTTTTTTTTGGGGGGATCCAGTCAAAAAATGGGGCAATATTTTTGGGGCAAAACATTCCAGGGAAAACTCCTTGGAAAACCATTGATTTCTTACACGATAGGGATTTTTGGACGGGTAAGATAGGCGATGGGAATTTTCGTATCGTTTATGAGGAATTGGCGCCTGGGGAATTTCTATTTGTCGGGGCATCATCTGATACCATAGTTAAGCCACTTTTGTTTTTTCTAAGCATGAATATTGTTTTTGGTTTGCTAATTATTGGTTTGGCGACCATATCTGTTTGGATTATATTTGGGCAAATATTCAAGCCACTTATCAATATTTCCAAAATTGCGGAAAGAATAAGAAAGGGGCAAATAAAATCCAGAATTCCCATCCATGAAATCGATACCGAGCTGACTCAGGTTGGATTATCCCTGAACGCCATGCTGGAACGATTGGAAAACACCATCGAGGCTCATGCGAGGTTCAACTCCGAGGTGTCTCACGAATTGCTGGCTCCGCTAAACCAGATTACCATGTTACTCTGTGAAATGTCAGGAAATGATCCAGATAGTGTCGCGCTGCGTAAAAAAATTGTGGAGTGCCAGGGCGCCGTTGAAAAGACAAGGAATTTGGCTTGTGACCTTTTGGAATTGGCCAAATCCGAGTCCCCATCGAGCCATTCTCATAGCATAATCGATCTTGAACCGGTGATTTACCAGGTTGTTATGGATGTGGAACACCTGGCAGCGGAAAAAGAGATACAAATCGAATTGGAAAGTTCCACTGCCGGGGTGGTTGCCAACCCGATACAGTTATATCAGGTGTTTTTTAATATTTTGACAAACGCGATTAAATTTGCACCTAAAAATAGCATCATAACTGTTTCAATGAAGACGACAGATGTTGATGCTAGAATATCGATACAGGATCAGGGCCCGGGTGTTTTTCCTGGTGAAGTCGGAAACCTTTTCAAAAGGTTCTTTCGGGCCAAATCGGCCAGAAATCATGAGAAATTGGGGTATGGACTCGGATTGGCCATATGCAAAAATATTATTGATCATCACAATGGCACGATCGGTTACGAGAGGACACCTGAGGCAGGGACAACCTTTTTTGTCATTCTTCCAATCGGTCCCAAGCTCCCGGAAGATTGAAACCGTGGACGGTATGGGATTTGTTCAACCAATCCCTTGGTTTCCATAATTCTCCTGCTATCTCATATGCAATAAATTTTTGTTCATCACATGATTTTTAAAAAAAACATTTTAATTTTTTTAAAATTGCCAAACATTTCGTCGTATATAAACATATATAATACCATTGAACGCAAAAAAACATAAAAATCCCTAAAATTTTCCTTGCTTTGGTATGAATCTGTAATTAAAGTTTAATTTACTAATGATGGATTCCGGACTCTTTGGTTGGTTTTTCCCGATACGAAAATCGGGGATTTCTTTACCACAATCCTTATCCATACACACACATATTATTTGCTATTATAGAGGTATCTTTAAATGGATTGCGCAATTTCGTGTTCAAAGCCAAGTGTAGTTTTTTCTCTTTTCGCAGAAAAAAATATGTGAATTAATGACGTCAACAAAAAGCAATTTAATCAAAAACAAAACATATTTGCCATTAAAAATTTACTACATCATTGCAATTATTTTCATTTTTAGATTTTATAATGGTTCACAAGTTAACGCCGGTATTGTTGAAGTTTACACAAATCAAGGTGTGGCATTGGCAGGCACTTATGCTGAAAACAACTCTTACATTTTCGGAAACACCTTTAACACAAATGCAAATACATCCAAAATTAGTTCGGTCTCGATGTATCTACTTAAGTCGTCCGCGCCAATAAATGGCAACATGTTTGTTTCCATATCCACAGTCAAGTTAAGTGGATCTTCATACATTCCCGACCAGACATTAGCATTTTCAGATTACATAGCAATCAATAGCCTGACTACTACTATTGCATCTACGACTTTTTCTTTTAGTGGATCCAATGCTGTCAATCTTGCCTCAAATACAAAGTACGCATTTGCATTTAATATTAGTTCCCCCGATATTATATCGCCTAGCAACACAGTTTCTGCTACGGTAGGTGCTGGTGTTACTGGACAGAATTATTTCGAAACTTGGGGATCAGGGTATTATCCATCTAGCGGATATGGAATGTTGGGTACCGTGAAGGTGGACGAAGTTACTGCTGTGCCCGAACCGGGCCCCCTGGTTTTGTTCTCTTTGGCGTTGGCGGTGGGAGGTGTCGTAGTGTATCTCAAGCGTAGGAAACCAAACACGCCAGAGGACATCTCGGCACCTTTGCAATTCCCTAGTTAAGGCAATCAGGCCGGAGCACTCAGCTGTATAACACGGGCTCGGGTCTGGTCGAAGCCTGTGGGGGTTTTGAGCATCAAATGGGTATTGTTTTCGTGTTTTGTGTTGTCTGGGGATCTCAAAATTCGCTTGCAATCATTTTCAATCAGCCCAACAGGCTTCTCCCAAGGAAATAGATTCCCCCGCCCAGAACCATACTCGCAGGCAAGGTCAAAACCCACGCAAGTCCGATCTTTTTGAGCGTCGAGGACTGCACCCCGGATTTGTTGGCCACCATCGTCCCGGCAATTCCGCTTGAGAGAACATGGGTTGTGCTCACCGGGACACCCGCCACGGCAGCCAACATGATCGTCCCTGCCGCAACCAGTTCGGCAACGGCACCCTGAGCGTAGGTGAGGTGGGTTTTACCGATCTTTTCGGCGACGGTCACAACAATCCGCTGGTACCCGACGGTGGTGCCGATCCCAAGGGCCAAAGCGGTGCAGACAATCACCCAAAGTGGGACATATTCAACAGCTTTGGATAAACAGCAAACCGGCGGGTATAGGAGCTCGCGCAGTTTTTCCGAGCTTTCCATCGCCCGCGAGGTCTCTTTTTCCAGGCGGAAAATCGCCAGGCGGGTTTCCCATCTTTGGTCGGGCGGCAAATCCGCAAACGATTCCTTGCCCTGCAACATTTTTCGAATCGTGGCTATATCGGATTTCTGTTCTCCGGAAAGGTCCAATTTTTGGGTGTTGTAGTCTCTTTCGATCGCGACGGCCGCTTCCAAAGTTCTAGAAGCCAAAGAGGGTTCGCTCACATTTAGGGCATAGGCAAAAGGCATGAAACCGATCAGAACCAACAAAACCAGCCCCATCCCTTTTTGCCCATCATTACTTCCGTGGGCGTAACTTACGCCTCCACAGGTCGCTATCAGAACGCCCCGAATCCAACCGGGAGGTTTGTCGCCTTCGACGGGTGGTTCGTAAAGTTTTGGTTCGCGAAGAAAATAGCGGCAAACGAGCAATAGCCCCGCCGCAAGTCCAAACCCCAAAAAGGGAGAAAGCAATAAAGCGGCCCCAACTTCACCTGCCTTGTGCCAGTTCACACCGGAAATACCATGTCCTTCCATAAGGCTGTTGGCCAAGCCCACACCGAGAATCGAACCAATGAGGGTGTGGGAACTGCTTACGGGCAGTCCCATCCACCAGGTTCCCAAATTCCAGATAACACCAGATAGCAACAGTGATAAGACCATGATCAATGCGGAATTGCTCGATCGTTCGAGCAATAAATCCACAGGCAAAAGATTGACAATGCCAAATGCGACCGCTGTCCCCCCAAGCAGAACGCCCAAAAAATTCAGGAAGCCAGAGTAGAGGACGGCGGGAGTGGGTTTAAGGCTTTTTGTGTAGATGACAGTCGTGACGGCATTTGCGGTGTCGTGAAACCCATTGATGAATTCAAAGGCAAAAGCAATTGCCAGCGCCACGATCAAACAAACCATGGATCCAGGAGGAAGACTGGTGAGGGCATCCCAAAAGTGCATGATTTACTTTCCAGATTTTTGCATCGAGTAGAGAGTATGGTTTTTTCTCGGTTTACAGCGCATGGCATGGCTGCCCAGCAAAACTTTGCCAATTATTGAAATCTTCTCTGTTCGATAACATTTGGCGAAACCCTTCGGACCTCCAAACAGGGTAGAGGGGAATTAGGGAACTAACCTAAGGTAAAAGAAGCGACCAAGGAACCATTTCGACAAAGAACCATTTCAACAAAAATTCCCTTGGGAAAAGCAAATTAGTGCGGGAGGTGTCGTCCTTTAAGCGATTTGCCCAATTGGGCTGTTCCCGCCCTGAAATGTCGATTCCCAAGGTGGTTTGGGCAAAGCGGGATCCCCATCGCAAAGCCAATCCATTTCCAGGAAAAAAGCGAACGATTTCCCCCCACTACCCCCCCTGGCATGGGACCCTTATATAATTCCTAAAAGTCAAAGTCCCCCAACCTTACCAAGGCTAGCGCGCTCATGATTGAGGCGAAACACCTAACCCATTATTACGGCGATTATCAGGCCGTGCGGGATGTGAGTTTTTCCGTGGGTGGAAAGACCGTGGTCGGTTTCCTCGGGCCAAATGGTGCCGGAAAATCAACCACCCTGCGCATTCTTGCCGGTTTTTTGATCCCAAGCTCCGGACAGGCCAGTGTATCGGGATTTGATGTTGTGAGGCAGCCTATCGAGGTTCGCAAAAGGATTGGTTATCTGCCGGAAAACTGCCCACTGTATCCCGGGATGAAAACCGTCGAGTACCTTCGGTTTCGGGCGGGACTCAAAGGAATTCATGGGTCGGCGGCGAGTCGGCGCATCGAAGAAGTTGTTGGCCGGTGTTGGCTGGAGGATGTTCGGGGCCAACTGGTGGGTACACTTTCCCGGGGTTATCGCCAGCGGGTTGGGTTGGCGGATGCGTTGTTGGCGGATCCCCCGGTTCTCATTCTTGACGAGCCAACCGCCGGTCTCGACCCGACCCAAATTGTGGAAACGCGCAAACTGATCCGTGATCTGGGACAGCGGCACACGGTCCTCTTTTCGTCGCACATCCTCTCGGTGGTCGCGAATACTTGCGACCGCGCGATCATCATCGCCCGAGGTCAGGTATTGGCGACCGGAACTCTTGAGGAGCTTTGCGT
>Ga0114972_10004360_pt1 | contig 10537 bp, 9 predicted proteins | sample M_140807_EF_Meta_FD_87354 | JGI IMG/M metagenome (GOLD analysis project Ga0114972, IMG submission 87354) | Freshwater microbial communities from Lake Montjoie, Canada to study carbon cycling - M_140807_EF_MetaG | ecosystem: Environmental > Aquatic > Freshwater > Lake | place: Lake Montjoie... | reverse complement strand
TGCGGGAGGATTTGCTGGCCATGATCGATGCGCGTGAGGCGGAGTTGGACGAGGAGGGTATCCCCAGCGAGGCGGCCTTTGCGGCCTATTTGCGCGGCAGCCATGGCGGGTTTGCGGTGGCGGCGGGGCGGCTTTTGGGGGCGGCGCCGGCGGGGTTGGTGGCGCTGCAGGCCATGGGGGCGGCGCAGGGGCTGGCGGCGCTGCTGGGGCATGTGGAGGCTCTGGCGGCGCGGGGGCGGTGCCTTTTGCCGGTGGATGCGCTGGCGGGTGTTGGTTTGACCTTGCATGAGGCGATGGCGGCGCCGCAGCGTCTGGCGCCGCTGGTGGCCCGGCTGGCGGCGGCGGGCATGCCGCCGGGGCCGAGGGCCTGGGCGCCGGGGGTGCTGGCGGCGGCGCTGCCTGCCGTGCTGGCCCGGCGGGATTTGCGGCGGCTGGCGGCGGGGCGGGCCCGGCTGCGGGGCACGGCGGATCGGCTGGCGTTGCTCTGGGCGGCGTGGCGGCGGCGGGCCTGATTTGCCGTTTCTTGGCCATAAAGCGCTGCTACAAAATACCTGACCCTGCATTGTTCTGGAGTGTGCGCCTTGGCCCGTTATCTCGTCACCGGCGGTGCCGGCTATGTTGGCAGCCATGTTGTTCTGGCGCTGCTGGATCGTGGCGATGAGGTGGTGGTGCTGGACAATCTCTCCACCGGCCATCGCGCTGCGGTGGCGCCGGGGGCTGGTTTTGTGCAGGCGGATTTGGGCTGTGCCAAAGATGTGGCGGAGGTGTTTGCTGCCTGGCGGTTTGATGCGGTGTTTCACCTGGCCGCGCTCTCGCTGGTGGGGGAGAGCATGCGCCAGCCGCTGCATTATGTCCGGGCCAATGTGAACAATTCGGTGGGGCTGGCGGAGGCTGCGGTGAAGGCGGGGGTGTTGCGCTTCGTCTTCAGTTCCACGGCGGCGATTTTTGGCGTGCCGCGGGATATTCCCATTGCCGAGGATGCGCCGGCTGTGCCGGTGAACCCTTATGGTGAGAGCAAGCTGATGGTGGAGAAGGCGCTGGGCTGGGCGGAATCGGCGCATGGGCTGCGCAGCGCCTGCCTGCGCTATTTCAATGCGGCCGGGGCGGACCCGGCGGGGCGCGCTGGCGAGGATCATGACCCGGAGACGCATTTGATCCCGCGGACGATTCTGGGGGCGCTGGGGCGGGTGACGCCGGTGAGTGTGTTCGGCACCGATTATGACACGCCCGATGGCACGGCGATGCGCGATTACGTGCATGTGGCGGATTTGGCGGCGGCGCATCTGGCGGTGTTGCCGCGGCTGGAGGAGGGCTCGGTGGCGTATAATTTGGGCAATGGCGCCGGGCATTCGGTGTTTGAGGTGATTGCGGCGATTGAGCGGGTGTCTGGGCGGAAGGTGCCGCATCATATCGGGCCGCGGCGGGAGGGTGACCCGCCGGTGCTGGTGGCGAGTTCGGCCAGGATCAAGGCGGAGACCAGTTGGCGGCCGGTGCATGACAGGCTGGATGATATTGTGCGCACGGCCTGGGATTGGCATGTGGCGCACCCCGAGGGGTATGGCGACCGGGGCGGGGTGGGCTGAAAACTGTTCTATTCGGACAAATACCAGATTTGGTGTGGTTGTGGTGTTGGGCCACTGGATGTGGTGTTTTGGGAGCGGATCAGGATGTCAAACAGCGTGAAGGTTTATAGGAACATTTGCCGGTAAAGGCAAGTTTTTTGCTGTCGGGTGGGGTGAGTGGCGGGTTATTATCGCCTGACCAGCGATTGGTCAGTGTTTTTGTCCGCCGCCCTCCCGCAGCCTCTCCCAAGCCAAAAAACCTCCCAAAACCAGCAAGCCAGCCCCTGCCATTGCCACCATGCCCAGTCTTGGCCCCAGCCCATCGGCCAGCGCGCCCATGGCCAGCACGCCCAGCGGGCTGCAGCCAATGCAGGTGGTGACCAGGCCCAGCACGCGCGAGCGCATGGCGGGTGGCGCTGCCGCCATGGCAATGGAGGTTTGCAGCGCCGAGAAGCGCGCGGTGCCCAGGCCGCCCAGCGATAGCAGGGCCAGCGCCATCCCATAGGACGGCACCTGCGCCACCAGCAGCAGCAAAACCAAAAAACTGGCCGAGCCGAGCACGAAGCTGGTCGGGCCGGGCGGGCGGCCGGGGCGCAGGGTCAGCCATAGCCCGCCCAGCAGGGCGCCGAAGGGCTCGGCTGCCGCAAATAGGCCGATTGCGGCGCCGGAGACGCCAAAGGCCACCGCGCCAAAGGCCGGCAGCACCGCGCCATAGGCGAAGGCGAAGATGTTCATCACCAAGGTGAGGGCGAGGACGAGGCGCAGGCGGGGTTCGCGGCGGGCGAAGGCGGCGGCCTCGGCGATGCCGGCGAAGGAGAGGGGGGGCAGCGGGCCTTCGGGGCGGGGTGGGGGGCGAATGCGCAGCACCAGGGCGAGCGCCACCAGGTGGAAGAAGCAGGCGATGGCGACGGCGAAGGCCAGGCCCGTCCATTGAAACAGCGCGCCGCCGAGCAGCGGGCCGAGGGCGCGGGTGCAACTGCCGGTGAGCGTATCGAAGGCGATGGCGCGCACGATATCGGCCGGTGGCGCCAGGTCCGCCGCCATGCGCCGGCGCGTGGCCATCTCGCCCGACCAGGAGAGGCCGGCGATCAGGCCCTGGGCCATGAGGTGCCAGGGTTGCAAAAGCCCGGTCACTGCGAGCAGCACGACCGAGCCGGCGGAGAGGGCCGAGGTGGCCTGAAGGCCGGCCAGCACCAGCCTTCGGTCAAAGCGTTCGGCCAGGGCGCCGGCCATGGCGCCGAGCAGCAGCATGGGCAAAGCGCGCATCATCACCACGGCCGAGACCGCCAGCGCCGAGCCGGTTTGCTGGAACACCCAGAGCGTGCCGGCCAGGATTTCCAGCCAGCGCATGGCATTGGCAATGCCGCCCAGCAGCCACACCCGCCGGTAATCCGGCAGGCGCAGCAATGCGATGATGCTCACATCACCACGGGCGCGGCCGCGGCGTGCAGCCAGCGGGCCAGAGCGAGCATGTGCGCATCCTGATACCGCTGGCCGATGAGTTGCACCCCCATGGGCATGCCGCCCACCGCCAGCATGGGCAGGGTGACGGCGGGGCAGCCGAGTGCCGAGGTGCCGGCATTGCAGGAAGGGTCGCCGGTGGGGCGGGGGTTGGCGGCGGCGTCGGGCGCCTGGGGGTTCCAGAGTGGCGCGGGGCCGGGGCAGGCGGGGGCGATCAGGGCATCGGCCAGGGGGGCTATGGCGGCGTGGGCGGCGCGCATGGCGTGGCGCTCGGCCAGGAGGGCGGCGTAGTCATCGGCGGTGGTGGTGGCGGAGGCGTCGAGCCTGGCGCGCATCCGGGCGGAGATTTTGTCGCGGGGCAGGCTGCGATAGGCCCAGCGGTTTTCGAAGGCGGTGATACGGGTGCCGATGGCCATGGCCTGGGAGAGCGCGCGCTCCAGGGCGGCGAGCAGGGGGTGGTCTTCGGGCCAGAGGATTTCGACATCGAGGCTGCGGACAAAGCGCTCGAAGGCGGCCTGGGAGGTGGCGTCGATGCGGGGCCAGCATTCGGTGCGCATGACGGCCAGGCGCATGGGGCGGCGGGGGAGGGGGGTGGTCATGGGGCCCATGACGCCGGGGGTGCCGGGGTCACCTCCGAGGCGGGAGGAGATTTCGCGGGCGACGGCCCAGATATCCTCGGCGGCATTGCCATGCGGGCCGGCGGTGGATTGGCTGGTGCCCTGACGTTCGCCGCGATGGATGCCGCCCTGGGTGGGTTTGAGCGCCCAATTGCCGCAATAGGCGGCGGGGCGGATGATGGAGCCGGCCACCTGGGTGCCGATGGCGACGGGGACGAAGCCGGCGGCGACTGCGGCGGCGCTGCCGGAGGAGGAGCCGCCTGGCGTGTGTGCGGCATTCCAGGGGTTGGTGGTGGGGCCGGGCTCGCTCATGCCAAGCTCGGTGGTGACGGTCTTGCCCAGGATGATGGCGCCGGCCTCGCGCAGCGCGCCCACCATGGCGCTGTCGCGCCGGGGCCAATGGCCGGCATAGGCGGCGCAGCCCATTTGGGTGGGCATATCGGCGGTTTCGATCAAATCCTTGATGGCGATGGGCATGCCATCGATGGGCGAGAGCGGGCGGCCGGAGGCGCGGCGGGTGGTGGCGGCATCGGCGGCGGCGCGGGCGGCCTCGATATTCAGCGTGACGAAGGCCTGGACGACCGGCTCATGGGCTGCGATGCGCTCAAGGCAGGCTTCCAGATAGGCGCGGGGCGATGCGGCGTCGGTGGGCACCTGATCGTGAAAACCCAGGCCGCGCCAAGACGGATGATACACCATTTCCAAACCCCCCATTGCTTGGGCGCCAGCTTCGGGGCTGGCGCCGGGCTCGGCAAGGGGTTGGGGGGGTTAGATCTCTTCTAGGTCCAGCGCGTAGCCGGCGCTGCGCACCGTGCGGATAATATCGACCTCGTTCTCGGCATTGATCGCCTTGCGCAGGCGGCGGATATGCACATCGACCGTGCGCGGCTCGACATGGATGTCGCGGCCCCAGACGGCGTCGAGCAATTGTTCGCGCGAGAAGACCCGGCCGGGATGCATGAGGAAGAATTCCAGCAGGCGGTATTCGGTGGGCCCCAGATGCAGGGCGCGGCCATTGCGGACCACGCGATGGGCGTCCTGATCCATCGAGAGGTCGAGGAAGGTGAGCGTGCCCTTGGTGGGCACCGAGCCGGAGCGGCGCAGCAGGGCGCGGATGCGGGCGAGCAGCGCCTCCACGGCGAAGGGCTTGGTGATGTAGTCATCGGCGCCGATATCGAGGGCGCGCACGGCGTCCTGATCCTCGGTGCGGGCGGTGACCATGATCACCGGCAGGTCACGCGTCGCCGGGCGCCGGCGGATTTGGCGGCAGACCTCGATGCCGGAGAGGGTGGGCAGCATCCAGTCGAGCAGCACGAGATCGGGCTTGTTTTCAGCGACGCGCAGCAGGGCTTCCTGCCCATCCGTCGCCTCTTCGACCCGGAAGCCCTGTTTTTCCAGATTGTAGCGCATCAGGGTCAGCAGGGGCGCCTCATCCTCGACGATGAGGATGGTGGGCTTGGCCATACCGGGGAAGCCTTCAGGCATGCGTACTGCTCCTATCATTCGGGTGGGCGGACGACGGCATAGGCGGAACTGTCTGATTTCGGCCGCTCATCGGGCAGGATTTGGCCGCTGATGGCGTAATGGACGCGCTCGGCGATATTGGTTGCGTGGTCGCCAATGCGTTCGAGGTTCTTTGCCACGAAGAGCAGATGGGTGGCGGCGGTGATGTTGCGCGGGTCTTCCATCATGAAGGTCAGCAATTCGCGGAAGATACCGTTATAGATGTCATCGACCGGCTGATCGGCGTTCCACACCTCATCGGCGCGGGCCAGATCATCATTGACCAGGGCGTCGATGGCGCCTTTGAGGTTTTCCTGCACCAGATGGGCCAGGCGGGAGAAGCCGTTGAGGCTGGCAAATTGCGGCTGGCTGGAGATGACGATGGCGCGTTTGGCGCCATTGCGGGCGTAATCGCCGATGCGCTCCAGATCCGAGCTGATCTTCATCGAGGTGACGATGAGGCGAAGATCGGCCGCCATGGGTTGGCGCAGGGCGAGCAGCCTGACGCAAAAGGCCTCGACCTCGCGCTCCAGCAGGTCCAGCTGGGCGTCGCGCGCCACCACTTCGGCGGCGAGTTCGGTGTCGCGGCGGATGAGGGCGGTTGCGCTATCGGCCACTTGGCGCTCGGCCAGGCCGCCCATGCGGGCGATCATGTCACGCAGGCGCTTGAGCTCTTCCTCATAGCTGCGGACGATATGCGGGGTGTCGCTGGTGGGCATTGTGTCGTGCTCCCTCAGCCGAACCGGCCGGTGATGTATTCCTGGGTCTTCGCCTGGGCCGGGTTGGTGAAGAGCTGTGCTGCGGGGGCGATTTCGATCAACTCGCCCAGATAGAAGAAGGCCACCTGGTCGGCGCAGCGCGCTGCCTGCTGCATATTATGGGTGACGATGGCGATGGTGAAGTCGCGCTTGAGTTCATCGATCAGCTCTTCGATTTTGAGGGTGCTGATCGGGTCTAGGGCGGAGGTCGGTTCGTCGAACAGGATCACCTCGGGCTTCACCGCGATGGTGCGGGCGATGCAGAGGCGCTGCTGCTGGCCGCCGGAGAGGCCCATGGCGGAGGATTGCAGCCGGTCCTTCACCTCGCCCCAGATGGCGGCGCGGGTCAGCGCCCATTCCACCCGCTCATCCATCGCCGATTTCGAGAGTTTTTCGTGCAGTCGCACGCCGAAGGCGATGTTCTCATAGATGGTCATCGGGAAGGGCGTGGGCTTTTGGAACACCATGCCAATGCGCGCGCGCAACTCATTGATGTCGACATCGGCGTCGAGCAGGTTTTTGCCGTCCATCATCACTTCGCCTGTGGCGGTCTGGCCGGGGTAGAGGCTGTACATACGGTTGAGCACCCGCAGCAGGGTGGATTTGCCGCAGCCCGAGGGGCCGATCATGCCGGTGACCTGGCGTTCGGGCAGGTCAAAATTGATGGCCTTGAGCGATTTGGCCAGTTGCGGCGCATAGACGAAATCGAGGTTGCGCACGCTGATCCGGGCATCGCTGTTCAGCGCGGCGGAGGAGCGGGCGGCCATGCCGCCGAAGCTGGTGCTGCTGGTGGAGGTTTCGGCTGAGGACATCGGGATGGCTTCCCTTACTTGCTGTTGCCCAGCAGCAGCCGGGCGATGATGTTGATGGCAAGGACGCCGAAGGTGACGATGAGCGCGCCGGCCCAGGCGATGTCGATCAGGTCCGGAAAGCCGGAATTGGCTTGCTGGTAGATCGCGATCGGCAGGCTGGCCATGGCGCTGTTGAGGTTGAAGCTGGTGATGTTGTTGCCGAAGCTGGTGAGCAGCAGCGGCGCCGTCTCACCGGTGATGCGGGCGATGGCGAGGAGGATGCCGGTGACGATGCCCGACATCGCCGAGCGCCAGCAGACCAGGGTGACCATTTTCCACTTCGGCGCGCCCAGGCCCACCACCGCCTCACGCAGGGTGTTGGGGATGAGTTGGAGCATATCCTCGGTGGTGCGCACCACCACGGGAATGACCAGGATGGCCAGGGCGGCGGCGCCCGCTATGCCCGAAAAGCCGCCCATGGGCAGCACCACCATCTGATAGACGAAGAGGCCGACCAGGATGGAGGGGGCTGAGAGCAGCACGTCGGAGACAAAGCGCACCGCGTTGCCGAGGGCCGAGCCACGGGCATATTCGGCCAGGTAGGTGCCGACAAAGAGGCCGATGGGCGTGCCGATAAGTGTGCCGAGCGTGGTCTGCACCAGCGTGCCCATGATGGCGTGGTAGAGCCCGCCGCGCGGGGCCTCCGGGTCGCCATAGGTCGTGGGCTCGAAGGTGCGGGTGAAGACCGTCAGATCGATGGCGGCGAAGCCACGGATGATGAGGGTGAAGAGGATCGAGGCCAGGAAGAACAGGCCGATGCCGGTGGCGGCCAAGCAGGCCCAGCGGATGATATTATCGACCAGCCGGCGGCGGCGGCCCAGCGCGCGGGCGGCTGCGATGTCTCGGCCAAGCATTGGGGCGGTGGTGGTGGCGCTCATATCGGCCTCACTTCAGGCGGGAACGCAGCAGCCAGCGGGAGGCCGCGAGCACCACGAAGGAGATGAAGAACAGCAGAAAGCCCAAAGCCAGCAGCGAGGATTGCTTGGTGCTGCCCATCAGGCTTTCGGGGAATTCCATGGCGACGACCGAGGCGATGGTCGTCGATGGATCGAAGATCGAGGTGGCGAGGCGATTGGCATTGCCGATGACGAAGGTGACCGCCATGGTCTCGCCCAGGGCGCGGCCCAGGCCGAGCATAATGCCGCCCACCACCGAGATGCGGGTATAGGGGAGCACCACGCCCTTCATCACCTCCCAGCGGGTGGCGCCCAGCCCATAGGCGCTTTCCTTATAGACCGGCGGGACGGTGAGGAAGACATCGCGCATGGTGGCGGCGATGAAGGGCAGGATCATGATGGCGAGCACGACGGAGGCGGCGAAGATCGAAGTGCCGGCGAAATTATTGCTCTCAAAGATGGTGCCGATCAGCGGCAGGGCGCCCAGCGCCTCGCCAAAGGGCAGTTGGATGTAGTTCTGCACGAAGGGCACCAGCACGAAGAGGCCCCACATGCCGAAAATGATCGAGGGCACGGCGGCGAGCAGCTCTACGGCGGTGCCAACGGGGCGGCGCAGCCAGGGTGGCGCCAGCTCGGTGAGGAAGAAGGCAATGCCAAAGGCGACCGGCACGCCGAAGAGAATGGCCAGCACCGCGGTGATGAGTGTGCCGAGCACCGGCACGAGGGCACCGAATTGCTCTCGCCCTTCCACCGGGACCCAGGCCGAGCTCCAGATGAAGCCGATGCCGAACTCACGAAAGGCCGGCAGGCCGCCGATGAAGAGGGTGAGGATGATCGCGCCCAGCAGCAGCAGCACGAAGATACCGGCACCGCGACACAGCGCTTCGAACAGCTTGTCGCCGAAGCTGCCGATCTTGCGGCGGGCCACCGGCTGGGCGGTGGTGATGGTGGAGTCTGACACTCTAGCTCCTCGCAGGGCCAAGATGTGGTGGCCGGGGCGGGCGTAAGGCGCCCGCCCCGGCCTCTGGATCACGAAGGCTAGATGGTGATGGGCGCGCCCGCGGGGTCACGCACCGCGGCCCAGCTGGCGCGGATTTGCGCCTGCACGGCCTCGGGCATGGGGATGTATTCCAGGCGGCGGGCGGCATCGCCGCCGGTGCGCATCGCCCAATCGAAGAAGCGCATGGTGTTGCGGCTGCCGGCCACCCGGTCTGCCACCGGATTGGTGGGCAGCAGAATGAAAGTGGGGCTGACGATGGGCCAGACGGTGTCGCCGCTGAGGTCCACCAGATCGGCCGCCATGCCGGGGACGTTCCAGTTGGCCTGCGAGGCTGCGGCCTGGAAGGAGGCCATATCGGGCACCACGAAGCGGCCGGATTTGTTGCGCAGCTGCGTCGTCACCAGGCGGTTCACCGTGGCATAGGCGTTTTCGGTGTAGCCGATGGCGCCGGGGGTGTTGCGCACGGCATTGGCCACACCCTCATTGCCGCGGGCGCCATTGCCGACCGGCCATTGCACCGAGGTGGCGGCACCGGGGCCGTTCTTCCAGGCTTCGCTGACGCGGCTGAGATAGGTGGTGAAGACGAAGGTCGTGCCCGAGGCATCGGCGCGATAGGCGGGCGAGACGGGCAGGTTGGGGATGCGCAGCTCGCGATTCGCCTCGACAATGCGCGGGTCGTTCCAGCGGGTGATGCGGCCGGCGAAGAGGTCCACCACCAGCTCGGCGGTCAGCTTCAGCGCATTATCGGCCACGCCGGGCAGGTTCACGATCAGCACGACCGAGCCCATCACGGTGGGGAATTGCAGCAGGTTACGCTCGGTGAGCTGGGCTGCCGGGAGGGGGGCGTCGGTTGCGCCGAAATCGACTGTGCGATTGGTGATCTGGTTGATACCGCCGCCCGAGCCGATGGATTGGTAGTTCAGCTGCAGGTTCAGCGCTTCGCGCGCGGCCTGGCCCCAGCGCTGATAGACCGGGTTGGGGAAGGAAGCGCCGGCACCGGTGATGGTGGCCTGCTGCGCCATGGCGGTGCCGGCGAGGGGAAGGGCGGCGGCGCCGAGCATCAGCGAGCGGCGGTTTAATCCGTTTTGCACGGTGTCTCTCCAGAGTGTGTGGACTGGGGGGGAGTGCTCCCCCCGCATGAACGCCCTGGTTCTATGTTGGCTGCAAGTCGTCTTTGTTTCATCGAAATGAAGGTTCGATGACGTTACTTGTGGATGAATTAGCCGTTTGTCGGCGGCTGGTACCAGGAAGGGCGGCGTTTTTCGCGGAAGGCCGCCAGCCCTTCGCGGCCTTCGGCGCTGGCGCGCTGGGTGCGGCTTTCATGGCCGAGTTGCGACATTTGCCTGGCATCGAGCTTCAGGCCATTGGCGCCGAGGAAGCTGTCCTTGGTGTTGGTCATGGCGGTGGGGCCGCTGAGCATGGTCTCGTCGAGGATATGGGCGAGGCGGGCCTCTATCGCGTCTTCGGCCACCACCTCGTGCACGAGGTTGATGCGCAGGGCTTCGGCGGCATCGAAGCGCTCGCCGGTGAGGGCGTAGCGGCGGGTGTGGCGCAGGCCCATGGCATGGACCATGTGGGTGGAGATGGGGGAGGGGGAGACGCCGACCCGCACCTCGGTCAGGCCGAAATGTGCATCGGGCGTGGCGACGGCGACATCGACGCAGCACACCATGCCCGCACCGCCGCCGAAGCAGGCGCCGCGCACCAGGGCGAAGGTGGGCTTGGGGAATTCATTGAGCAATTGCATGGCGGTGACGGTGCCCATCGAGGCCTCATAGGCGCGATCGGGCGGGTATTCGGCGGCTTCGGCCAGCCAGTTCAGGTCGGCGCCGGCCTGGAAATGCTTGCCATTGCCGCGGATGACCAGGGCGCGGACCGTGGGGTCGGGG
>Ga0114972_10004357_pt1 | contig 10538 bp, 4 predicted proteins | sample M_140807_EF_Meta_FD_87354 | JGI IMG/M metagenome (GOLD analysis project Ga0114972, IMG submission 87354) | Freshwater microbial communities from Lake Montjoie, Canada to study carbon cycling - M_140807_EF_MetaG | ecosystem: Environmental > Aquatic > Freshwater > Lake | place: Lake Montjoie... | reverse complement strand
TGATGGTTTCATGGAGATTGAAGAGGGCGCGGGCCAGCATGGTCCATGCGGCATGTTCGGCGGGATCAATCCCCTGGGCCTTGGGCCATTCGCCTGTCGAGACTAGTTCTTTTGCTTGTGCGGGGCTCGCTTTGAAGCGGGCGCGTTGCTGGGAAAGCAGGTTGTCCAGAATTTCCTTTTCCTGGATGCCGGGCTTTCGGTTGATGATCTTTTGGGTCATCCATTCCAGTCGCTGGGTGTCCGATCCCGTCTGTCGCGCGGTGTTTTCTCCGAGAACACGCGCCGCCTCGACATAGATTGGGTCGTTCAAAAGAACCAATGCCTGGAGTGGGGTGTTGGAGCGACTCCGATCGGGTGTGCACTCTTCCCGACAAGGAGCATCAAACGCCAACATCGAGGGGTGGAGGTATTGGCGTTGCCAATGCACATAAAGCCCGCGACGATAAAGGTCCGATCCCTGGCTGGATTGCCATTCCCGGGTCGGGAAATTGAGATAGGCCCAATAGCCTGCGGGCTGGTAGGGGCGAACACTCGGGCCGCCGATCTTTTCCGTCAGCATTCCCGCTTCGTAAAGTACCGTATCGCGAACAACTTCCGCATCGAGGCGGAAGCGCCCCTGTCGGGAAACCAAGCGATTTGCGGGATCTTTTTCACGACGGACCGCGTCTTCCTCTGAGGATTGGCGATAAGCCTGGGTCATTACCAATTCCTTGAGGAAAGCCTTGATGTCCCAGTTTCCTTCAACGAGCCTTTGGGCTATATGATCAAGCAGTTCCGGATGGCTCGGACGATCTCCTTGCGAACCAAGGTCATCGAGGTTGCGCGAAAGTCCCGCGCCAAACATCAACTTCCAAAGGCGATTGGCGATTACCCGAGAGGTGAGCGGATTTTCAGGGGAAACGATCCAGTTGGCAAGGTCGAGGCGGGTTGGTCTCCGGCCGGGTTTGAGACCTTTCAGGGGGGGGAGAACGGCGGGTGTGCCTGGTTGCACAACCTCTCCTTTTTCGTCCATCCAGTTTCCACGGGCGAGAACCCGGATTTGGCGTGGGGGAACCGTCTCGGTGACCAGTGTCGTCGCTGCCTGGTTGGCGATATCGTCGCGTTTGCGGACCAATTCGGCAAGGGCCGCACGGGTGGGATCGTTTGCTGCTCCAAGTTCCCGGGAGAATTTTTCGATTTCCTGAGTTTGTGCTGGGGTTCGTTCCTTTGCCTCGCGGGCAAGGGCATCACCCACGGCCTTGGGCCAAGGCCACAAGAGGCTTTGGGGTTTTTCGCCCGCAAGAAGAACGCGGAAATTCCCAAGAGTGTGATGGGGGTTGTCCAGGTTTTGTTTGAGCGTTACCACCAGGCTTGCGCCCTCGGGTAGGTTGATCGATTTCTCGGCGAAAAATTCCGCCGCTTGTGGGCGCTTTTCATCACCCAATACGGCCCATCCCCATGTTGGGCCTTTGGCATCCTTGTCGATGGCGGCTTCAGCGGCCCAGCGCTTGTAAGGATTTTTGTCGGTGGCGTGAGTCTGTTCGAATGTGGCCCGGGCAGACTTGAATTCGATCGGGGTCAGCTTGCCATCTGCGGCTTTCCAGGCTAATTCGATCTCTGAAAGGACAAAATTGCCATTGCCCGCGCGACCAGGACCGCCCCCGGGAAGTCCAGCTTTGGGCCAGGCTTCGACACGAACCCCCTGGATCGTTTTTGGAAGATCCTTGTCAAAAGTCAGCGTGTAGGTGTTCTTTGCGGGGTTGGGGCCCTGTGCAAGGAGGAATCCGTCCGCCTCCTTTTTCAGAGTGACCTTGTCCAAAGCTTCGGCTTTTGCAGGCGTGGTGGATTTCCAACGGGCCAGGTCGGTTTTCCATGGGAAATTTGCGGCCGCTTTGTCCGCTTCGGCCCGCGCTTTGACAAGGTCGGCATCCGCTTTGGCCAGTTCCGCTTTTTGGGCGGGCGTTGGCACGCGCATCTTGGATCCCCACTCATTGCCGCCGTATAGGCCCTGTTCTTTTATGTCGGCAAAAAAGGCCTCAAATTGGTAAAATTCTTTGGTGGCGAGGGGATCATACTTGTGGTCGTGGCACTCAGCGCAACCGAATGTGATGCCCAGCCACACACCACTGGCGTTGCGAACCCGCTCCGCGGCGTATTTGGCCAGATATTCCTTGTCCTGGACTCCACCTTCGGCGCTCATCATCCCCAAGCGGTTGTAGCCCGAGGCGATCTTCTCCCTCTCGCCCACATTGGGGAGGAGGTCGCCGGCGATCTGTTCCCGGCTAAAGCGGTCGAAAGGGACATTGGAATTGAATGATTGGATCACATATTCGCGGAAGGGGTGTACGCTTACTTCCTGGTCGCCGTGGTAGCCCACACTATCGGCGTAGCGGACCACATCCAGCCACCACATCGCCATCCGTTCGCCAAAGCGGGGAGAAGCCAAAAGGCGATCGACCTGTTTTTCAAACGCATTGGGAGCGGTGTCGGCCTCAAAAGCGGCTACCTCTTCGGGTGTCGGGGGAAGTCCGGTCAGGTCGAAACTGAGCCGACGAAGAAGAGTGCGACGATCGGCCTCTGGCGAAGGTTTGAACCCGTCGCGAACGATCCCCTGATAGATCCACGAGTCAATTGGGGATTTGCCCCAGGGGTTGTTAAAAACAGGGGCAGGGGTTTTGGCGAGAGGCTCAAAAGCCCAGTGTCCTTTCCATTTGGCGCCTTCCTGAATCCAGCGTTCGAGCAGTTTGACCTGCGAGACATCAAGCGCCTTGCCACCTTTTTTGGGTGGCATGTGTTTGGAATCCGATTCGGGAAGATGGATTCGGCTGAGGAGATCACTTTGGGAGGGATCGCCTGGTTTGACAATGGGACCGTTGTCGCCAGATCCAAGGAGACCGTCCTTTGTGTCGAGGCGAAGGTCGGCTTTGCGTCGGTTTTTGTCAAACCCGTGGCAACTGAAGCAGTGATCCGAAAGGATCGGCCGAATGTCCCGATTGAAATCGACGGGGGATTGAGGTGCCGGGGCGGAGGGTTTTGCTTTGCCTGTTGCCTGATGGTTCCAAAGGCCCAGACCCAAAACGCCCAAACCCAGCACGGATAAAAATTTCGCGAAGCGGCGCATGAAGCACTCCCAAGTGCCGGGAAGAGGTTTTACCCGACTGGAAAAGGCTAGCCTATCCTATGAAGTCCCGGACCGAGGAGGGGCAAACAGGGTGGGAGCCCCTCCGTGATGATTACATTTTAGCCCAAAGCCTTCCGGCCGAAAGGAGGAGTTACCCTCATTTTCAAAATCAGGCTTCTATTTCGATTCGCGCAGGTAGATGTTTTTGAACCAGAGCTTGTCGCCATGATACTGGAGTTCAATGGGGCCGGTGGCGGGTAGGGGCTTCCCTTTTTCCCAATAGTTTGCCAGCGGTGCATTATCGACGACCAACACCCCGTTCAGGTGAACGGTAACCTTGTCGCCCTTCATCACAATCCGGAAGGTATTCCATTCGCCTACGGGCTTGTCAGCCTTTTTGAGAGGGACTTTGCCGATGGATTGGGGAGTTTCGCCTTTGGGTATGGGGTTGTTCCAAAGTCCGCCTGAACCAGTCCCGGCATCGGCCTTGAGGCTGGCGGGGAGGTTTTCGGAATCCCAGATCTGAATCTGGGGATTGCCCCTTACATAAAGACCGCTGTCTCCCGCCTTTTCGATTTTCCAGTCGACCAATAGTTCAAAGTCGCCATAGTCCTTGACGGTTTGAAGGCTGCAACCGCTCTTCTTTCCCTTGGCGTCAACTTTGGGAACATGATGAATAACGCCGTCCTTGACCTCCCAGGTCTCCTTCAGGAGGGCATCGCGTGTGGCCTGGAGTTTGGCTTGGGTGGCTTCGGGCTTTTTGCGTTCTGAAAGGTCAATGTGCCCTTTCCATCCGGAAAGGTCCTTGCCATTGAATAACGCCGTGAATCCGTCGGGCGGTTGATTGTCTTCAGCCTTTGAAAAGGTAGGCAGGAAAAAAAGGCCACAAAGAAGCACTTTGGAAAACCGATGAAAAGCCATGGGGACATTCCTTGGTTGGGTTGGAAACGTCAGGGATTGTCAATCTAAAAACAGGGATCCAAATGGGCCACCCTAATGCCCTCTACCCCGGTTGAAAACAGGAAACAGGAGTTCCAGAAAGCTGGAAACGCCAGCGACGGACAAGTCGGGCCTGGGCGAGCGGGGGGGAAACCTCCTTGATTCTATGGATATTTTTGATCGCAATTTACGGTTTTTTTTAACGATCCGGACGCGTTGGCGACGGACAAACGATGCAACAGGGAACAAGGACCATCTGTTGATCAGCCAAGAAACTGTGAGTAGTAATTTGTGGTAAATCGTGGATGGGCCAACTTTTTTGGAATAATAAGATCTCCAGGTTTCAACCATTGCGTCTGTATGGGAGAGGGTTTTCCGTTCAAAGTTTTAATGGCTAAGCTGTTGTAATTTTTAGCAAATAGTTGCCATTTAGGGTCGGTTGGGGTGGAAAAAATGGGGTCAAAGGAAAAAGAAACACCCGGCCCACCTGAGTATAGTCCATAGGGTTTCTTTTTGGATTCCGGGCGATTGACGAGGTATAAGGCCCAGGCATTGGGAACGAAAGAGTATTTTTCCTCAAATGCCATCGTGAAAGCATAGGACTCAGAAATAACGGGAATCATATTTGCAAGGTCATGTTCGTAAAACTGGAAATCAAGGCGGTTTTCAGTTGTTGTTGGTCTCCAATACTCATTGACCATATCCGCCCTGGAATAAGTTATTTCCTTGATTAGAGGTCGTAGATTGTTGGTGTCGGGTCGGGGCAATCCTCCCTGTTGAATGTTGGAGCGCTTTGCCATCCGCAATTCGTTGAAATGAGGTTGTGAGGAAGCCGGAGTTATCGACCCGGGACCAGCTTTATATCGTTGATCGCAAGTGGCGAACAATTTGTCCAGAATGATGTTGCCAAAAAAAGCGTCGCTTTCCTTGTGTAACCGGATAATTGCTTCCGCAAGGTTTTCAGGCGAGTTGAATTTTACCTTCGAAAATTTTGAAGTGCATAGCGATGCCGGCCGAACTTCTATCTGGCATTCCAAAACTATACCCAACAGTCCGAATGAGCATTTGAATTCGTGAAAACTCGCCGCATCACCGGCGTCAGAAATAAAGCATATTTTTCCATCGGAATTGACATAGGAAAGCCCTGTAACCCCCGCGGAAAAAAAACCTGCCCCGTCCAGGGAGGAATCCTTTGTATCACCAACGGCAATGGATCCAACGGTGGCTTCTCCTATTTCCGCTTGAAAAGAGATTTCCAAGTCTCTGGATTGGAGCCATAAATTTAATTTTTTTAGTCTACAACCCGCCTGTACACGGACAATTCGCCGACCTTTGCTGTCGTATTCAATGCCTAAAATTTCATCGAGCTTTTTAGTGCATAATAGAGTTCCACCATTATTAATGATTGTTGGGGAGACAGAAAACAGCGATCCAACGGGGTTTACCGGGGTTGGAAACCGCTTGGTATCCTTGACGATAGCTTGCACATCTTCGTAGCTTATGGGCTCAACATAAACTGCCGGTTTGGTGAAGTTAGTTAGCCCCCAATTGGAGTAACTTTTCCCTTGGTTTTCGAGAAGGCCATGAAAAGGAAAAGGAACGGGTTTATCTTTAGGGGTTTTGGATGGTGGCAATGGTCCTGGTGGCTTTTCTAGCGCGGCACTTACTGACCCAATTTGCAAGGAAGCCATCCCGGAAAAGATCCCCACTTTCAAGGCCTTACGCCGGGACTGCCGGGCGGGATAGGCGTCCGAATTGGATTGGAGTGGTTTAAAGCTCATGGTAATTCCTGGGGAAATAAGGAGATGTTTTCATTAACCCCCCCTCATAAATATACCAATTGATTTTGAAACCGCACCTAACGCGACCGAATCTTTCATAATTTGGTTTGAAAGGGAATCTGGCAGTCCCGAAATAGTATCCCGAGCGTCAAATACCGAACCCGCCAAGGTGGGTTGCCGGGTGTATTTCTATTAACCTCCATATTTCTGGTTAAAAATCTCACAAGGCCATCAACTAGTCAAGCGTTGGGCGTAAGCCCATTGTTTTTGAGCCTAAACCTCCATCTGGCAAACTAGAATCCATGGAATTTTGCGCTGAGCTCGCCTGTTTCCAAATTGTCCTTTACTGACTTTGCCGCCTCGAAGGGATTCCGTCGGATTGGCTCGTTTTTCCCAGTACACGCCCATTAGTAAAAAAATTCCCCGGAATATTCCGTTCGGGGGAATACTTCTTAGTAAGCAGGGCCCTTTGCCCTCTCAAAGGTGTCCAAGGAAAACCGCCCAAAACAAATACGGGATTGTTTTTTTCCCATCCCTTATTTGTTGCCAAATGTCTTTTTTAACAAAGCCCCTTCGCGCAATTTTATAAAGTAATTCACGAATTCGTTTTTCCCGTCGGGCCTATTGGGGCTCATGTAAGACACGGAGACATACCCCATCTCATCCTCATCATTTTCACCCAAAAAAGTATTCCGGGGGGGCGAGAATAAGTTTCTGGGGTTGCGAGCTGAATTGTCAAAAACGGCCTCAACATGAAGGGTCGAACCCTTCTCCAAAAAGTAGTATTCCTTTGTGTAATAACTCGACTGCCAATTGTAGTCCCAGTTTTTCAGGTCAAAAAGCAACTTTCGTTCTTTTGAGTTTTTGGGTTGATGCCAGACCCGAATTTCTTGTCCCAAAAAATGCAAATGAGGCTTGAACAGATATGCCTCACAATCTTGCTCCACCACTTTTGACCCAATCGACTTGTACTGGGAAACCCCCTTGGGAATCCAACGGAAATTTGTGTCAACCAACATGTAATTGACATATTTCTCGGGCTTTTCTTTAACAAGCCAGATACCGATCTTGCTTTTGTCGGTTTCCTGTTTCCCATTTCGATGGTAATGAATCTGCATGAGAATCGCCGATTCCGGAGGAATCACCGCGGCTGACTTTGGCGGGAAACCCATGGGGCCTTGCCCTGGAACCCAAACCCCCAAGGCACTACCCGGGTTACCCTTGTTTTTAGTGGGAACGATTGCAGTGGGTTCGAATCCCAGGCCCATTCCCGATTCATAACCCGGTCCGTAATCCTCATCACCGGTACCCGTGGGTTTGGATTTCCCCAAGCGCTTTTGGGCGTCAATCACCATATCCGTTCCGTCATAAAAAGTTAATTCATGATGGACAATTCGTTTGTTTCCAGGAATAAACTGAACTTTATGAATATTAAGTTCTTCTTTGTTATTTAACGGAAAGGCAATCATCCGGTAATGATCTTCTCCTTTGGCGGCCAGATGAAACGGGCTGTCCATTTCGACAATAATATCCGGTGGGGTGTCACCCTCCCAAGTGGTTTTGGGTGGAAATATAACCGGCTTGGGGGCGTCTTTAATATCCCCCTTGGCGCACCCGCTGTCCACCCATTGGGATATCGTCGCGATTTCCACTTCACTGAGACTACGATCGTTTTTGAGAGGGAGTCCGCCGCGGATGGGCCAAGGGGGCATCTTTTTGCTTGCCACATAGTCCTTCATATCATCCGACCAATTGAACGCATCCTCAAAAGTGAGTAACGAAAACGGAGCCACATCTCCCGGACGATGACAAATCTGGCAATGGTTTTGTAATAGGGGAAGCACATCCTTGTAAAAAGTGACTTTCCCATCGGTGATGACTTCTTTTTTAAGGCGTCCAAGGGGGCAACCGATTGCTTGGGCGTGTTTAACGGTGACCTGTTTTTTTGCCAAAATCTCCTCAATTGCTTCCACCAAATGGGGAGTCTTCGCCTCCCTTAAGCGGGTGGTTCGGTCCTGGTATTGGTCGTCGATTGCTCCGAAATAGCGAAGGATCTTGTCCCGGTCCAAAAGATAAACCTGGGGAGCTGTGTCCGCGAGGAAATGATTGGATAGGATGTGGGTTGGATCATAAAAGACCTTGAAAATGGTTCGAAATTCCTTCGCATGCCTGTCCAACTCCTCTGGACTTTCCACATCGCAAATCACGGCGGCTACCACCACGCCTTTGGCGCTATATTTTTCAACAAGCTCGTTTAAGACCGGGACATAGCGGTTAGAAATGGGGCATTTGAAATCGAGGAAGGCCACCACAATGGCCTTGGCCTCTTTTTGTTCCAAAAGAGGCCATTTTCCTCCCTTTGTATCCAGAAAAGTGACCGGTCGGACAGTTTTGTCCAACCTTAAAAGGGAGGCCAGATTGTCATCCTGCTTCTCCTTGTCATCCTGAAATTTTGCTAGCGTTTCCAAACGAAAAAGACTCAGAAGGCCTAGCAGGACGATCACTCCGGTCAGGTATCGTTTGCGCTCGGTTCCAATGGTATTGGAAAATGTTAATCGTTTGGTTCGAATCACTGTTATTTCCTAAAAAAAAATGCTAGTACAAGGGAAGAACTGGAAAAGGGACCTAATCGCCGTTTCGTCCTCATCCAAGGGCAGTCAGGTATAAACTATTATTGCAAAGTATAACAACCAACTAAAACGGATCAACACGAAACGGGATAAGTCATGGGTCCACTATTTTTGGCCTGCTCCTGTGCAAGCCTTGCTGGAAAGCGGCCTATTTAATATAAATTAATTTGCCTTGGCAGGGATTCAAAATCCTAATCCGGAACAATCAAAGGAACAGGTTACTTACTTCCAGGTGGAAAGGACTTTCCCCAAGGAACGGGGCGACAATTTTCCAATTCATTAAACAGCCAAGGTGCCCCTATTTTCCTGCTTTGGCCCGCTCCGCTTCCTCGATGATCTCTTCGGCTCCAAGGACATCCATATCGGCTAGCACCGAGTGATCCAGATGGATTTCATGCTGGACATGAGGCGACCAATCCGGCCCAAGCACATCCAAAACCGTCGGGTGAACTTGTGGGCTTTCCGGAGAGGCAAAATACCCGTGCACCTCGGTTGCCTCCGCGGCGTACTCAGGGCACTTGAGCAAGTTTTCGTGAAGTTCCCTAAGGTTGTAATGCGGGATCGAGGCATACATGTGGTGTGGGAGGTGATAATCCTGTCCAAGCGGAAACACCGCGAAGCGAATGAAATCACTAACAAGGAAGACGCGTGAGTTGCTAAGCCATCCACGGTCTGCGTTTCCATGCTGCACCACCTGGCGCAGCATCATGAACAACCCAAACGAACTGAATATGGCCCCGATCCAAAGAACAGCGTAATACGCCGGAGCCCATGGATCGACATAAACACTTAAATAGGCCAGCGAAGTGTAAATCGTCCCATTAAGCAACAGTCGCATCATCATCTGGTAGCGCGCAGGTACGACGGGTTCGACCCGGGTGACAATGAACTGGTCGGGACGAATCATCATAATCCGCCCAACAAGTAGCACACCAAGCACAAGTGGTCCCGCCCACATCAACCAGGTAAGGGAAAAGAAAACGGCTGTGGAAAGAACGGCCATCATGGAAAATAGGTACGCCATGCCGATGCGAGCGGGGACTTTGGAGATCTTGAATCCCTTGCGGTAATAGGGATTGTGTTCGGTGCCCACGGCGTTAAAGCGGGCACGGACAATCATGAACCGTAACACATTGGGAAGCCAAAGCTGCTTGTAAAGAAGCCGCATGAATGCGCCTCGGCCCGCGGGATTGCCGATCCAATGGCCGGACGATTGAACCTGGGCCAGATCGGGATCGCGGGCGGGGTCGTTGACAAATTGATGATGGGCGATGTGCTGGAGGCGATAAAGGTGCGTGCTCCCATAAATCGGGTACATGCAAAAAAGTTCGCTGGCCAATTCGTTGAGCCAGCGGTTTTTAAAAAGCGAAAAGTGGGACGCCTCGTGCGTCAGGGCAGTGAGTTGGTGCATTCCGGCACCCATAAAAAACACACCCAAACCGGTCACAGGAACATTCCAAAGCCAGGAACCGCCCCAGAAAGCGTTGGCATAGTAAAAGCCAATGGTTGCGGATGCCACCAAAGCCAAATAGACCCAGGCCCGGAGGATGTATAACCAGTTGGTCAGATTGTCCGTCTGGCGCAATCGTTGAAGGAGTTGCTTGACCCAAGGGTCAGTCAGGGTCTTGGCTCCCGTTTTGCCCGGTGCGGCTAAGGTAGTCATTGTGGATTTCCCCCATCAAAGTAGGGGTGGCAATCGATTGGCTGTTGCAAACCCCAACTAAGTTTAGCTCGGATCCAGACCCCGGGACCAATAGGTTGGGGTGGGAAATAGACAACAAATGGGAGGGTTGTGGCGAAAGGGAGGTTTGGGAGTAGCCTTTTTATCTCCCACGGGGCGGATAGACCTCAAACCCTCCACAATATTGGGGCTTAACCCCTCGCATTGGCAGCGTTTTGGACCATTGCCCGAAGCATTTCGGGGGTAACCTGATTGCCGTTGGCGGTGGTGACGCCGCCTGATACCGGGTGGCTTTGCGGGGTGGATGGGTGGCCGATTTGGCCATGACCCTGATGGAGTGCCTGAAACTGAGAGGTTGGAGCATTGGCCGCCGCGGGTTGCCCCTGTAGTCCCATATTGGCAAGGGA
>Ga0114972_10004356_pt1 | contig 10538 bp, 11 predicted proteins | sample M_140807_EF_Meta_FD_87354 | JGI IMG/M metagenome (GOLD analysis project Ga0114972, IMG submission 87354) | Freshwater microbial communities from Lake Montjoie, Canada to study carbon cycling - M_140807_EF_MetaG | ecosystem: Environmental > Aquatic > Freshwater > Lake | place: Lake Montjoie... | reverse complement strand
GCGAAGAAGAAGATCAAAGTGAAGCCCGAAGTCATGATCCCGCTCGTCGGCTTCAAGAAGGAATTCGACCTCCAGGCCGAAATCGTTCACGCCACCGCCGCCAAGGTCATGGCCGAGAAGAAAGTGAAGTTCGACTACCAGGTCGGCACCATGATCGAAGTCCCCCGCGGCGCCCTCACCGCTGACGAAATCGCCGTCAACGCCGAGTTCTTCAGCTTCGGCACCAACGACCTCACCCAGACCGCCCTCGGCATCAGCCGCGACGACATGGGCAGCTTCCTCATGCCCTACACCGAGAACGAAGTGTTCAAAAAGAACCCCTTCGCCACCCTCGATGCCAGCGGCGTCGGCCAGCTCGTGGAGATCGCCGTCGCCAAAGGCCGCGCCACCCGCCCCGACATCAAACTCGGCATCTGCGGCGAGCACGGTGGAGACCCTGACTCCGTCAAGTTCTTCCACAAAGCCGGCCTCGCCTACGTCAGCTGCAGCCCCTATCGCGTCCCCGTCGCCCGCCTCGCCGCCGCCCAGGCCGCCATCGAGGAAAAACGCAGCGCCGCCCCCGCAAAAGCCCCCGCCAAAAAGGCCACGAAGAAGAAGTAAGGTGACAAACCTCACGTAATACCTCAAAAATCAGAAGGCCGTCGGAGCAATCCGACGGCCTTTTTTCAAATCCATGCAACACTTCGGCACTTTCAAGATTGGTGACGGCAAAGGTCCCGGGAATTTCTGTGAAATCGTCTGGCTGACCTCCAAAGCAGACTGGAGTTTTGTGGAAACGTGGGAAGCAGCAGCGGAAGAAACCGATTCGCAATCCATGCGGGATTCACTGGAATACGCCCAGATCGGGGCCAAACGTTGGACTTGGCTGTCTGCACAGGGAACCTGCGTGAAAGGATACGATGATATCAAATCCAGAATGGCCCGCGAGCCGGACGTTGAATTCGGCATCGCCTTGGCAATTTTGATGCCTGCACAAGGCGAAAACAAACGCGTCGCCGCATTTTGCTATGCCCGGAGGATTTGGCTGAATCACCTTTACTTGGAATTTCTCGCTGTCGTCCAAGAGGGGGTGGGCTCAATGCTGCTCTATGCGTTGGCGGAAATCGCCCGGGAAGTTGAGGCCACTGAAATTTGGGGGGAATGCACCTCAGGTTCGCAGGGATTCTACCGGCGCATCAAGGCAAAGCTTCTTTCGGCCCATCTAAATGATTCGCTGGAAAAGAAAAGTCCTGATACCCCTTATCTTGCCGAGGCTCAGCTTCCAGGTGCTGTCTTCGACCGCTTCGTCTTCGGGAAGGAGGAAATCGACATCATGAGCAGGATTTTCCGCTCTTATTGGGCATATTGACGTTCCCGGCAGAAGGTGTAGTATTCCTCATGACCAAGAAACAACTGATCGCTCTGGGGCAAAGCATCATGAAGATTGAACGGGACTTTTCCCCCGTCACCGGGCCACGGATCTCCATGCGGGGGCACATCGCGGTCAAGCGTGCCAGCCCACCCCGGAAGCCGTCGATTGCCAAATCCAAAGTGGCAAAAGCGAAAAAATAGGCAGATCGCCAGGGAGCGTCTCCCCAAACAACCGTCTTCGAACCATGAACGCCTGCGGGGAAGAACTCATCGCCCGTCATCTCCTGGAGCATCAGGAGGAAATCGACGTGTGCTTCAAAAACAAGGAATGGGAAAAACTGGCCGCCCTCGTCCGTTACGCCCAGCAGGACGCCCCAAAGTCCCTCATCCACTCCGACCCCGCCCTCTACCGCCACCTTCGCGAGTGCATCACCCGCTTCCTCCTGCGCGGCGGCGATGTCTTTTCCCTGGAAAAGCTTGAACGTCTGGCGGGTTAAAAGCTATCTGAACACTTTAGCGCTTCTGCCCTCGCTCTTCTCAAAGATGTTCACTGGAAGCTGGGTGCTGGTGATGAGCGCTGGTCGGGTTTATCACTGGAAGCCTACCGGATGCTTGACCGGCCACTGCATGCCAGCAACCTCATTGCGGCCGATCAATATTTGCGTGGGCCAAGAGATTAAGTCCGAAACCGGCGTGGTCGTTGGTTTCGTTGCAGTGCCAAACGAGGGAAATTTCGAGGGGCTCGCTGGTTTAGAAATCGGGAGGAGGGCATCCCGCAGGGCTAGGAGTCGACAGGCTGTCAGGGGTAGGCCGTAAATGGACCGAAGAGGGTGAAATCTTTGGGATTGAGCGTGTAGATTTCTGTGATCCCGGCGCAGTGCCACGTGGCGGCGATGAGGGTATCAAGGAGACGATTGCGGCCAAGTTGGTATTCACTGAGCCACGCCATCCACTGTTGGGTGACGGTGGCGTCCTGGGGGAGGAGATTGACTTCGGCGGCTTGGGACCAAAATCCGGCCAGAGGGATGGCGTCGGCCATCGTCAGGGGCTGGGAAAAGTGGCGTGCATCCGTGGCGGCAAGAATGAATTCCGCCAGAATGCCATGGGTCAGGGCAAACGTGTTGCCGGCTTGTGCTGCGGCAAGGGAGAGCGCCCGGCAGACGGCATGGTCAGGATGCTCCGGGATCGCCCATGCGATGAGAAAACTGGTGTCGATACCGATCATTCGTCAGGCCCCACGTTCGAAAAAATCTTCCAACAGTTCCACCCGGCTGCCGGGAAGTTGGAGGATTGAGCCAGCAGATGCAGGAGGCGGCGGAGCGGTGAGGCTGGGGCGTTCGGTGGAAAGCCCCACGGCTCTTTCCAAACAAAGGATGGCCTCCTGGTTCAGGGATCGTTTGTGCTGCCGGGCCTGAATCTTGAGAACCCGATGCAAGTGTGGCGGAATGTTTTTCAACGTCAGAGTCATGGCGGGGGGACAGGCAAGATTTGCTCGCCCAGTCAATTTAAAACCGTAATGGATGCGTTTTGGATTTTCAAACACGATTCCGGCGCATTGGCCAAGCTGGTCAATCAAATCGCTCTATGGAATGATCTGAAAAAGCTGTGATAATATGTTTCATGAATAAGACTGATCCCTTCGAAAAAGTGGCCGATTTAGTCCCATGGCTGGAGGGGCGTGGGGCGGAGGAGTTGCGGGGGTGGCTGCGGGAGGCGTTGGAGGAGAATAGTCGGCTGCGGCAAAAGTTGGGGCGGCAGGCGCAGCGGGAATTGGGGCAGGCGCTGGATTTGAGGGTGCTGAAACGGCAGATCGTGCAGGCGACGGCACCGCCCCCGGGCGGGTTTGTGGATTGGCGGGGAGCGACGGCCTACTGCAGGGCCATGGAAAGTGCCTGTGTGGATCCCCTTGAAGAACTGTTGCTGGAGGGGCCTGCCGCCGAAGTGGTGGAACTGGCAGAGTGGGTGCTCACCCTGACAGAGCGGGCTTCGGAGCACGTGCAGGACGCCGGGGAGGTCGGCATGATGTGGGAGACCGTCTGCGGGCCTTGCATTTGGAAGCTTGCCGGCGGGCGAAGCCGGACGGGGTGGCCTTGGCAGGGCGGCTTTTTGTGCAGGTTATTTCGAATGACTATTACCCCTTTCCGGACGTGGTCCATACCTATCGGGATCATTTTGGAGCGTCGGGATGGGCGGAGTTCCGAAGGCTCGCGGAAGAGTGACTGGCGGGGTTGCCCGTGCCGCCACCGGAACCACCGGAGACTGACTGGGAAATCCCGCGAAGGCGGGCGATGGCGGAAGGCAAACAGCGTGAACTCCAGCTTCGGAATATCAGGGAATTGAACAATTGAAGAAACCATGTGATCGCTTTGCTGAACCAGTGCCAGGAGGTGGAAACGGGGTGATGACCTGGTGCGCCTGCGCCATCCCAGCCTTGCCAACCGAATGGGAAATCCTTCTTGAGCTTTCGGCCTGACGGATCAGAATGGCCCACCGCCAGCCATCCACTGCTCCCGGAATCTTTCACAGCCTATGAAACGACACTTTCAGCTCCTGCTCCTCGCCTGCGGTATCGGATTCGCGGGGGCCGCTCCCCTGCCGGCCCAGGCCGGGAAACCCGTGGTGCTCTACAGCCGCACCTGGAATGCGGTGGGCGAAACCCGCTATCAGCCGGATGGCACCTACAGCGGCATTCTGGCCAGGCTGAAGGAAACCTGTGAGGTGCGGGTTTCGGCCGGGCCTGTCAGTGGTAAACTGTTGGAAGGGGTGTCGGTGGTGCTGATCGCAAACCCCAGCGGCAAGGCGGTGGAAAACCATCCCGCTCCCCGTCATTTGATCGCGGAAGACCGGGCGGTGCTGCTGGATTTTGTGAAGAGTGGCGGCGGCCTGATCCTGATGGGGAATCAGGAAAACCACAATCTGGAGACGAAGGAGACCAATGCTTTGCTGGCGGAATTCGGCATGAAATGGGAGGACCGCTATACCGATATCAAAGGCCTGCAACTGGCGCCAACGGTGCCGGTGATCGGGGGGCTGAAGTGGGGTTATTATGCCGGGAACACCCTGGTTTTGTCAGCCGGGCATCCCGCCCGGCCCCAGGCCTGGGTGCCGAATGATCTGAAGGTGTTGCCGATGAACAGCGCGCGAAATGAACCCGGCGTTTTGCTGGCTGCGGCCACCCTGGGCCAGGGCAGATTCATCGCAGTGACGGATGCGGGTTGGATCGGAAATCCCGTGCTGGAAGGCAAGGGCATTGCTGGCGTGGTGGTGCCGGGGGATAACAATGTGGAGATTTTCCAGCGCCTGATCGCATGGACGGCTGGTGCCGCTGGCGGGACAAAACCTCAATGAGCCTCTTCAGCGGGAGGCGGTCCGGGAGCCTGCCGCAGGCCGCCCTGCGGCGGCGATGAACTCCTGGATGGCTGGCTGCCCTTTGCCTTTGAGGCTGACCGCCCCGATGGCCATCGCTGCCGGGGGCGGATCCAAAAGAAGGAGGCGCACGCGCTCCCCGGCAAAGCAGCCAAAGCTCTCATGCACCAGGGCCACGCCCCGCCCGGCCTCCACCGCCGCGATCAAACTGCTGGCACTATCGTGTTCCTCAATCATCGGGGGCACCTCCCCATCCGCCGCAAACATGCCCTGCACCCATTCATGATAACCCGGATAGTCCCGCTGTGAATAGCCCACCAGGGGCTCAACGGCAAGGTCGCGCCAGGTCACGGCATGGCCGCTCTCCTTTCCTGCGGGCTGGTTCCGCCGCTGCGGGGGCGGGTTATTGCCCATGGCCGCAGAGCCCCGGATCAGCCAGGGATGGTGGGGATGCACCGCCACCCTCACCCCATAACGCCTCAATTCTTGAAACTCCAGTCCCCGCAACGCCGCTGGGCCCGGCACAATCGTCAGGACCAGGTGCAGGCGCTTCTCCCGAAGGCCTGACAACATTTCCTCCGTGGACAGATCATGCAGGACGACCCGCACCCCTGGCGATGTTTTCTGGAACTCCCGCAGGGCATGGGGCAGCAGTTCAACGGTGAGGGATGGCGCATAACCCACGTGCAGCTCCCCAGTGCATTGATTCGCAAAGGCCCGCACCGCCTCCCGCGCCTGATCCGCCCGGGCCAGCACGGCCTGGGCTTCGACCAGGAAAATGCGCCCGGCCTCCGTCAGCTTTACCGCTTTGGCACTCCGCTCCAGCAGGGCCACGCCCAGCTCCTCCTCCAGATCCCGGATCTGCCGGCTCAGGGGCGGTTGCGAGACATGCAGCCGGGTGGCGGCCCGCGTGATGTTCTGCTCTTCTGCCACCGCGACGAAGTATTTGAGATGCCTGAGTTCCATTCCCCGCGAGCATACCCGGCGGGTATGCTGAGGCAAGCAACTTGATATTTTCCTTCTGCCGGATCGGTTCCAGGCTCAGTCATTATGAAAATCGAATCCATTCCCTCCTCCCGGATCACCAAGCGCCCCTCCTCCGCCCGTGGCGCGGCGGACCATGGCTGGCTCAAAACCCAGCACAGCTTCTCCTTCGCGGACTATTATGACCCCGCCCACATGAATTTCCGCTCCCTGCGGGTGATCAATGAAGACCATGTCGCCGCTGGCATGGGATTCGGCACCCATCCGCACCGGGATATGGAAATTTTCAGCTATGTGCTCGGGGGTTCCATGGCCCACAAGGACAGCATGGGCAATGGCCGCACCCTGCTGCCCGGCCAGATCCAGCTCATGAGCGCCGGCACCGGAGTCACCCATAGCGAATTCAATCCGGATGCCAAACAGGACCTCCACCTGCTGCAAATCTGGATCCTCCCTGCGAGGGCTGGCCTGACCCCCAGTTACACCGAGTGGCATCCCAAACCCGAAAGTGACCGCGATCCCAAAGTCCTCGTCATCTCTCCGGATGGCCGCGATGATTCTGCCACCATCCACCAGGATGCCGAAATCTACCGCCTGCGCCTCACGCCCGGCCAGCCCATCCCGCACCAGCTGCGGCCAGGCCGGGGCCTTTGGCTCCAGGTCATGCGCGGCAGCCTGACCTTCGATGGCACGGCCCTCCTGGCCGGGGATGGAGCCAGCGCGGAAATCCCCGGCGACTATGCGATCCACGCGCCCGAACCCGCCGAAGCCCTGCTCTTTGACCTGAAATAACCAATCCCTCCCCAGCCCCTGGTCTCCGCAGGGAGCCGGGCCTGACCTGCGTTCTGCCGGGGCTTCCGGCGCAGGTGCTCTTGTATTTTGGCGCAAGGCTGTGAGAGGATACGCCCTGAGCGGACGGCCCCTGGCGGTCCGGGCCCTGAACCCTCCTTCACCTTCCGTTGAAACTCGCCGTCATCATCCCTTGTTATAATCACGCCCGGTATATCGGCGCGGCGATTGAATCCTGTCTCGCCCAGACGCGCCGCCCGGACCGGATCATCGTGATCGATGATGGATCCCGGGATGATTCCCCGGCCATCATCCGCAGCTACGCAGACCGTGGGGTGGAGGGCAGTGCCCGCGAAAACCGCGGGGCCCACAGCACCATCAATGAACTGCTGGCGATGGCCGCCCGGGACTGTGAATGGGTCAGCATTCTGAATAGTGATGACCACTACGCGCCGGACCGTTTTGAAAAATGCCTGCCCCTGCTGGAGGCGGATCCGGCGAAGCAGGTCGCCGTGAGTGCGATCCGGGTGATCGATGAAAACGATGCCGGCCTGGCTGCCAGCGAACCCCGGGCGAAATGGTTCCGGGCCATGTGGTCGCTTCACACTCCGGAGCGCGATCTCTGCGAGTGGCTGGGCGTGGGGAATTTCCCCGCCACCACCAGCAATGTCCTGGCCCGCACCGCGTGGCTGCAGCGGTTTCCCTTCCGGCCCTACCACTTCAACCACGATTATTATTTCCTCGCCCAGACGGTGCTGCGGGAGGCAATGGTGGTGCATCCTGACAAGCTGGTGAACTACCGCGTCCACGGCAGCAATACCATGAACAGCGAGCCGGCCCCGCTGCTGCGCGAGATGCTGCGCATGACCCTCGACCTCGCGCGCGATCTGGCACCGGAACTGGCGGCGGATCCGGCCCTGCGGGCGCGCTGGGCCCGCTACTGCCGCGCCCAGTGGGACAGCATTTCGAGCTTCCATGGCGGCCTTTATCAAACCCTGCTGGCCGGGGCGGCGGCTAAACTCACGGAGGAAGAAATCCTCCAGGCGGTTACGGCCCTCGGCACTACCCAATATCCGGAGTTGCTCACTTATCCAAATAAATCGCTCGTCAATCTGTGGGACGAATCCGGCCCGGTGACCGGCGCGGTGGGCCTGACCGGGAAATACGAGGCCCTGCGCCTGGCGGAAAAGGAAGCCAAAAGCCGCGCCCGGGGCTTCAGGGACCTTGCCGCAGTGCGCGGCAGCCTGACCCAATCCCGCTGGCTGGCTTTGGGCCGCACGATTGGAATCTGGAAACCGCCGGTATTGTCTTCCGGCTCCCCGGAGGCCCAGGCTGCTGCCCTGGCAGACGCCCTGCCGCGGCAGTTTTGGTTCTGCCTGGGAAAACGCCTTGGCTTTTTGCCAAAGGATAAACCGTAAACGGAAGCGGGTGCTGACGGCGGACAGAAACCGTCCGGATCAGGGATTCTTTTTGTTGAAAGCCTGCATGCCGGATTTGCTGGAGCCGGATTTCACCTTGGTGCCAGGGGAGGCGGTGGCTGGGGTTTTCACGGCGACTTTCGCAGCGGCGGCAATGGTCGCCGCAGCCGGTGGCGTGGCCACGGCCGCTGGCGGGGGGGTGGCAGCCAGCACCGGTGCACGGGTGTCAGGCGCTTTGCTGGCGGCTGGCGCAGGCACCGCCGGTTGCCCGTCCAGGCCTTGGAATCCCCAGCAGATATGCCGGGTGACCCGGGGCAGCAATCCACCGGTGAAGGTGTCGTTCATCCAGCCGAGTTCGACGGTGGCGGTGCGGGTTTGGCCGGCCGGCAGGCCCGCTTTCAGAATGGCCACAAGGTCGGGACGCGTCACGGGAAGGGTCAGGGCGCGGTCCCCGAAGGGATCCGCCAGGCTCAGGACGACCGGCTGGTCCTTGGCCGAAGTGCGGGTGGCGCGCACCCGGAAGGTCTGCAGGCTCCCCCCCGGCTGATCGATGAATTGGCCCAATCTTCCATCGGCGGTCTGGATGAAGGTTTCCCAATCCAGCAGCCAGTGCCCGTTTTCCTGCGCGACGCAGGCGATGATGGCCGGCAGGCTGCGGGGGCGCTGGGCCTGAAGTATGGCCACGGCTCCGTTAGGCCCATGGATGCGCCAGGGAGCGGGCTGAAAGTCAGCGGCGTTGATGGGCTCCGCCTCGCGGTTTTGGTAATAAGCCTCCAAAACCGGGCGGAGGCGGGCACTGTCCCTGATCAGGGCGGCGCGGGCTTCTGTGGTGCTGGCCGAGAGGAAGGCGGCGACCACGGGTTGGGCCGCGCGGCAGGCCGCTTCGAAGTCCACCGGTCCGTGGGCCGCAACCGTCACTGGCGCGGTGGGTTTGGGAGCGGATTCATGACCAGGCCAGAACACTGCGGCGATGATCGCAGTGGTGAGACCCAGCACCAACGGGTGCCTCGCTATGTTCAGGAAGGAGGCTGCACCCGGACCCGGGCAGGAGGGGGAGATGAGCGGATCAGCAGTCATGGCTGGCAGGAGTTGAAGGCATTGGCCGGGGGATAGGCCGGATTATTCGATATTGGCGATGTTGGTGATGGTCATGCCACTGGGAGCCCATGGGCCCGGCATCGCCGCTGCGGTGGTGGGATTGGCTCCGGTGATCCTGTTACGGGGCTGGCCGTCATGAGTGGTGAAACGGCCACCGGCATGGAACCAGGTCGCCCCGGAAGCCGTGAAGAGCGCATCCACTCCCTGATCCATGATGCGGCTGAAGGTGCTGTCGAGCGCGCCTGAGGTGCTGATCTTGGCCAGGTAGGTGCGGCTGGCCCCGTTGTAGCTGGTGAAGTCACCACCAATGATCAGGTTGGTGCCGGACAGGGTGCCAGAGTTGACTCTTCCGTCAGGACCGGTGCCGCCAGCCGTGAAGCTGGCGTCCAGGGCTCCGCTGGCAGCGACGATCCGGGCGAGGTTGTTCTTCGGCGCGGTAAAGGAACCACCCACCCAGAAGCTGGTGTCGGCGGAGTCGCCTTCAATCATGCGGACGGTGTCGGAGGCGGCAGTGGACAGAGTAGAGGTGAATCCGGTGTCGCGGGCTCCGGTGGCGCTGAGGAGGACCAGCTTGGCCCCGGCACTGCTGCCGTTCCAGGTGCCGAAGTCGCCGCCGACGAGGACCTTGCCATTGCCGAGGGGTTTGATGGCCTGGACGGCTCCGTTGGGGCCGGCGCTCCCACCGGAGTTGGGGGCGAAGCTGGTGTCGGTGGTGCCGTCGGCGTTGAGGCGGGCGATGTTCCGGCAGGCGATGCCGTTGACATGGGAGAACTCACCCCCAATGAGGATTTTGCCGTCGGATTGCGGGGCGATGACCCAGACTTTGCCGGGAGCCGCGTTTTGGGGGCGGAAGACGATTTTGGAGAGCGCGGCGGTGGCGGCGGTGGGGTTGCTGGTAGCGACGCCAAACGCGACCTGGTTCTGATCTGCCCAACCCGGCTCGGCGCTGGCCAGGCCGATTCGGAAGTAGCTGCTGATCGCCCCGATCGGCATGACCGAAGGATTCCAGCCGCCCGCCTGGCCGGGCAGGGCCTTCGCGAGGGTAAGACTGCCGCCGGCGCCGTAGAGGGCCTGCATCGCTGTCAGGTCGTAGAACATCTGGATCGAGCCGTTCACGTCGCCCTGACGGAAGTGGCGGAAGGCGAAGTTGTATCCGGTGCCACTGCCATAGCCGCCGGGAAGGTTTGAGACGCCTCCCGCGCCGTTATTGTTGACGGCGAGGTTGGCCGGCCGGTTGTTGATTGCGTCCATCCAAGTGGAGAAGTCGCCGGCCTGGCCGGCAGGGCCGAAGGCGTCCCACACGCCGTCTGCCAGGGATTCATTCACCACCGAGGAGGCAGAGAACTGGCCACCGTCAATGTCGAAGTTGACGAACTGATTACCGGACGCGCGCGACCCATTGCGCATCTTCATGCCGATAGCGAAGATCGTGTTGCCGTTGGCGAAGGAACCGGCGGCGTAGTTGCCAAAGCCGAGTGGTCCGGAGCCATTGGAGAAGCCAGGCCAGCCGGATGATGTCTGAATCGGGTTTCT
>Ga0114972_10004355_pt1 | contig 10538 bp, 5 predicted proteins | sample M_140807_EF_Meta_FD_87354 | JGI IMG/M metagenome (GOLD analysis project Ga0114972, IMG submission 87354) | Freshwater microbial communities from Lake Montjoie, Canada to study carbon cycling - M_140807_EF_MetaG | ecosystem: Environmental > Aquatic > Freshwater > Lake | place: Lake Montjoie... | reverse complement strand
GAATCCGCTTTTCGGCCTTGCCACTCTCCTGTTGCCATGATCATGAGGACGGCTTGTAGCGGAGGGCACGCCAACGAAATGCTCCCGTCATCGATGTAGGCTTGGGCGACGCGTTGCTGAGCTTCGGTGATGTGCAATACGCCATCGACGAAGGAATCTAAATCCTGGGTTTCAGGGGATAGTATCTTTTCATCAAATACTTTGAGCGGATTGTCGAACACTCGTCCAAAGAATCGCCTCACGAATCGGCTTGTGATTCGATAGCCCAAGCGGCTCGCTGGAACGTGAACTCCATGATGGGTCATGTCGTGAAGCGGCTCGAGCATTCCCTCTCGGATCAGGAAGTCGGGGTCGCGTTCCTCGGGACGTAGGCGGCACCATATTTCTGGAACGAACATGCTGATGTCATGTCCGACCTCGATGTCGGGTCCGATATGCCCCGCTGCGGTGCTGAAGCCGCCCAGTCCGGTGAGAATCATGCTGACCAAATAGGCGTTCAGATCGTAGACCATGTTGAGCGCATTGAAGGGCCCTTTGGTGAGCGCTCCTTCGCTTCCGGCTCCGGTCGTCGAGGGGCTTTTGCCCGTAAGCGAGCAGATGTAATCCATCAAAAGTTCCGGTAGCTCTTGATAGTGGATGGGGTTGTAAACAGCCAGCGATCGAAACCCTGATTTCAGGTCGGGAGGATTGTTCCTGCGTCCCGAGAGGATGGCGGATACGGGGACCGGGACCGGTGCCTCGGCCGAGACGCCTCGGAATAATTGGATCCCCCGGTACGCGACATAGCGATCGAATGGATCGGCGAGGTCCGGGCGGTCTTGGAGGTAGCGAGGGTTTTTCGATGGCTTTCCGTCGACCAAACGGGGTTGCGCCGAGGAGACGACATACTGCTCATCGCCATTGAGAAACGAACGAAGCCGATCTTGCATGGGCGGCGTGTATTTTTCGAAATCGATAATATCTGCAATCTCCGTCGCAACGCTGGACTTCGGTAACGGTTCAAAGTTGCAAAAGAAGTTTCCGACGTCCGCGATGTCGAGTTCCGTTTGCTGGTCGAGGCCGCGATGAACGGCGTCATCGGGTCGTTGGAATAAACGATATTCGCAATTCGCCACGAACTTGTAACTTTGGTCATCTCGGTGTAGTGGAGCGTCCAGCGCGCTGCCCGGTACCACGATGCTCGCCGTGATGTCGTCCTCGAGTTGGATCTTGCTCGCTGCAGCAAAGTCCTGTCGCAGTTTGTACATCCGCCAGCGCCCGGAAGCATCCAGTCCTACCCGAAGGTACATGCCGACCAACTTGCGGTTTTCGTACTTAAGTTCGTGTCCTGGTTCTCCGTTGACGATGTCGACGCTGAAGTGCGAACGCCAATCGCCATGCCACTCCGGTTTGTAAAAACGTTTGATGATGAATGCCATGGCGTAGATGTGTGACGGAATCTTCGCTAACCAAGCGTTGTATTCCTCGGTATACTCGCGCGAGGGTGTCAGCAATTTGATCACGCTGCCCAGCGATCGTGTGGGGTCGAGGACTTTGCGGCTCTCCCGTTGCGAATAATCCGGCTTCTCTCGAGCCTCATTCCTCCAGCGATCCCGGTAGCATCGACCAAAAATCTCGTCGAGTTTGACAAAGTCAGTGTCGATGTCAGCAACGAAAATCGATCCGCCTTGCATGTAGTCCCTGATCGATTTGCTGATCTCACTTTTGCCACCGCCGCTTACGGTGCATGGCTTGTGGCAAACCACGCCATCTCCTGCAGTTCCGAGCAATCGCCATGACGGTGCGCATGGGTGTTTCTCCATGCGGACTTTATAGCCACTAGGTGACATGTAAATCTTGTCAGGCTCCAGTGGAATTGATTGTTCCACCCCGTCCAAAGCCCAGCTGACTTTGCGTTCGAGGATGCTGGCGCGAGCATCTTCGCGTACGTAGAAAAGATTAGGGAAATTTCGATCGATTCCATAACCTGTCGGCTGCACATCGATGAACGCTTGGTAGTCTTTTACGAGATCCGCAAAGGTGCGGCCGTTGTAGCGTCGCGAGTTCCATTGGAAATCATCACCCAGGTTGTGCGTGAAGAATGCCAACGTTCCACCAGCATGCTCTTCCTCTACATTCCCCATCAAGTTCGCAGCATAACTGATCTGCGTTTTGACCTCTTTTTTGCAGTAACCAAAGTAGTTGTCTGCGATGAGGGTGACGATGACGCCCTCTTCGGTCCTGCAGGTTGCTTTGAAAGCAACGCCATCGTTGTACTTTTCCGAAGGGTCTCGCCAGCACATGGAGTCTCGACGCTGACGCTCTGTCGCTTGATCCCAATGCGGAAGCCCGAGGTCTTTCTTGGTGGCTTCCGTCAAGTGCGGAGCCAAGATGACACACCCGGTGTGCCCCGTCCAATGGTGACTATCGAGCGCAGCATCATGTTCGGGAACCAAGGGATCCCCGGCGTTGCCAAAGATCGATTCCACGAAGTCGAGGTTGCTGACCAATCCCCCCGGGGCGAAGAAACGAATCTCCATGGTTTGGTGGCCGCAGTATCCGGGTACCGCAGGACGGACGAGGGGGCGTATCAAAAGAGATACCCAAGAACTTGCGGGGTTGATGCAGTTCTTCGTGAACGGCAACTGCATGCTCGTTACTGGAGGTGTTACCGCTCGTTGAAAAAGAGCCGCGAAGACATGCTTGGGAACGGCTCGTTTGTCTCCCGCGATCGGCAATCCCCCTTCGGTGACGTGGAAGGTGCCTTGCGTGGTCCGTCGATCCGTTTTTGGATTGTGAAGCACCCCGTTGGCGAGCCGGTACGAGCTAACCAGCTCATTTTGAAACGTATCTTCTCGATCAGGCAAGCTGAGTTCGCGTGCCATCCCGTGATGGCTCAAGACCAGCGTGTATTTGGGAAGTTGCAGTGCCGCGGAAAGATTCAGGTCGGCAAAATGGTTTCGCAGGAATCTCTCAATGCGAGCGTCCACGGGAGCTTGTAACTGCGAGAGGAGTCGATTTTTTTCCTCAAGGTTCGCCAGCAATCCTTCCGGCAAATCGACCCGTTCCATCGCTTCTTCGTCCACCACCAGGTCGGAGGCAGCCATTTGCATGTAGAGGAATTGACGGAGCAGCTCATACGACTTTGGATCCCTCGCCGTCTTTCGACTCCAGGACAAGTTACGTTCCGGGAAATCGATAAGCCATCCGTAATCGATGGAGCTGTCGCCTTGACGCATTGGGTTCATAGTGAAGCGGGTGCTAAAGAGAAAATTGGCAGAATGCAGCGTGGAATCGCATAAAGAGAGGGTTGGAATATGGTAACGAATCGACGGCTGCAAAGCACCCAGCCGATACCCTTTCGCACCGATAGGTTGAAAGGGCCCGAGAATGATGGGCTGGGGGGCAAAGGGAGAGAAAATGGAAAATTGAGTTCCTCGAAAACGAGTTCTGACTGTTCTTTGCGACTTAGGGTACGAAAAGACACCGTCTTCACAAATCGATGTTCGAAAGAGACACTTTGTGGTGAGGAATACAAATGGAAGGGGATGGCATGTAAACCCGATACCGCCGTCCGTTAGAATTGGATTCCTCGATTTTCGAGTGCCGCAGGAATTGCAGCTTTGGCTGCGTTACTGGGTGAAAATACGTGTTTGTGAAAATTAGAGTAAGAAACGTTTAGGAATATCCATGGCGCAGAAGCGATTGCGTTCGGAGAGTTGGTGGAACGACCCATCGAATCCAGGGATGACGGCCTTGTATCTGGAGCGATTCCTGAACTATGGAATGACGGCTGGTGAATTGCAGAGCGGCCGCCCGATCATCGGCATTGCGCAATCGGCAAACGACTTGGCCCCATGCAATCGAGCGCACTACCAAACGATCACGAGGCTGTGCGATGGAGTTCGGGATGGGGGAGGGGTGCCGATGGTTTTCCCGATGCACCCTCTTCAGGAATCAGTCCGGCGTCCAACTGCCGCGCTTGACCGCAACCTCGCGTATCTTGCGTTGGTCGAAGTCCTTCATGGTTATCCGCTCGACGGAGTGATCTTCACCACGGGATGTGACAAGACCACGCCTGCTGCATTGATGGCGGCGGCGACGACGAATTTGCCGTCGCTGATTTTCAATGGCGGCCCGATGCTCAACAGCTATCTCGATGGAGAACTCGCTGGAGCAGGAACGATCATTTGGGAAGCACGACGTCGATTGAGCGCTGGTGAGATCGATGAAAAGAAGTTCATGGAATTGTTGGCGGCATCGGCTCCGAGCACTGGCCATTGCAATGTGATGGGGACGGCGCTTTCGATGAATTGTCTCGCGGAGGTTATCGGTCTGGCGTTACCCGGGACGGCTGCGATTCCAGCTCCGTATCGCGAGCGAGCCCAAGCCGCCCATGCGGCTGGCAAGCGGATCGTCGAAATGGTGCATGAGGATTTGCGTCCCTCTGCCATCATCACGCGCGAATCGCTACTCAATGCGATACGCGTGAATACGTGTTTGGGTGGTAGTACCAATTGCCCACCCCATTTGCTGGCCGTTGCAAAGCATGCTCATGTCGAACTTGAATTGCAGGATTGGGAGGACGCAGGGTACGAATTGCCATTGTTGACGAACTTGCAGCCAGCGGGTGAACTCCTGGCGGAGGATTTTCATCGAGTCGGTGGGTTGCGTACGGTCCTGCGAGAAATGCTTGCGCATGGCTTGTTGAATGGTGAGACGCTATCGGCCAGCGGACGAACCCTTGCTGAAAATATCGCGGATGCGCCGCTGCCTGATGGTACCGTGATACGCACGATCGAGAATCCGGTGCGGACTCAAGCTGGATTCATGGTGCTGTCTGGTAACCTATTTGACGCGGCGCTCATCAAAACCAGCGTTATCAGTCCTGACTTTCGTTCGAAGTACCTAAGTCGTCCTGGAAGCGAGAATGCGTTTGAAGGGCGAGCAGTGGTTTTTGAGGGCCCTGAAGATTATCACCATCGAATCAACGATCCGGCACTCGAGATCGATGAGAATTCGATCCTAGTCATTCGAGGGTGTGGGACGTTGGGATTTCCTGGGAGCGGCGAAGTGGTGAACATGCAACCGCCTGACCGCTTGCTGAGAGCTGGCATCAAGGAGTTGCCTACCTTGGGAGACGGACGTCAAAGCGGTACATCGGCGAGTCCGTCGATCCTAAATGCTTCCCCGGAGGCCGTGGCTGGAGGGGGATTGGGCAAGCTGCATACGGGGGATCGCATTCGCATCGACCTGAATGCGCGACGGGTAGATGCATTGGTGCCTGAGGCGGAGTGGAGATCCCGAGCGGAATCAAGCTCCATGGCGATTCCAGAGAACGCGACGCCGTGGCAACGGTTATACCGAAACCACGTTGGTCAATTGCATACAGGTGCTTGTTTGGATTTTGCATGCAGCTTCAAAAACGTCTGCGAGCGAGTGCCGAGACATAACCATTGATGGTCCAATGGTACCAATGAGAGATAAGCTACACGAGGTTTGAAGCGGAGGACGATCTAAGGTTCACCAAGATGCTTTTTGAGGATATCAGCCCATATGCGATATCCTTCGTGGTTGAGATGAAGCATGTCCGATTTAAAGTATCCCTCGATGGGGTGTCCATCCGCGTCGAGGAATGAGTTGGCCGTAGGGATGAAGTGGACCTGCGATTGCTCGGATGCGATTTGTTCGAGTTGCTGGTTGACTAATTGGATTTTGTTCCAAAGCTTGAAGCGGGATGGTGTCGGTGTCACCGCGATCAGATAGACGCTGGCCGTCGGCTGCTCCTTAAGAATCGACCCAACCACGATTCGGGCCAATTTGCCGACGGTCTCGGGAGTCACATCGAGGTCTTTGCCGACGATATCATTGCCAATGAAAACCATCGCTTTGCTGAAGGCGAGGTTGTGGATGAGTTTCGGGGTGTAGATTGCCAAATCGCGGTAACGCGCACTTCCGTAAGCGCGGCGAACCATGCGGTAGGGGGCCATGTCGCTATCGATGGTATCCCAGATCCGAAAACTAGAGCTCCCGAGACAAACGATGGTATCTTCGGAGCCGGCAGTTTCGTTGGTTGCAGAGAGCTTTTCGACGTCCTTCTCCCATTCCAGAGCCGCTTTCCGAAAGGGTGCCAGTAGATATTGAGTCTCACTGTCCGTAATTCCAAATATGGGAGAGTTATCCTGGATCTCAGCGGTTTCGTGGGTCCAGGCGATGGAGAATGAAACGACCCATGACGTTAAAAGGACAGGCCAAAGGAAAGATCGCTCGCGATGCATGTGACCGCTTGGAGCGTCTGTACCAGGTGTTGGGTTCTGTGTATCGGAGGGGTGTGATTGCATGGATCCACCTCGTGTCAGCGTAGGAAGAGGAGGATCAAGGCCCCCACGATGATGCGATAGATCGCAAAGGGGAGAAACCCGTGCTTGCGAACCCAATGCATGAACCAAGCGATCACGGCTAGCGCGACAATGAAACTGGCTCCGAAACCGATCGCGAGCGTTACCCATTGCGATCCTTCGAGGGCGACGGGTTCCTTGATGAGAAACTGCAGGAGTTTATATCCCGCAGCGGCAAACATCACTGGGATGGACAGGAAAAAGCTAAACTCCAACGCTGCGACTCGAGACAGACCCATGACTTGCCCACCTGCGATGGTGGCCATCGATCGGCTGGTGCCTGGAAAGGCGGCGGCCAAGATTTGTGCGGAACCGATCGCGATCGCTTGCTTCAACGACATACTCTCCATGGTCGACGTGGACGCCTTGGCAGAGAACGCTCGGTCGATGAGCACCATGGCGAAACCACCGACGATCATGGCAATAGCGATCACGGTGGGGCTTTCGAGATTCTTGTCGCTCCACTTATCGATCAACAAGCAAGGGATCGCGGTGACGACAAAGCTGATCAGGACGAGCATGAGCGGATGTGCCATCCAATGCTTCGAGGGCGATTTCGTAGTGTCGTTAGCAGTGTCGATGTCCGTTGGATCTTGGTTGGTCGAAGAGCCTCGTATTGCATTCCAAAATGAGTGGGCGAATGCCAACAAGCGTTGTCGGAAATAGACCACGACGGCGAGGATCGCACCGAGTTGGATGACGACCGTGAACATTTTCCAAAACGGGCTCGTCAGGTCGGTACCCAGGATCTTTTGGCAAATCACGATGTGAGCCGTCGAACTGACCGGAAGGAACTCGGTGAGCCCTTCGACGATACCGGCGATCAAAGCGACGAGGTAATCCGACATGATGGGGGTAATGGATCGAGAGTGCTTTTTTGGGGAAATCCGGACGATTCCAAATAAAAACCCGGATTGGCGGAAACCGCCAACCCGGGCTCGTTACTCATCATAGTAGCTTGCAACTCGTGCGCATGTCCTAGGAAATCCCAGGATACGCCGAACTACAAGTCGGGGTCGAGGCTGCATGTCATGGGCAGCCCGCCGGCATGCCTAAGACGCCCCACCCCTTTGGCTAGTAGAACACGGATTCACTAAATCACCTCCTTTCGAAACGAGCCAGACCGCCATATTCGCCAGTTGCCTAGATACGGAATAATGCGGTACGGATACGCACGCTGCGATGCGTTTCGCAGCACCGACTGCATTCTAGCTCGCGCCGGAAAGCGAAATCAATCACGGGTTGGTGATAACCCTAGGAATAAACCCCCAAATACCTGGAAAACACTGGAAATCGCGCGTGATCCATGTCCCAAAAACTTCTTTTGAAGAACAAGACTGGCTGGACAGATCCCCGCTGGGAAGGGGGTTTACGGGTGGTGAGACGCTGATTGGGTGCTGATGGGATGGGGCGTCACTTGCGGGATTTATCGGTTGCTACACCGAGAGCAATTATTCCGGTAAAGCCAGCAATCGGGTGGCTTCTTCGTGTAGGAAACCGACGTCCATGAAGGGCTCGTAGCCGATGTCTTGCCAGCGGATACGTCCTTTCCCATCGACCAAGATTGTTCCGTGAAGCGGTTGGCCTTCGAAATCATCGAAGCAACGGAAGGACTTGAACACGTCGAGATCTGGGTTTGGAGCCAGCGCCAAATTCATTTGTCCGTCGTAGCGTTTGAGGGCTTCGGCAAGAGAGTTTGCGTTTTCCGTACTGATGCCGACGATTTCGATTCCTGCCTGTCGGAACTTATCGGTGGCAGGAGAAAAATCGCGGAGTTGTTCGGCGCAATGGAGGCATCCGAATCCGAGGTAAAGGATCAGGATGTATGGTCTTCCGTCGAGCGACTGCGACGAGCGATCTCCGCCCGGCTGTGTGCTTGGTTGCGCGGTGACATGCCAGCGTGGAGCAATGGCAGGGGACCATCGGATGGGTCCTAATGTGTCCAGAGGTGGTCGATCTCCGAGATCTTTTGGCGGAGTGGGACGAGCTCGCCACGTTTTGTCGGGGACCAAGGGAGACGCGATGGGTTGAACACGCTCGATGATTGTTTCGTCGGGATCGCTGGTCCACGCTAAATCGAAGCAGCGTTCGGCGGCTTTTTTCCGAAGTTCCTGCCATTGGGCCAGGGACTTGGAATCGGGTTGGCGCGCGATGGCTTCGTTGGTGATCCACGCGAGGGTCGCGGCGGGAAGAACCTGTCCAGGTGCACCATCGAATGACTGTTGGGATTGTTGGACGGCCGTGTTGTAATCTCCCGCTTTGCAGCACCATTCCATCCGAAGGTGGGAATCCACCCAACTGCGAGTATGATTCGAGAGTCGAAGGGCAGTGCGGAAATCCCCGCGAGCGGCAGCGAGGTGTGCATCGAGAGCCGTGAGGGCAACCCCGAGTCGATGATGCCGATACTTAAGGGCGTGGATTTTGCGTTCGCGCTCTTGAACTTCGAGGCTTTCCGATTTCCATTTTGCTTCATCGAAATCCCGAGGGATGGAATCCACTAGGGACGACTCGCTTTCGGATCCGTAGAGCGAATCGGGCACCGGGGTTGGATCGTCCAAGGTTGGTGGGAGAATCTTTGCCGTGGATGTGTCTGGCGGGGAAATCGCGGTCCATTCATGACGCAATCGTCGGCGGGTTTCGACGAGTACGGTCCTCAGCGCATTGGCTTCATCCATTTTGCCAAGTTCCGCGAACGCGATCCCTTGGAGTCCTAGCGATTCTTCATGCGGCAACGTATTTTCAGCCCCGTCAAGGTAACGGGATTTTGCGAGTTCGAGCATTTTTTCCCAACGGCGATACGAGCGAAGGGATTGTAGTAATCGTTGTCTGCCGAGGTTTGCACTGCCGTTGCCATCAGGTGCATTGTATTGAGGATGGCGAGGAAGTTCGATCATGTTCTTCGAGAGTTCGATGGCTCGCGATACGGCTCCGAGGTTCAACCAATTTCGGATTAGCCATTCATTATTGTGGGCATAGTTGTGGATTTGATCGGGCAGGACCCGATCTCGCATCATGTGTGCATGATCGACGCGCGCGGATGCTTCCTGTTGCCATGCTGCGTCAAAGTAGCGGTTCAACCGAGAGTACGTATGACCGGGCATGTGCCACATGTGGGCGATGCCTGGGGCGCTCGGACCACACTCTGCAGCGGCCGAGATGGCTAGATCCTCTTTGCGGTAGTCCCAAAGATGGATTCGGAAGTGTTGAGCGGGATGGTGAGGGTTAGCGCGAAAGATCTCTGACAGGAGCGCATCGATGGCTAGGTGGCTTTGGATCTCGATTCCTTGGCTTTGATTTTGCCAGTATTGCAAAACCAGAAGGGCTTTCACTTCGACATCGTTGGGATAATCCACAGCGATGTCTTCGAGTTCCTTGGCGTAATCCTTCAATCGCTGTTTTCGTCGGTCTCGAATTTCGTCGGTGACAGGCGGGGATTTTGGTTTCTTCCTATGGTTCTTGGCTTTCGCATCCGCAGTGCTTGCTGCTTGGTCAGAGGTGCTTGCTGCTTGGTCACTAGCGGCATCTTTTGGCGGAGTTGGCCAGTCCTTGACACGTTTGCTCCACGCCTCGATCAATCGCCGTTCGAGTTTATTCGCTGAGTCGATCCGTCGCATGGCTTGCTCGATGAAGCCGGACGAACGTTCGGGGTTTTCGACGTTCGCGCGTGCGATACCCCAATAATGGATCGGGCAATCCGGATCGATTGCGGCGGCTTGCCTGAACGATCGTTCGGCTTCAAAGTACCAGAAGCCGTGCAATTGGGAGAGTCCTTGGTCCAGGAATCGTTGCGCCATGGGGCTCGGTGTGGACGATTGCCAGTGGACATTCCCCATCCCCGGCATCAAGTAGGCTGCTTGGCGTGGTCCTTCATTGAAGGCTTCGGCGTGGAAGGAGTGACCGGGTTGTGCATTGGTGGATTCCGGTGTTTGCGGCACAGCGCTAGCCGCATGGCAAAGCATGAGTGCGATGGAGCCTAACGATAGTTTCAAAGTGTGCATCGAAATTTTATGGCAGATTTAATTGCCGAGAGTAGCGTCGAGTAGGAATCGATGGAGTGGGGCCGGCTCACAGTTCCGACGAGGCGCGTAGCGCTGTCGCGGCAGCTTCGTGATCTGTGGTATCGGCAATGATTTTTCCATCGCGAAGGACGATATTCCGGCG
>Ga0114972_10004354_pt1 | contig 10539 bp, 13 predicted proteins | sample M_140807_EF_Meta_FD_87354 | JGI IMG/M metagenome (GOLD analysis project Ga0114972, IMG submission 87354) | Freshwater microbial communities from Lake Montjoie, Canada to study carbon cycling - M_140807_EF_MetaG | ecosystem: Environmental > Aquatic > Freshwater > Lake | place: Lake Montjoie... | reverse complement strand
CCGGCCCGCTGTAGGTTAGCACACTGGAGGGATCTTCGCTCGCCCAGGGGTTCCAGGACTGGAATTGGTGCAGGTCCTGGAGCCATGGGTAGATCACAGCAGGACTGGCCCCGATGGCAAGGCTGCGGGTGTAGCGGAAGGTGTCCGGTTTTCTGGAGATGACGATGAGGAGCGTGATCAGCAGCAGGGCAAGAACGATCAGGGCAGGAATCATGGCGCGGTTTTTGGGTTTGAGCGGTTTGGATTCGGTGGGAAGGAATGGGCTATAACCGGAATGAATCTGAACAGAAGAACACAAAGGCCCTGAAGCAAATTCATCCACAAGGTAAGCCTTGCCTGAGGCCTGACCCTCCTTCGGCAATGCCCATGATATACTCATGTCCGGGACGGGCTTTGCAACTGATCGGTGCTATCATGTCCCTTGGCACTGAGCACCAGGCCGGCGATGAAAAGGCCCATGGTGATGCGGTAACGGCGGAGCAGGAGCGCTGGGGATGACATGCCACCACGAAGGGACGAAACACCGCAGCATCAAGCACGAACCGGCCCCCACCTTTCCTGGCGATGAAACATGGTAATTCCCCAAGCCACTCCGGCAGGTGATGCCGGGCTTCTCCTCTAGAGTTTGAAGCGGGGGTTCTGGCTGAGGAATTCCAGCGGGTTTTGATAGAGAATACGGTCGATGAAAGTGGCGTCGTAGCCGCGGTGGCGCATTTGCAGGGCGGTGCGGGGGACGGCGAGGGGATCGCTGTGGCCCCAGTCGCAGGCGCTGTTCAGCCAGATGTGCTGGTGGCCGTAAAGTTCCAGCATATCGATGGCGCGGTTCGGGGTGGCTTTGCTTTCCGGATAGAGGGTGATGCCGGCCCAGAAGCCCCGGTCCAGCACGAGGGGGGCAGTGTGTTCCTCCACGTGGTCGATGATGACGCGCTCCGGGCGGAGGGTGCTGAAGTTTTGGATGGCATCCAGGATGAGCCGGGTGCCTTTCAGCTTATCCTCCAGGTGCGGGGTGTGCACGAGGACGAGCTGATCATGATCGGCCGCCAGCTGAAGGTGTTTTTCAAGAATGAGGAGTTCGTTGCGGCTGTTTTTATTCAGGCCGATCTCGCCGATGCCGAGGACGTTAGGCTTGGCAAGGAGATCCGGGATGAGGGCGATGACGTCATCGGCCAGGGCGGTGTCCTCGGATTCCTTGGGATTGATGCAAAGCCAGGTGTAGTGCGGGAGGTGATATTTGGCCGCGCGCCGTGGCTCGTATTCGGTGAGTTGCAGGAAGTAGTCGTAAAATCCGTGGGCGTTTTTCCGGTCGTAGCCGGCCCAGAAGGCGGGCTCGCAGACGGCGGCGCAGCCGGCGGTGACCATGGCGGCATAGTCATCGGTGGTGCGGCTGACCATGTGTCCGTGGGGTTCGATGTAGCGCATGGAGGGGAAAAAGTTTCGGTTTTCAGTGGACCTTTCTCAGCAGGGCCAACGGAGAGAAATGAGGCGGGCCGGCCGGCCACTTTGGGAAGGGCTTAGCTGAGGTTCGGTTCTTTTTTCGGGGCACCGAAGGCTCCCTGGATGGTGGCGGCGGGGATGGGTTCCTGGCTTTGATCGCTGAGGGATTCCAGGATGCGGCGGGCGCGGTGGGGCCCGGTGCTGAGCAGGATGGGCAGGGCCTCCCGCAGGGCCTCCAGCCGGTAATCCCCGTCCTGGCCGTGACGCTGCACACGATCCAGGAAGGAGGCCAGATCCAGCAGGCTGGCGCGGGCGGCGATGAATTGGAGGTCCGGCAGGGAAGGCATAAGGGGGAGGATTCCGGATACGAAGGGTGCCGGGTAGCTCTATCCCGGTGGGCGGCGCGGCACCCTCGTAAAAAGTTAGAAGCTGCCGGGAGTGAAAAGATTCATCGGCACCACGGGAGCTTCTGCCGCAGCCAATCCAGGACCAGGAGCCCGGCCACTGCCCATGGCGATGAGCTGGCTGACGGTGACAAAACGATAGCCCCGGGCCAGCAGGCCATCCAAGGTGGCAGGCATGGCATCCACCGAAGGCGGATGGATGTCATGCACGAGAATAATACCACCCGGATGGGTCTGGCCGAGAATGCGGCTGGTGACGACAGCGGGGCCAGGCCGTTTCCAGTCTTCCGGATCAACGGACCAGAGAATGGTAGGGTAGCCGTATTCGCTCATGATGAACTGCTTCTGGCGGGCAGTGATGGCTCCGTAAGGGGGGCGATACATCCGTGGGGCGTTGCCGGTGATGTTCACGATACCGGCCGTGGCGCGGTCGAGTTCACTGCGGATAGCACTGTCGCTGAGTCCGGACATTTTGGGGTGCGTCCAGGTGTGGTTGGCCAATTCATGGCCATCTGCCACAATGCGGCGGATGATATTCGGATAGCGGGCGACGTTGGTTCCGACGCAGAAAAAGGTGGCCTTGATGCCCCGGCTGGCGAGCATGTCCAGAAGGCGGGGCGTGTTGGAGACATGCGGGCCGTCATCAAAGGTGATGGCGATGAATGGGCCATTGACGCCTTTCACTCCGCTGTAGCTGAGTTGGGTGCCCGGAGGCAGGCTACCGGTCGGCAGGTTCACCCCTTGGTTCTTCAGGCCAGGACGGGAAATCGGTGGTGGGCCAGCTACGGTGTGGCCCGCTTTTTTACGCTGACAGCCCGTCTGGGTAAAGGCGAGGGCCAGGAGACAGAGAAGAGAAAAAAGCTTCATAGGAATAAGAAAAACGGGGAGTTTCAGGACTACCATGCCGGACGGGAAGGCACCGGTCAAGAGCGGGTCATGCCAGCCGGTGAAGGAATGAATGACGTGCCGCGAAGCTGGAGCGCAGCATTTGGAATGTGGCTTGGGCGTTATTATTCCTCCTTGGCATCAGCGTGTTTAGCCACTCCTCCAGCGGCGGCGACGAGGCGGTCGACGGCGACGAGGTGATTGTAAGGCACCCGGCGGCGGGCGTATTTATTTTCCAACTGGGAGCGCAGCGACTCCAGAATGTAGAGCGGCACAGGATCGGGGTGCTGCCAGTCGGCATCATTTTTCAGGGTGGTTTTAATGTCCCATGACTTGCCAAACTTCCGGGCGCGGTAATACCGCCATTGCCCGGTCTCTTCGTCCTTTTCATGCCATTCGTGGGATTGCCTCATGCACGGAAGCTGCCGGAAAATTCCTCGCTGGCAATCGGGGAACTCATGCGGGGTGGCGGCAGCGATGACGGAAACCATGAGGCGTTTTGCCAGCGCCGCTGCGGGGAGCCTTGGCAAAGCGCCATGGATTCCAGGAACAGACCCGTTGACTCGATTTCTGTAATTCCTTGCAGATGAGCGACCCCCGTGATTTCACCGGTTCCGGCACAAGGAATGCAAAAGAGGGGATCCATCCGCTTTCCGGCGGATGCACAATCAATCCAACCCTCCCTCCCTCCCCTGATGAAACCCATCCAATTCTCCTCCCGCTCCCGCACTGCTTTTGCTTTGATCGCCCTCGCTGCCGCCACTGTGGTGGTCAGCTCCTGCCGCACCACCGAGGGCTTTGGCCGCGATCTGCAAAAGGTAGGTCATAAAATCACCAACGAGGCGGAGCGCCACGGCTGACCTCCGGGCGGCTTATTCCTGGCCGGGGCCTGATTCGGGCTCCGGAGACGCTGGATCGGCTGGCATTTCCGGCGGCTGCCAGGCCTGCAGAGGTCTGACAGGATTTCCTGGCAGGGGCCGGCGTCTTTCAAAGATGTTGGGGGCCAGGAGAGCCGAGGTGTCATAGGCATCGGCCATCATTTCCAGCTTGGCATCGATGTTATCCACGTGATGCAGCAAAATCGCCTCCGGCGTGCGGGGCAGCACGGGGGAGCCAAATTGGTATTCGCCGTGGTGTGCGCCAATCAAATGAAGGAGATGCAGGCGGACGCTTTCGCTGGCTGGCATCAGGGCATTCCATGCCGTTCCGGCGCTTTCCATGAGCTGACGCCAGAGCCGGTTCACCAGTTCGATGCCCATGGGGATGTGCCCCATCAGTTCTCCCGCCTCGGTGTAGGGCATGTTGAATCCGCCCCGGTCATAGCAGTTTTCCCAGAGCTTCCCACAGTCGTGGAAAAGGACGCCAGCCACCAGCAAATCCCGGTTGGAGGCAGGGTAGACTGCAGCCAGGGCGAGGGCGGCGCGCATCATTTGAGCGACATGCTCCACCAGCCCCCCGCGGCGGGCGTGGTGGTATTCCCGCGCCGCACCGGTGCGGCGGAAGCGCTCGCCAAATTCCTCCAAAAAGAGCTGGCACAGGGCATGCAGCCGGGGATCCGCGATGGCCTGCGTCATGATGAGGATGTCCGCGTAATCCCGTTCCTGCTTTTCGCGCAAGGCGGCTGGGCCGCCCAGCACGGCCTGGCATTCCGCCCCGTCGAGTTCCCGCCAGGTCCATTGCCGGGGCTCCAGGCCATAAGTGCCGCTGCTCCATTCCCCCTTGATGGAAATGAAGGACCCGGCCTGCAGGGCCTTGGCCGCAGCATAGACCGCCGCATCGCTCCACACCCGCAGGACAAGGTGATCGCTGGCGTCCGTCAGTTTCCATTCAAGGAATTCGGAACCGCTTTTGGTGGGCTTCACCTGGCTGCGCTCCACCTGCAGGTGCACTTCTGCCGCGAGGGGGGAATCGCTGGTGGCCTGACGGATTTGACGGATGCTGAGGAGGTCCATGCTGCCATTCTGGCGCTATCTTTAGCCGGGATCAATCCCGGGCAATGGAAAAGCCGGTGATGCCCAGAGGTGCTGGGGAGACAGGATGCTCCTCCCACTCCTTGATATAATGGGCGACGGCGGAATTGTCCTTAAGTTCAATTAGGAAAGCCGCCAGTTCATCGTGGTCCCGGGAAAGGACCAGCAATTCCACCCGGCCATCCGGCAGGTTTTTCACCCAGCCGGAGACCTCATAGCCCGCCGCCAACTGGCGGACGGTATAACGGAATCCCACCCCCTGCACGCGTCCACTGTAAAAAACCTGTCTGGCAATCATGTCATCCCTGTGGCGCAGAGCCACCGCCTCCGCAAGCTGGCAAGCGGCGGGTTCCGCCCTTCCCGCCTTCCGATGGACCGCCCGCCTGGGATTGGTGGTGCAAAACTTTTGATGGCGGCCTGGACAATCCAGCGTTTCCTGCGGCATGCCCACCTCTTTCCTCCTGACCCTTCTCCTTTTTTGTTGTTCCATCACCGCCAGCCATGCCGGAGCCAAAATAGAAGGCGGCACCCGCTTCAAATTTGTCACCCCCACCCGCGTCACCCTCGGCTGCGACCGCATTGTGAATCCCAGCCGGGAAAACGCCACCGGCACGCTCATGCTCCGCCTCTGGGCCGTGGACCAGCCTTATCAGGGAGGCGGCATCCAGGGCAAGGTCATCGCCAGTGCCCGGTTTGAGGGCCTGAATCCGGGAAATGTCTACACCAACCCCAGCCGCACCCTGGACGTTACGCTCCCCCCCGCCAGACGGGCCTACAGCCTCTGCCTGACACTCATGGAATTCTCGGGCGGGGAATATGTGATCTCCGACTACCGGAACTTCCAAGGCACCACCGTGCTGGGTCCCATCGATCTGTTCAGCCTCACAGGCCCATGGAGCTGGCAGAGCAGCACAGAAGGCGGCACCATTGAACTGGAGGTCGCCAAAATCTCGCACAACCGCCCCGGCGGCACCGGCAGCCTGCGTCTGGCCCTGTGGGCGACGAAGCAGCCCTATCAAGGTGGAGGCATCAAGGGTTTTATGATCGGCACCCTGCAAAAAGACGCCCTCAAGCCCGGCAACACCTATACCAATCTCAAAAACACCCTGAAATTCATCAAGCCCCCTGCCGGCGGGTATTATGTCAACCTCGTCCTCACCGAATTCAACGGAAGCGATTATCTGATTGTCGATTCCATCGCAGGAGCCAAGCCGGTGATTTTCCGCTGATGGTTCCATCCATGAATTCCGTTGCTGTCCTCAGCCACAACGTCCGTCACAGACTTCGGATACCTTTTACTGAAATAACGCAGTCCATAAAATGGCCTGAAGTGACCGGGCTTTTGTCACTTGCCTTCCGGACGCTGGCGTGTTTTGATCCAGTTCCCATCAAGACAAGCCGGTGTGGCGGAATGGTAGACGCGGCGGACTCAAAATCCGTTGCCCTTTAAAGGCGTGTAGGTTCGAGTCCTATCGCCGGTAGTCTTGGGGCTTTTTCCTGGATGAATGGACCGGAAGGATCGCGGCCAAGCGGCATGGCGGAACGGGCTGACTTTCCAGACTTGCGGAACTTCTGTTTTCAGCGGTCAATAGATCATGAAAAGGCAACTATCCCTGCTGGCCGTGGTGCTCTGGGCCTGGCTCGGGCCGGACTCCGTCTCCGCCCAAACCAAAACCTCCGGGCCTGCCCTGGAACCAGTAGTCGCGGCCTTGGAGCCCGTGGCGCTGCGCACCGCCCTGGCCCGTCCCCCGAAGGATGCAAAGCGCACCGTGATCGTGCCAGCCAGGGAAGATGCGGTGCTGGGTCTGACTCATCTGACCAAAGAGGAATTTGAGGCTGCCGGGCTGGACTGGGATCAATTCATGTCCAAAGCCTCCGCTGCGGCCACCCGGCTGCTGGCCACCATCAAGCCCGTAGTCGCGCGGGACAAGGCCGGCCAAATCGCCTACATCAAGCTCAAGAGCGAGCGCCCTTTTGCCGCCAGCATGATCCTTTCTCCCCGGATAGTTCCCCTGTTTCAGGGATTTCTGGGGGATCGCCTCGTGGCCCTGGTGCCGGACCGGAATACTGTTTACCTGTTTTCCCGGAACTTCGGGGAATTCCAGGCGTTTGGGCAAAAAATTGTCGATGACCATGCGGATGCCGTCTATCCCTGCAGCATTGAGGCCTTTGAAATCAGCCGGGATGGTGTGGCCTGCATTGGTGGTTTTGATGATGGGGCGGATCCCCTGCCCTCCCTGGAAATTTCTGAGGAAAACGACAAGGCGGCCCCTGCCCGGCCGGAACTGCCTCCAAGCGGGGAGGTGAAGCCCAAAACCTCCTCCACCGTGCCAAAACGTAAGGAAACCAGGGCTCAACCTTAATTGTGGTTAAAATTTAAATTTTAATGAAACTTCTACTGGTTATTCTCAACCTTGTGAATAAACTGGGTGAGACGGAACTGTCACGAAGGAGGGATTGCAGATCCTGAGAAAGATTCGCAACTCCAGGAAAACCTTAAGAGAAATACACGAAATCGGTCGCAAATCTGCATTCCCGTGCTAAACTGTCCGACCTATGGCTACCACCAAACGAACCAGGTTCTCCCGACGGCTTCCGGATCATGTTACAGACGAACTCGTGGCTGCCCTTCTTAAACCGAAGGTGTATGACTTCAATAGTCTGTTTGAAGCTGTTTATGAGTGCTTGAAATTGAGGAACGCCGTGAGTGGCGGGGAAGAGATGCTGCGTCTGCGGGCGTATGAAAAGCTTCAAAATCTCGTCTCGCGCGGCATGGTCGAAAAGAACGTGAAGCAATACCGCGGGCTCGAAAAACTCAAGGACGCCCTGACGCCCCCTGAGCCAATCGTGCCCGTCGCGGCCACTGCTTAATGTTCTCCGGGGCTACCGGCGTTCCGAACACCACCACCCAATACTAAAACCCAACAGCCGTCCCGGTCAGTTTCCCTGACCGGGACGCTTTTTTTGAGGGGATGGAGCCAGCCGGCCTCCACCCTGGGTGCAGCAGAAAGAAGAATTTGCATCAAGTCAGGAATGAGTGACGTTGGGGGATCATGGAAACGTCCGTCACATCCGCCCCCCTTTGGCAGCAGCATGCCCAGCGCACGGTGCGCCGGATGAATCTGGCCTGGTGGCTGGAACTTTTCGCCCCATGGACGGCGGGCCTGAGTCTGGTGGTCCTGGCCGTGGTGCTGGTGATGCGCCATCTGGACTGGCCGCTCCCCGGGGGAGCCACCACGGCGGCGCTCTTTGGGCTTTATGGGTTGACGGGCTTGGGCTGCTGGTGGGCGGGGAGACGGCGTTTTTGCGCCGGACCGGCCGCCATGGTGCGGCTGGAGTCCCACCTGCACTTGAATAATGCACTGAGTGCTGCGGCCGCCGGAGTCACCGCCTGGCCGCCCGCCCCGGCTCAGGTGGAGGACGGGCTGCGCTTCCGCGCCGCATGGCTGGTCGCACCGGTGATGCTTACTGTCTGCAGCCTGTTGCTGGCTTTTCTGTTGCCGGTCTCCGGGAAGGCGGTGCCCGCTACCCTGCCCCCGCCCCTGGCCCTGACGCGCGCCGCCGAGTTACTGAAGCTCCTGGAAAAAGAGGAAGTGGCCGACCCTGCCGCCCTGGACAAGGCCAGGGAGCAGCTCGAAGCCCTCCTCAACCAGCCGCCCGAGGATTATTACAGCCACCACAGTCTGGAAGCCGCTGATACCCTGGAAACCGCTCTGGCCGAAGCCGCCGGTCAGCTGGCCAGCCAATTGAAGACCGCGGCGGACGCCGCCGAGTCCCTGGAAAAATACGATAGCAGCCTCAGCCCCACCGCCCGGGAGCAGTTGCAAAGTGAAATGGAAAACGCCATCGAAGGCATCAAAAACTCCTCCCTGGGGGCCAGCCCGGAATTGAAAAATCAGCTGGCCAACCTGGATCCCTCCAAACTGAAGGAGATGAACCCGGAGCAGATGAAGCAGATGCTGGACAACTTCAAAGCCAAATCCGAGGCCTGCAAAAACTGTCAGGGGAAAAGTGGGGGAGGGAAAAGCGCAGCGGAGCAGGCCCTCGCGGATTTGCTGAACGGCAAAGATCCCGGCAATGGCCAAGGGAAGGGTTCAGGGAAAGATGGACAAAACGGGAAAGATGGCATGGGCAACGGGGGAGTAGACCGGGGGCCCGGCACCGGTGACCTGACCTTTGAAAAGAATGCCAGCGACCTGGCGACCAACAAGCTGGAGCAGTTGGAAAGCGGCGACCTGAGCCGCAGTCTGCCAGGGGATCACCTGGGCACCAGGGACATTGAACACAACCTTGATAAAACCCCACCCGGCCCTGCTGATGGCGGAGCGGCGGCAGCCCCGGCCGGCGGGGGCGATGCTGTTTGGCGGGACCAACTGTTGCCAGCGGAGCAAAAAGTGTTGCGGCGTTATTTCAAATAGCCCTGACATGAGAATCGGCACCACCTTCCGCACTTCCCTGCGGGCCCTGCAGCGCAATAAAATGCGATCGCTTCTGACTGCCCTGGGCATCATCATCGGCGTCGGAGCGGTGATCGCCATGGTCAGCATCGGCAATGGGGCCAAGGCCATGGTGGAAAACCAAATCGCCGGCCTGGGGGAAAACGTGATCCTGGTGATGTCCGGCAGCATGAACAGCCGGGGCGTCAGCAGTGGATCCGGCGGGGTCTACACCATGACGATTCCTGACATGGAGGCAATCCGCAGTGAGGTGGATGGGGTGAAGGCCATCAGCCCCGAAGCCCGCCGCAGCCAGCGGGTGGCGGCCGGAAATCAGAACTGGTTCACCACGATCAACGGCGTCGCCCCGGAATACTTCGACCTGAGGCGCTGGCCTCTGGCAGAGGGCACCTGCTTCACGGAGCGGGACGTGCGCGGCGCGACGAAGGTGGCCGTGGTCGGAGCGACCGTCGTCCAGGAACTCTTCAACGGGGAAAACCCGGTGGGCGAGACCATCCGGGTGCGCAATATCCCCTTTCTCATCACCGGCGTGCTGACCCGCAAGGGCTCCTCCCTGATGGGCAGCGATCAGGATGACGCGGTTTTCGTCCCCTACACCAGCGCCATGAAGCGCATCATCGGCACCGAAACCGTGCGCACCATCCATGTCCAGGCGGAGCAGGCTGCAGCGATGCCCGCCATGCAGGCCCAGATCACCAGCCTGCTGAACCAACGCCACCGCATCGGGCCGGAGAAGGAATCCGACTTCATGGTGCGCAGCCAGGAAGACATCGCCCAGACTGCCAATGCCACTTCCAAGGTCATGACCGGTCTGCTGGCCGCCATCGCCAGCGTCTCCCTGCTCGTAGGTGGCATCGGCATCATGAATATCATGCTGGTCAGCGTCACGGAACGCACCCGCGAGATCGGCATCCGCATGGCGGTGGGCGCGCATGGGCGGGACATCCTCATGCAATTTCTGGTGGAATCCATCGTCCTGAGCTGTCTCGGCGGCGTCTTCGGCATCCTCGCCGGAGTGGGCACCGCCAAACTGGTGACCATGATCACGGGCTGGAATACCCTGATTTCCCCCTCAGCCATCCTGATGTCCTTTACCTTCAGCGCGGTCATCGGGATTTTCTTCGGCTTCTACCCCGCGAGAAAGGCGGCGGCCCTCGACCCGATCGACGCTCTAAGGTATGAATAAAGATGTGAAAATGCCGGATATGGCACTTTAAAAGCCAGCGACGCCCCCTTCCATCATCAAACCGTGGAGGCTTTAAAAAAATTTGAACAAATTGGGTAACGATTTTCTGGAAAAAACGTATTTAAATGCACAAGGCCATAGTCGATCGGGTGTTCGTTTGAACCGGTGACTTTTTCTGCGGGCTCACCTGTCACCCCCTCATG